>ENA-OWNT01000413-OWNT01000413.1-seawater-metagenome-genome-assembly--contig:-NODE-413-length-103730-cov-9.345933_pt1 | contig 103730 bp, 83 predicted proteins | sample MGYA00238136_ERZ651165 | MGnify/ENA primary metagenome ERZ651165 (study PRJEB26861, sample SAMN08777766) | seawater metagenome | isolation source: coastal seawater | place: USA: Florida | collected...
ACCAAAAGGCTCAAGGCAGCATGGGATCCTAACGTCAGAGAAAGAATCTTAAATATCATTTAAATGCGATTGCCCTGCCAACAAAAAACAGTTGGACCGGAATTGAATAATTTTGATCTATGCTAATAGAGGCTATGGCTACCGGATCAAGGTGGCATAGCCCTTGATCTCGAAGGGGTTACCTCGTGGGTCATTGTACTTTACGAGCACCACATAGACCCCATTCGGCGCCTCCCTCCCGGTATTGAATTTTCGGCCGTTCCAGGTGGCCTGAGGGTCATCCGTTTCGAAAATCTTTTCCCCCCATCGATTCCAGATCGTCAAGGAGAAACTGGTAGCCCCAGTCATCACTCCCACCCCCTTATAGAAATCATTGACTGAATCATTGTTAGGGGTGAAGGCATTTGGAAGGTAATATCGTACTTCGGGGAAAATATCAATGATCTGCTCCAAGGTATCCGTACAACCACTTGGGTGCACTACTACTTGCTGAATTACATATACTCCCGTATCTCTATACGTATGAATTGGGCTACGTTGTTGCGACCGGCTTCCATCTCCAAAATCCCAGCTCCACCCCAAGGCTCGTTGGGAAAGATCTGTGAAAGTGATAGTGCTATTCAGGTTACTCGGCTCGCTCGGCAGGAAAGAGAAATCTGCCACAGGAGACTCCAAAATCTGAATTAATTCACCAAAGGTGGTATCCGTTGCACAACCAATTGGAGAAACGATATCTACATTGACCGTATAAGTACCCGGATTTTCATAGATATGAGTGGGACTGATATCAGTACTAGAACCACCATCACCGAAATCCCAGAAAATATCGTAGGTCGTATCGATCGGGAAAGACAAATTGTCAAAAAATATTTCCGCTGGTTGGCACCCCAAGAATGTACTCGGCGCAATAACAATCAGATTTGGTACCGGAAAGTATTCTATCACTTGCGTCAATTCATCTACACATTGATTGGTATCTCTCACTGTTAGTGTCACCGGGATCTCACCTGGCACCCGATAAAGGTGGTCCGGGTTTTGCCGCGAAGAGTTATTTCCATCCCCGAAATCCCAACTCCAACCCGTTAAGCAACAGCTACCTGTTTCCGACATATCGGTAAACTCTACCACCCCTGCCACACAGGTATCATAAGCATAACTAAAATCGGCTTCAATTTCGGGGTAAACATTTACATAAATCGAAGCCGTATCTCCACAATCCGTACCTGGATTGATCTTTAATTGACCAAAGTATTCTCCAACCCCAGGAAAAGTAACTGTAGGGCTCCATTCATTAAAGGACTGAACTTGGCCATTAATATCAAATTCCCAGACCCAGCTATCGATGAAGGATTGCTGGAAGCTCTGATTCAAAAATGTAATGGTTTCATTTCCACAAGAATTCACCAGGAATTCCTGATCGCCAATTTTCGCATCCTCCTGGATATCAGCCACCACCACTGGATCGCAACTAGCTACATTGAATTGGAAATCTCTGAAAACCCGACTCAATAACACTCCATTCCGGAACTCAGAAACACAGACCCCTACTACGTACTGACCTAATATATCTGGCGTTCCAGTAATTATCCCAGTCAATGGATCGATGCTCACCACCGGATCTCCCCCCATGGGTTCAGCGGGTGTGAAGGTGGGAGCCGTAAAAGAAACATCATCGTAGGGCGGCGGGCATGAAGGAGTAGGTTGAGCGCCCTCACAGGTCGTATATCCTGGGTTCATCAGAACGGGTCCTCCTCCCAACAAAGGAGAGCAGAATTCATATACCAGCTGATCTCCATCCGCATCACTAGCCGAATGGTCAAACACCAAAGGTTGTCCAGCACAAATGATAGTCGGTGGAAAATCGTTGAATACTGGGCTATCATTGCCTATTAGCTGAGCTTCTGGAGTGATCTCGACAGTGAAAGTCGCTCCAGAATTTTGAGGTGCCACAATGTTGCTGATCGTGACATTTCGGCAACAGCGCTGATAGGAGATATGATAACTGACATCCGACATGGGAAGATTAGTTGTAAACTCGTAGGTACCTTCTTGTACACAAACGTCGGGAGGAATCAGACATGGGTAATCCGGCTCAGCTACCTCTTCCACAGATTGGATTGGCACGTCTAAGCGCTGGAAAAATCCATTTTGCCCAAGGCCTGAGCAACTTTGGCCTCCGGGACCACAATTATAGATACCTATTGAAGCCACTTGATCAAAATCTGCACAGTCTACACAATTACAGTCTCGGTACATTTTCATTACAAAACGATAATTACCGCCACCCAGATTTTCATAGGTAATGACTCCTCCAATGATATGTCTGCCTATAAGATCAGTAGGCAAAAACATAAGGATTAATAACAGTGAGCAAAGAAAAGATCGCAACATACAGTAAGTTTGTGGTTCCAGCTACGAAGCTTGTAGGTAGATCCGTTCGTGTAGCTTTCTTGATTTAACGGCATATTATGAAAAAGGATTGTCTCATAATAGGTCTTCCTCTACAAAATTTAGCCTATTTACAGACAATTATTTTCTTTCACAAAGCGTTTTCAGAAATTAGTTTCTTAATCAAACAATAGAATTGCTAAAAAGAAGTTTAAAAATAAAACCTTCTTTGACAACTGGTGGTCAACTTGCTAGGTAAATCTTTTCCCACACCAAAGTTCGTATATCTAAATGCGACTTGGTTGGACAAATCCGGATCAGCAAGAGTCAACAACTCCCAATAGATCCTTCTAAGACCGCCCAAAAGCGCACTAAGTCAAAGTAACCAAAAGTCTAGGATAAGGAGTCGTGCCCAATCGGCCTGGTTTTTGGTATGCTATTTTTGACCGATTCATTGTTCCTGACACAATCATTCTCCCAAAACAAAAAAATTACAGTGAACAGAATGACTATTAAATCCCATGTTTATGATGACGACCTTTACAAACGAATCATTTATGGTTCAAAACTACGATTTAAACCAAGCCCTAGCTACGCTGCAAAACGGAGGATTGATCTTGTACCCTACTGATACTATTTGGAGTATTGGTTGTGATGCTACTAGCGAAGATGCTGTACTTGACCTAATCCGACTGAGCAAACGAAATCACAGCTACCCAGTTGAGCTATTATTTAGCTCCATTGACATGATCAAAGCTTATGTTGATCATCTTCACCCTCGCCTGGAAACACTACTGGCATACCATGTTCAACCGCTGACCGTCTTGCTGGAAAACCCACGTCGACTGCCCGCGAGCCTATTCTCACAAGAAGGCACTGTGGCAATTCGACTCGTACAGGATTCCTACTGCCAAGAATTGATCGAGCAATTTGGTTTCCCAATAGTGGCCGCCTGTGCAAGCAGTGCCGAATACGCTATCCCCTCTTCATTTGGTTCAGTTAGCTCTGAATTCATCCGAGGAGTAGATTATGTAGTGAAGCACCGACAAATGGAAAAGGCCGGAGGACAACTGTCTGTGATGGTGAGATTGTCAGAACAAGATGAGTTGATTTTTCTACGTGAGTAGAGCAAAAGTATGAAAAAAGCAGGGTGATCATTAAACGCTATGGATGGTCCCCTTTTCCAAGTGGAACAGCAGGTCAACTTTCGAATTGGAACACGGACAGGCCTCCATCTCAGATTGACTTGGTGGCGGAGGCCCATCCTAGATTCCATAGTAGCTTTGATAGAAATGCTATTTTCCGGCACTACTAGAATAGCTCATTGGCTACAAACTCATGGTCTGTAAGTACTTGCAAAAAATGAATCAGTTCTACTTTTTCTTCTTCACTTAGCGCAATCCCGAGTTTTCCAGTACTTCGTAATTCAACTGCTAGAGTAGGAGAATTTTTCACCCCTGAACTGTAGTGATCCAACACCTCCTCTAGGGTAGCAAAACGCCCATCGTGCATATAAGGTGCTGTTAAGGCTATATTTCGAAGACTTGGAACTCTAAATTTACCCAAATCATCCTCTCCTTCACTAATTAGTGCTCGTCCAGCATCTGTAAAAATGGTATCCAGGCCATTGTTTTTATAGGCCTGGTTGGTAAAAAGAGCTCCGCTATGACAGCTTGCACATTTCTGCTCAAAAAGCTTAAGCCCTTCCAACTCAATAGCAGATAGTGTCACTTCTTTACGAATATATTGATCATACTTAGCATTGGCTGAAACTAGTAGATTCATATACTGAGAAAGGCTATGCAAAAGCATAGGCGAGGTGATGGAATTCATCTCTGGAAAGGCAGCTTGAAATAGCGTCGGGTATTGGGAATGTACATTAAGTTTTTGCACTACTGTACTTAGTAATTCTCCCATTTCAAACTCACTCTCGATGGCATTGATTGGGACAAAATCCAGGTGGGTCACACCCCCATCCCAAAAGTAAGCTTTCATAAAGGCTAAATTAGCTAAAGGAGGTGCGTTTCGAAGTCCAATAAGGTCGTCAATTCCCACACTCAAACGATGTTGTGGATCGGCAAAGGCAACTGATTTACTGTGGCAATTCGAGCAAGCAATTGAACCATCCCGGGAGAGGATTGGATCGTTAAATAGTTTCTTGCCCAGTTCAAACCCTTTTTGAGTAATCGGATTGTTTTCAAAACGATATGTTGGGGCAGGAAAATGAGCTGGCATCAGAAATTTATACGGATCATCTGGCTGTTCAGATAGTTGATCACAGGCCAACAGGAGCCCAAGACACCCTAAGAGCCATATCTTCTTCATAATTTATTCATTTACTGATGAAGAAAGGGCCGCACATGGAAGTCACGACAACTCCACATACGGCATTTCCTATAAAATGGAGATATCTATTGATGAAGGTGATCAAAAGCGAAAGCAGCGGAGAGATTCTCCGCTATCGCCTTTCCATCGGTTGGTTTGTGCACATTATTATTGCCTGTAAAATCGATTTGATTTTTGCCTGTAAACAATTGTAGAACATCCATAATCATATGGATATGTGGAGCCTCATCTGCTCCTATCTTCGCATTGACATCGAAGGCATAGGTAAGGGTCTGATTGTTGTTGATGAAAGCAGTACCTTCTATGTCCTTCCAGCCGCCAACATGGAATACCAAACCTTTTTCGTTCTCTGGTTCAATAGTATTACCAATGGCACCACCCGCAGAAACGGAAGATTGGCCTTCTAGCTTAACGGCTACATAACCTGCATTCCAATTCCAAAACATCCCATTGGTAGCTGGATCAAGAGCACCACCGGCAGCCCCTTCCTTCACACCTTCCTCACTCACACCTACCATAAAAGTGATCTTATTATATTCACCAGCTGGAACATCCTCTAACTTCACCAGTTGAGAAGCTGGGGTAGCTTCATCAATCAGATAGTAGCCAGAGGAAGAAGCCACATCCACCAACTGTGGATCTTCGAAACGCTCCCCATTTGGCCCCTCTAACACGATATTAGACACAAAATAGCGCAGGAAGGTGATGTTAAAGTCTTGCCCCATGGAGTTTTGGTAATTATAATCTGTACTGCCGATCTCTTTTAGATTGAGTTGACGTTGAATTCCATTCACAATGGCTAGGTTGTCAAATTCGATTTCGATAGTGCCTGGTCCATCTGGGCTTGGATTATCATCATCATTCTTACAAGCCGTCAAAGTCAAGAAAGTTAACACTGAAAGAAAAAATAGCTTTTTCATATTTAAGAATTGAAGTATTATCTAATAGTGAATTAAGAACGTGTTTAAGAATTGCTTTAGGAGTTAGTTGGAGGCAAATTTTATTCTGGATAAGGGATTTCTTGCAGCCTAATGCGGGCAATCTGGCGAAAAAATCAACGCAATACAGGAGCAAATTTGCCCCAAATAAGCCTTAGTGTAATTTTTAAAAACGTTCTAAAAGGCATATGTGAGTTCTAGCGTAAGCCTCGTTTTGGCTTGCATCTCACCTTCTGCATAATTTTGTTGAAATGGTGTGAAAATGGAGCACCCCAGGAGAAAATCACGGTACTTGGTGTTGAGGCCAGCTGTTAAGTAGTAGCCCTCCCCTCCTGTGGCATGTGCCGCATTGTCTTCGTAGAAGAGGTCCTGGTGAATCTTTTCGTAAAAGATACCAGCGAAGGGGATCAATTCAGCAGATTCGCTCAATGACTGACGAACAAAGCACATGCTGCTAAGGCTTAGTTGATTACCAAAGTGATAATCCTCTTCAGTTCTGCCATTAAGTTGGTAGGCCATATTTGTGGCCCAGCCGAATTGAGACCAATTATAGAGGATACTCGTTTGCCAAAGCGAGGCCCAACTCCCATTGCCAATATTGAAGTTTTCTGGGAGCCTTGATTGATGGATATCATCATCAAATTTTCCGGTTGGTGCTTTTAAGCCAGCGCCATACTCCCAATAGAGTTGTCCCTTCTCCCCTATCAGAATATTATCCAAGAGGACATAGGAAAGGGTGAACCGGAAATCTCCCAAACCATCTAAAGTAAATGATCGATCTGGCCCCATTCGATGATTCCATTGATAGGGTTGGACAAGGCTACCTATCCAACGCCCTCTTATATGATAGCGTAGGTTAAAGTCCACCCGATTGAAGCCATCTTTGGTAGGGATTCCTTGATTCAACACTTGTTCGAATGGTGAATAGAACCATCTAACACTCATAGTATTATAGCGATAAGCCGATAACAGTCCTGCACCATAGCCATTTGCACTGCAACCGCAAACATCGCACGCTAAAAGCAAGTTTGTGCCGAATAGCAGCCCCCATAAGAGGAGGATTCTCTTATTCATAATTAATACATTTTTAGTACATGTTTGGGGGAATTGATTCAGGCCAAAAGCGAAGGCCGGATCTAGGTATTGCCACATAAATCCACAGCTTTCACCATAAAAATCTATCTCCAAACAAGCACAGCGCCACAAAAGATTTTTAGGTGTGCAGGAAAGAAAGCACACTGAAAAAGAAACAATTGGGTCAATTGATATACTCTAGACGAGAATCTCCGGTGGAACAAAGAGATTGGGGATGAATAGCCGATTGCGTAACCCTTGATACCGAAAAAGCAAGTTTCGGGCATTCAGGGTTTCCATCAGATCGTTTGAGAAAGCACTTGTTTTAGGGGTGAGATATAAGGGTGTAGAAGCCAGTCGGGTGATTCTGAGGCTTGTCGGATGTTCGTCTGTCTCATTCCATGCTTCTAGCTGCTGGAACAAGTAACAACGACCTCCACACATCAGCTCAGTATCAAATTTATTAATACACCACTTATCGGCAATCTGCTGTTGTAAAATTTGGAATGAGGACAGCCATAGTAGCTCTTTGCCAGCCAGCAAGAGTACTAGAAATAGTAGTATAAGGCTCGTTAATTTCCTCATTATAGTAACCTTGTAAGGCCTATCTATTTAGTTTGATTCTGGTCCAAACTATCAATCAATGGCAGTATTCCCTGGTCGTACATAGCAGTCATCATTTGAGTGATAACCGGCCGGGTTTTGTCTGGACTTCCTCCCAAAATTGGCGGCGCTGGATCATATTCCATATCCAACATGACAGCTTGGGCATAATCCACACCACGTAATTCTTCTAACATAGCTAATGCCATATCCATCCCTGCGGTCACTCCTGCTGCCGTCCAGTATTTCCCATCTTTTACATAGCGTTTTGGAACAAATTCTACATCATACTTCTGCAACATTTCTTCAGCTCGATACCAATTTGTCGTAGCCCTTTTGTCCTTCAACAAACCAGAGGCTGCTAAAATCCAGCTGCCAGTACACACACTGGCTGTATAAAGACTATTTTGATCAATTTTTCGGATCCACTCCAATAGATCACTATCATAAGCCGCCAGAATCGTCCCCCTAGCTCCGCCAGGAATAATCAATAAATCCAGTTGTTCTACTTGATCAATAGTGGTACCAGGCCTAAGTTCGACCCCCATTACGGTTCTTACTGGCCCTTCTTTCAAACCTATTAGTTGCTTTTCCACGCCCATTAATTGTCCTAGGATGTAGAGCGGACCGGCATAGTCCAGGTCATTTACCCCCTCATACACCAGTACGCCAAGGGTCTTTATGGATTCTTTTTGAACTTGGTGGATGGTCTGCATTAGAGAGTCGTGCGTTGTAGAAAGTGGTTTCAACATTTTCTTGTTGGAAGTTTCGGGTAAAGCATTACACCCAAGAGCTAACAACAAGATCAAAGCATATAAAAAGATCTTTTGCATAACTTGGCAATTAAGTGCTTGTACGCTACCTCTTACTAATTCCTTGCTAGTCAGAGGTTACCAGTCAGCCTAATAGCTTAACTAAAGAGCCAAAATAGCTCTACAGCAATAGATAAAGCCTATACGCCTGCCTAGTGCGTACAAGTTTAGCATTCAATAATAAATGGAAAATGAAGTGCGACCGGCTCGGTCACAGGAGAAGAAATAGTTGAGGGGGTTTTAGCAAGTCGGAGGTATAAGATTGCGGACGCCAAGTAGGTGCGGGGAATAGCATTTGCTCAAGAGAGGCATTTGTTTTAACCTCGTCGCCCAAAGTTATCATCGGAAAATGAAAATCCTTGTTACCGAGTTGTTGAATCGGGTTGGATTTCTGTTCTTTCTGATCAAGTGTTTCTAGTTGTTTATCTAGGTAACACCTACCACTACACATCACCAGCGTTTCGTAGCGATTTTCACACAACTCAGCCGCGATGTAGGACTGGTTGAGCTTGAAAGCCAGATATACCCAAGCCTTACTAGTAGCACATACTAGAATAAGGAGAGATAATAATATGGAGAGAAAAGCTTTCATTTTTATATCAGCTGCCGCAAAAATATTCTACTTAGCTTTCGAAACCAAGCTTTCCTCCCGAATTAGACATAAAGATTACAAAAAGAAAGGCCGGGAGTTGCCCCCCAGCCTCTACTTAAAACGTTAGCATAAATTGATATTATTTAGCTTCTCATTGCTCTTTGATCACCTTGTGAGCAGAACTGATTACACCATCTACTTCCACCATAATAGTGTACATGCCGTCTGGCAATTCCGTAAGATCTAAGGATACAGCCTCCGTTGGGATGTAATCCATCTTAGTTACTTGAACATGTTGTCCTACTAAGTTTTGGACAATAATTCGAGTAGGTTTATCAAATGAGTTTTCAAATTGCAAGTAGTATTGTCCGGTACTTGGATTCGGGAATATGACTAGGTTACCTCCTGGGCGAGCAGGTCCATTTCCATTGCCGTTACCGTTTCCATTACCATTTCCTAGGCCAACACCAACACCTTGATTAGGTCGATTACCCTTATTTTTAGTACAAGGTACCGTCAAGGTACAGGTAGTTGAACAACCGTTAGCATCCGTTACTTCTACTACGAAGTTGAGTGGCGTGTATCCTGCAATGAACGTCAAGGTTGGGCCATCCATGCCTTCTACCATGATTCCGTCACAATCCACTAGATCCCACTGGTAAGTATATGGAGCCGTTCCTCCAGTCACCGCGGCGGTGATGGTATTCTCCTCACTACCACAGGTAACTTCATCTTCGTAATTCAAGAAGTGGCATTCCAATTGGTAATCCTGAATCTTGATCCATTGTGTAACGATTTCTGTATTACCGCAACCATCCGTAGCTGTCCAGGTGCGGCCAATAGCCGTCATACCAGGTGCAGGATAAGTCGTCTCTTCTACGTAATCCACCGTCACTCCACTGCAATTGTCTACCACAAACAGCTCCATCGGTGCAGGGATAGCCTCGTCACAGTAAAGATTGACGACACTTGCAGGACGTTCGAAGACTACCGGTGGGCTATTGTCAATCGCATTGACGTATAGTTCAAGGGAACTACTATTACCACATGGATCAGTAGCGGTCCAAGTAAACTTGTAACGCTCTATATAGCCATCTGTTTGACAGTCGCCAATAGCAACTAGCTCATAACTAAAGTCCACATCGATATCGCTAGCGCAATTATCACTAACACCTACCGCACTTGCATCATAGTCGGGCACATTGTCTTCCTGGAAGTTCACACAACTCATTTCGAGCGTAGCGCCTGAGCTTAAGTGATCCAGATCAGGATGTGTAAAGGCTATCGTTGGTGCTTCGGTATCAGATTCGATCAAGTATTGCACCACAGTATCCTTATTATCACAAGCATCCCAGGTCATCCAGGTTCTTACGATCACTTGACCGCAATCTCCCTCTTCAACCGTTTGCTCGTAGAATACCTCTGCTGGTATTTCATTACATCCATCTACAGCAGTCACCAGTGGTACTTCAGGAATAATTCCATCTTCAATACACTCATCATCAGGAATTCCGATGAAGACTGGTGGTGTTGTATCAACTACGTAGATACGTTGTACAAAGGTGCTAGTGTTACCACAAGCATCAGTAGCAGTCCAGGTACGGATCAATGAATCACCCGCCGCGTTACAAACGTCGGCATTACCAGAATTCTCAACTGATAAAGTCACCTCTCCACCGCAAGCATCAACTGCTATAGCTTCAGGGAAGGCCTCACTGCAATCCAGCGTTAAGCTAAGTGGTGTTCCAGCGAAATCAGGTCCTGTAGTATCCTGTACTTTCACGCTGTATGTAGCTGTCGCCATGTTACCACAGGCATCCGAAGCCTCGATCGTAACACTCAAGGCATACAAGAAGCCAGCATCACAACCACCCTCTTCAACCAGTGTTACATCCACAGTAGCATTTCCTTCTCCGGTACAAGCATCGGTGACATCCACTAGACTGGCAATATCTGGCAAGCCAAACTCATTGCCCAATCCACAATCGGCTTCTACTAGAACTTCATCTCCGCTACTAGCTCCTTCAAAGGCTGGATGATTTACCGTAATACTTGGAGCGGCATTGTCATCCAACACGATCAATTGTACGAATTCAGCCGTGTTTCCACAATTATCCTCAGCAATCCAAGTACGGGTAATGACAGAACCATCACCACACTCACTAGCATCGGCATCGCTTACGCTTAGATCTACAGCGCCGCATTCATCAACCGCTGTCACACCCATAGCTGCTGGGATATCATCGCTAGTTGCGCAGATCACAGCTGGCGCTTCATTAAATACCGGTGCTGTTTCGTCCACACCGTAGAAGGTTAAGCCCAAGGTAGTGGAGTTTCCACAACCATCAGTAGCGGTCCATTCTACCTCCAGTTTTCTTGTATAGCCTTTGGCTTCACAATTATTTACTGGTGGGTATAACTTGAAGTCATAACTAAGCTCTGGATTATCATCACAAGCATCCATAGCTCGTGCTTCATTTTCCAGGAAGATATAGTTGTTGAAATCCGCACAATCTACATAGATTTCATCACCATCTTCATAGTCATTTAGATCATCACGTAGAATGATTCGTGGTGCTTCCGTGTCGATCTGACGGATACGCTGATAGATGCGACTCTCATTACCGCAAGCATCTTCTGCCGTCCAAGTTCTAATAACCATCTTCTCTCCAACACATTCACCTGGGCTTGTGGAGATCGAAAAGCGGATTTCCACATCACTACAAGCATCATGGGCTGTAATCTCTGGCATCTCCGGCATCTCTCCACAACCTACCGTTACATCTTCTGGCTGTTGATCAAATACAGGTGGAGTTGTATCAACGATTAGCATGTAAACGGAGTAGCTAGAGCTATTACCACACTCGTCCGTAGCGGTCCAAGTACAGATCCATTTGCTAACGAAGTCGGCTCCGGTATCGCAACCATCCTCCACCAATTCGTCCGTAAAGGTCACCGTCACACCAGAGCAATCATCCCAAGCTTCTACCGCATCCTCTGTCATCGTGAATGGGTTCCAATCAGGATCAGCATTGTTACATTCCACTGGAGGTAATGTACCGCCATTAGGAATATTAGCTATCGCCGGATGTACAGGTGTAATTTCAGGTGCATCTGTATCTGGAAGTACATTGAAGGTAGAAGTAGCTGCTGAGCTATTGCCACATTCGTCAGTTGCTATCCAGCGGTAAGTTACCTGGTATCCATTACATACATCTACTTCGTAAGGGTCAATACTGCTTTCTACCTCAACCTCGCTGCAGGCGTCATAGATTACTGCATCACCAATGGCTGGCAGTGGATCGCTACATGCAATATCCGCTGTTGCTGGGGCTTCAATTACTGGATCAGTATTGTCTTCGATAGTGAAGGTGGCAGAAGTCTGACTTGGATTACCGCATTCGTCAGTAGCAGTGAATACAGCTGTGATTACCTCGGTACCGCCACAACCTGGCTCAGCGGACATTTCGTAGGTCCAGCTTACATCAGAACATAGATCTGATGCTTCCGCTCCGCCATGATTATCCAACCACGTTTGTAGCGCATCAGTGTTACCTGCACCATCACATTCTACCACCTCATCTGCTGCATCTGTAGTGATCACAGGTGGCTTGGTATCTTCTATGGTAAAGGTGGCCGAAGTTTGGCTTGGGTTTCCACATTCGTCAGTAGCGGTGAAGATGAATGTCATAGCTCCGGTCGAGCCACATTCGTCCATCTTAGACTCAATTTGCATGGTCCAAGAAACTTCTCCACAAGCATCTGATGCTTCGGCTCCGCCATGCGCGGCTAACCAAGCTTCCAATTCTTCCTGATTACCATTTCCGTCACACTCTACCGTCTTATCCTCCGCTTCAACCGTTATGGTTGGTGGCGTAGTATCTTCAATTATGAAGTAGGCAGTAGTATGATCACTTTTATTACAATCATCCGTAGCGGTAAAAGTCACTTTGTAGCGCTTAGTCAAACCGCATTCATCTGTTTCTTCATCAATTTCGTAAGACCAGTCAACTCCGGTGCAAATGTCCGAAGCTTCGGCTCCACCTTGATCGGCTAGCCAATCTTGGAATTCAGCCACGTTTCCAGCTCCATCACATTCAACCGTCTTATTAGACGCATCTAGATCGATGGAAGGAGGAGTCGTGTCCTCGATGATGAAATTCGCAGTGGTCTCACTGTCGTTTCCGCAAGCGTCTGCTACGGTAAAGGTCGCAGTGTATACGATTGTGCCACCGCATCCTTCTTCAGTACCTACCACCTCATAAGACCAGTCAACCTCGTTACAATCATCTGTGGCTTTGGCTCCGCCATTGTCTGCAAGCCATGCTTCAAGTGCAGCGGTATTTCCTTCGCCATCACATTCTACTGTTTCATCTTGCGCTTCCATCGTGATCATTGGATCCACGATATCTTCGCGATAGATAAATCGTTGATGACAGACATCAGAATTACCACAAGCATCAGTCGCACGGTAAGTACGGGTAATGATGATTGGATCACCCAAACATCCGCTTGCATTATTACTTACATCTCCCAACCATTCTACTAAAACATCATTGCCTCCAGGAATCGGCTGCTCTTCACACTCATCTGGTCCGAACCAGATATCATAGCGCTTCTGACCGGCTTTCACCTGGATGTTGAATTCATCAAGGATCACACCAGAAGGTAGAGTGAAGGTAAAAATCTCCATCTCACCCTGGTTGAATGGATCACCAATGGATTCAAACTTAATGCTATAGAATGGGTTATTCGTTGTATTCTCTACGTTGTAGCTACCTAGCTGACCAACATAGGTACTATTATCCGCTGGAGACACCGCCGTTACGCCGTTTGGCAAGGAGAAGGCAATGAAAGAAATATCCTTATTGCATTCGCTACTTACCTTGAAGGAGTAACTTACTGTTCCGTTGGCATTTACCTCAGGTGATCCTCCAGATACGGTAATACACTCTTCTGTTACTTCACATTCTCCGGGCGTCCCACCTGTACATACACAATTGTCAGAAGTATGTACGGAATGTACATCTGGTTCTGGAAGTGGAGTGCCACAAGGAATGTCCGTTACGTCTGCAGGGCATTCGATTTCCGGTGCGGTGGTGTCGACGATCTTGAATCGTGCAATAGTAGAACTACTGTTATCACAATCATCCGAAGCTGTGAACTTCACTTTCCACTCACCAGTGCTGCAGCATCCTGGTTCATATTCTAGGATCTCGTAACTCCAATGTACATTTCCACAGTTATCGGTAGCTGTTGCTCCTCCGTTGTTATCTAACCAGGCTTGGAAAGCATCATCATCACCAGGACCACATTCTTCAACGCGACTCATGGCATCAGTAATCACTGGTGGCTCATCATCTACAATCAATGTAAAGGTTGCTTCGCAGCTTACAGATTCACATAAATCACTAGCTGTCACCGTTACCTTGATAACCTGATCTTCATCCGAACACTTCTCTGGAGAAATGAGCTGATCAAGTGGTGGATCATAAGTAATGGTTTGTGGACAAGTTCCGCCAGAAGTCATTGCTTCTAGATTGGCGATCCAAGTATCGAAGCGGGCATCGATCTCATCCTGCGTCAGACAGCCACTCACCTCATTAGATGGGCAAGCTGAAAGGGTAAGATCGTCTGGATATGCTCTAAGTATAAACTTGGTAGTACAGCTCAATTCTTCACAAAGATCGGAAGTAGAGACAATTACCTCTATGATCTGATCCGTATCTCCACACTGGGTCGGCTTAACCAATTCATCCGGATCAATGCTGTAGCTTACGCTATTGTCACAGGTTCCGGAACTGGTCATCGCTTTCAAGTCGGCAATCCAAGTATCCCAAGCCGCAGTGATTTCATCATCACTCGTACAGCCACCCAGATCAACATCGTCTGGACAGTCATCCAACGTCAAATCATCTGGATATGCGCGCAAGATGAATTGTGTCGTACAACTAATCTCTTCGCAGAGATCAGACGTAGATACAATCACTTCGATGATCTGATCTGTATCCGCACATTGCGTTGGCATCACTAACTGGTCTGGATCGGTGCTGTAGCTTACGCTATTGTCGCAAGTTCCAGAGCTAGTCATCGCTTTCAAGTCAGCAATCCAGGCGTTCCATGCTGTAGTGATTTCAGCATCTGCCGTACAGCCATCCAAATCTACATCGTCTGGACAGTCATCCAGCGTTAAATCATCTGGATAGGCTCGCAAGATGAACTGCGTCGTACAGCTAATCTCTTCACAGAGATCAGAAGCATAGACAATTACTTCAATAATCTGATCGGTATCCGCGCATTGTGTCGGTTGAACTAGTTGATCAGGATCAGTGCTAAAGCGTACGCTGTTGTCACAGGTTCCGGAGCTGGTCATCGCTTTCAAGTCAGCGATCCAAGCATTCCATGCTGTAGTGATCTCAGCATCGGCCGTACAACCATCCAAGTCAACATCATCTGGACAGTCATCCAGCGTCAAATCATCAGGATAGGCACGTAAGATGAACTGCGTCGTACAGCTAATCTCTTCGCACAGATCCGAAGCATAGACAATCACCTCAATGATCTGATCAGTATCTGCACACTGAGTTGGTTGAACTAGTTGGTCTGGACCAGTGCTATAGCGTACGCTATTGTCACAAGTTCCAGAGCTGGTCATCGCTTTCAAGTCAGCAATCCACGCATCCCATGCCGTTGTAATGGCAGCATCTGCCGTACAGCCATCCAAATCAACATCGTCTGGACAGTCATCCAGCGTCAAATCATCAGGATAGGCACGCAAGATGAACTGCGTCGTACAGCTAATCTCTTCACATAGATCTGAAGTAGAGACAATTACTTCGATGATCTGATCTGTATCCGCACACTGCGTTGGCATTACTAGCTGATCCGGATCAGTGCTATAGCTTACGCTATTGTCACAGGTTCCGGAGCTGGTCATTGCTTTTAAGTCGGCAATCCAAGTGTTCCAAGCTGTCGTGATTTCAGCATTTGCTGTACAACCATCCAAGTCTACATCGTCTGGACAGTCATCTAGCGTCAAATCATCCGGATACGCCCGCAAGATGAACTGCGTCGTACAGCTAATCTCTTCACAAAGATCTGAAGTAGATACAATTACTTCAATAATCTGGTCGGTATCCGCACACTGCGTTGGCATTACTAGCTGGTCTGGATCGGTGCTATAGCTTACGCTATTGTCACAGGTTCCAGAGCTGGTCATTGCTTTCAAGTCAGCAATCCAAGCATTCCATGCTGTAGTGATCTCAGCATCGGCCGTACAACCATCCAAGTCTACATCATCTGGACAGTCATCCAAAGCTAAATCATCTGGATAGGCCTGTACCACAAACTTAGTGGTGCAGGTTACGGTTTGGCAAAGATCTGCGGCCGTAACGATAACTTGTACTGTCTGATCTCCATCTGCACAATCACTAGGCTTCACTAGTTCATTCAATGGTGGATCGTAAGTAACGGTAGTTGCACATGTGCCTGTGGCATCCATAGCAGCTAAGGCTGTAGTCCAAGCATTCCAGGCATTATCAATGCTAGTCTGAGGAGTACAACCATCCAAAATCACTTCATCAGGACAGTCATCCAAAAGAACATCACTTGGTGGTGCCTCAAGGGTGAAAGTCGCATCGCAGCTAATACTTTCACAGAGGTCCATTACAGTTACCGTGATCTTCTGCATCTCACCTTCACATTGTGTAGGTGCGATCAAAGTATTCAAAGCTGGCTCATACTTCAAGGTCGGGCTGCAACTGCCACCTACAGTCATCGCTTGTAGATCAGCAATCCAAGCAGCAAAAGCTATGTCAATCTGAGCCTGAGTAGAACAACCGCTAAGGGTTTCTGAAGGACAATCAGACAAACTAAGGTCGTCTGGATATGCACGTAGTATAAATTGAGTCGTACAACTGATCTCTTCACAGAGATCGGAAGTAGATACGATAACTTCGATAATCTGGTCTTGATCTGCACACTTGCTTGGCTTAACCAAGGCATCTGGGTCCTCGCTATAGCTTACGCTATTGGAACAAGTTCCGGAGCTGGTCATCGCTTTCAAGTCAGCAATCCAACTATCCCAAGCTGCCGTAATCGCTGCATCATCTGTACATCCATTCAGATCTACATCATCTGGACAGTCATCCAATGCCAAATCATCTGGGTAAGCTCGTAGGATGAATTGAGTCGTACAGCTTATTTCTTCACATAGATCGGAGGTAGATACAATCACCTCGATGATCTGATCCGTATCTGCACATTGCGTTGGCTTAACCAAGGCATCGGGGTCCTCGCTATAGCTGACGCTATTGGAACAAGTTCCGGAGCTGGTCATCGCTTTCAAGTCAGCAATCCAACTATCCCAAGCTGCCGTGATCGTTGCATCATCCGTACAGCCATTAAGGTCGACGTCATCTGGACAATCATCTAGTGCCAAATCATCAGGATAGGCTCGCAGGATGAATTGGGTAGTGCAGCTAATTTCTTCACATAGATCAGAGGTAGATACAATCACCTCGATGACCTGATCCGTATCTGCACATTGCGTCGGTTTAACCAAGGCATCTGGGTCCTTGCTATAGCTTACGCTATTGGAGCAACTTCCACCACTCTGCATTGCCTTAAGTTCCGCAATCCATGTATCCCAAGCCGCAGTGATCGTTGCATCATCTGTACATCCATTCAGATCTACATCATCTGGGCACTCATCCAAGGTCAAATCATCTGGATAAGCTGCTACCACAAACTTGGTGGTACAACGTACTGTTTTACATAAGTCTTCCGCTGTTACTACCACCTCTACTGTTTGGTCACCTGTTCCACATTCGCTTGGCTTCACTAGTTCATTCAATGGTGGATCGTAGGTCACTGTAGTAGCACAGGTACCGGTGGCATCCATAGCCGCAAGGGCATTTGTCCAGGCCGTCCAGGCATTATCTATGTTAGCTTGTGCGGTACAACCGTCTAAGTTTACATCACCTGGACATGCGTCTAGCACAACATCACTAGGTGGTGCCTCCAAGGTAAAGGTCGCATCACAACTGATACTTTCACAAAGGTCCATTACGGATACCGTAATCTTTTGCATCTCACCTTCACATTGCGTAGGTGCGATCAAAGTATTCAAGGCGGGTTCATATTTGATCGTTGGACTACAACTACCTCCAATCGTCATCGCCTGAAGGTCAGCAATCCAGGCCGCAAAAGCTATGTCAATCTCAGCCTGAGTAGAACATCCACTAAGAGTTTCTGATGGACATTCTGACAGGCTTAAATCATCTGGATACGCTCTTAAGATAAACTTGGTGGTACAGCTAACTGTCTCACAAAGATCTGAAGCAGAAACAATCACTTCTATTACTTGATCCGTATCTGCACACTTGGTAGGCTTAACCAAAGCATCAGGATCTTCACTATAGCTTACGCTATTGCTACAAGTTCCTGTACTATTCATGGCCTTTAAGTCAGCGATCCAAGCATCCCAGGCAGCAGTAATCCCTGCATCATCTGTACATCCATTCAGATCTACATCATCTGGACAGTCATCCAATGCCAAATCATCTGGATAGGCTCTTAGGATAAACTTAGTGGTACAGCTAACCGTTTCACACAGGTCTGAAGCGGAAACAATCACTTCTATCGTCTGATCTGTATCCGAACACTGTGTTGGCATAACCAAAGCATCAGGATCTTCGCTATAGTTCACGCTATTAGTACAAGATCCAGTGCTATTCATCGCTTTCAAATCAGCGATCCATGCATTCCAAGCTACAGTAATCGCTGCATTATCTGCACAGCCATTTAAATCCACATCATCCGGACAGTCATCCAAGGCTAGATCATCTGGATAGGCTCGCAAGACGAATTTAGTGGTACAGCTAACCGATTCACACAAATCCGAAGCCGTTACTATAACCTCATAAGTTTGATCCGTATCCGAACATTGCGTTGGCTTAATCAGATCATCTGGGTTCTCGCTGTAGCTCACGGTGCTAGAGCAACTTCCGCTACTTTGCATCGCCTTTAAACCGGCAATCCAAGCATCCCATGCGGTGGTGATGGCGGCATCATCTGTGCAGCCATCTAGGTCTACATTAGCCGGACAGTCATCCAAAGCCAAATCAACTGGGTAGGCCTCTACCACAAACTTGGTGGTACAACTCACGGTTTGGCAAAGATCCGCAGCTGTCACTACTACCTCTACTGTTTGGTCACCTGTTCCACATTCACTTGGCTTCACTAGTTCATTCAATGGTGGATCGTAGGTCACTGTAGTAGCACAGGTTCCGGTGGCACCCATAGCAGCTAGTGCATTGGTCCATGCAGTCCAGGAATTATCTATGTTAGCTTGTGCGGTACATCCGTCTAGGGTCACATCACCTGGGCATGCGTCTAGCACAACATCACTAGGTGGTGCCTCCAAGGTAAAGGTCGCATCACAGCTAATACTTTCACAAAGGTCCATTACGGATACCGTAATCTTCTGCATCTCACCTTGACATTGTGTAGGTGCGATCAAGGTATTCAAGGCAGGTTCATACTTTATAGTAGGACTGCAGCTACCGCCTATCGTCATCGCCTGAAGGTCAGCAATCCATGCCTGGAAGGCTGTGTTGATCTCGTCTTGAGTAGAACATCCACTGAGTGTCTCTGATGGACATTCTGACAAACTTAGATCATCTGGATAGGCTCGCAAGATGAACTTGGTCGTACAACTCACCGTCTCGCACAGATCTGAAGCGGAAACTATCACTTCAATGGTCTGGTCCGTATCTGCGCACTTGGTAGGCTTAACCAAAGCATCAGGATCTTCGCTATAGCTTACGCTATTGCTACAAGTTCCTGTACTATTCATGGCCTTTAAGTCAGCAATCCAGGCATCCCATGCCGCAGTAATTGCTGCATCATCCGTACAGCCATTCAAATCCACATCATCCGGACAGTCATCCAAGGCCAGATCATCTGGATACGCTCTTAAGATAAATTTAGTGGTGCAGCTAACCGTCTCACACAGATCTGAAGCGGAAACAATTACTTCCACAGTCTGATCGGTATCCGCACATTGGGTAGGCATAACCAAAGCATCTGGGTCTTCGCTATAGCTCACGCTATTGGTACAAGTCCCCGTACTATTCATGGCCTTCAAATCAGCGATCCAAGCATTCCAAGCGGTGGTAATCGCTGCATCATCTGTACAGCCATTCAAATCCACATCATCTGGACAGTCCTCCAGGGCTAGATCACCAGGATAGGCACGCAAAACGAACTTAGTGGTGCAACTAACAGATTCACATAAATCCGAAGCCGTTACTATCACCTCATAAGTTTGATCTGTGTCTGCACATTGAGTTGGCATAACCAAGGCATCTGGGTCCTCGCTATAGCTTATACTAATAGCACAACTTCCAGTACTTTGCATTGCCTTCAAACCAGCGATCCAAGTATCCCAGGCCGTAGTGATGGTGGCATCATCTGTGCAGCCATCCAGGTCTACATTGGCAGGACAAGGATCCAAAGCCAGATCATCTGGGTAGGCCTCTACTACAAACTTGGTCGTGCAACTCACTGTTTGGCAAAGATCAGCAGCTGTGACTACTACCTCTACTGTTTGATCCCCAGTTCCACATTCGCTTGGCTTCACTAGTTCATTCAATGGTGGATCGTAGGTCACTGTGGTAGCACAGGTTCCGGTGGCGCCCATAGCCGCTAGTGCATTGGTCCAGGCGGTCCAAGAATTATCAATATTAGTTTGTCCGCTGCAACCGTTCAAAGTCACATCACCAGGACAGGCGTCAAGCACAACATCATTCGGTGGTGCCTCTAAAGTAAAGGTCGCATCACAACTAATGCTCTCGCACAGGTCCATAACCGTAACCGTGATCTTCTGCATCTCACCTTGACATTGCGTAGGTGCGATCAAAGTATTCAAGGCCGGTTCATATTTTATGGTCGGACTACAGCTACCGCCTATCGTCATCGCCTGAAGGTCAGCAATCCATGCCTGGAAAGCTGTGTTGATCTCAGTTTGAGTAGAACAGCCGTCGAGCGTCTCTGTTGGGCATTCTGACAAACTTAGATCATCTGGATAGGCTCGTAGAATGAAGGTTGTTGTACAACTTACTTCCTCACACAAATCGCTAGCAGTAACAATCACTTCGATAGTTTGATCTGTATCCGCACATTTGGTAGGCTTAACTAAATCATTGGGATTCGTGCTATAGCTTACACTATTAGGACAACTCCCATTGCTACTCATGCCATTCAAGCCTGCTATCCACGTATCCCATGCCGCGGTAATCGCTGCATCATCACTACAGCCACTCAAATCCACATCATCTGGACAGGTCGACAAAGTCAGATCGTCTGGATAGGCTCGTAGGATAAAAGTAGTGGTGCAACTTACTTCTTCACATAAATCACTGGCCGTTACAATCACTTCTATGGTCTGATCAGTGTCTGCGCACTCAGTCGGTTTAACTAAATCATCTGGATTCGTGCTATAGCTTACACTGTTGGTACAGCTTCCATTACTACTGATGCCATTCAAGCCCGCGATCCATGTATCCCATGCCGCAGTAATCGCTGCATCATCACTACAGCCACTCAAATCCACATCATCTGGACAGGTCGACAAAGTCAGATCATCTGGATAGGCTCGTAGGATAAAGGTAGTGGTGCAACTTACCTGTTCACATAAATCACTGGCCGTTACAATCACTTCTATGGTCTGATCAGTGTCTGCACACTCAGTCGGCTTAACTAAATCATCTGGATTTGTACTGTAACTTACACTGTTGGTACAGCTTCCATTACTACTCATGCCATTCAAGCCCGCTATCCATGTATCCCATGCCGCGGTAATCGCCGCATCATCGCTACAGCCATCCAAGTCCACATTCGTAGGACAAGTTGATAAAGTTAGATCATCGGGATATTTCGCTAAGGTGAAGGTAGAAGTACATTTTACCTCTTCACAAAGATCCGCAACGGTCACAATTACTTCATAACTCTGATCTGTATCAGAACATTCAGTTGGGGCAACCAAAGTCCCAGGATCTACGCTATATGTCACTGTACTATTACAAGTTCCTGTTCCAACGACACTATTTAGTCCTCCAATCCATGCATTCCACTCTGCTGTAATCGTAGCATTATCGGTACAGCCATCCAAATTGACATTGGGAGGACAATTAGCAAGTCCTAAGTCATCTGGATAAGCGCGTAGAATAAAGGTAGAAGTACAGCTTACTGTTTCACAGAGGTCACTGGCAGTAACAATAACTTCAAAGGTCTGATCAGTATCTGTGCATTCAGTTGGTTTCACTAGAGAGTTGGGATCTTGGCTATAACTTACGTTATTGGTACAAGTCCCAGAGCTATTCATTGCATTAAGCGCTGCAATCCACAGGTTCCAAGCTGTATTGATTTCTGCGTCGGTTGAACATCCATCTAGATCAACATCATCAGGACAATCATCCAATGCCAAATCATCAGGATAAGTCTGTAAAATGAAGGTAGTGGTACAGCTTACTTGCTGACAGCCATCATCAGCTGTAGCAATAACAGTCTGGCTGTATTGCACATCTCCACAGATGGTAGGTTTAATGAGATCGCCAATTGGTGGGCTAAAACTTAGGGTTGGATTACAAAGCCCCGAAGTTGACATGCCATTCAAACCAGCTACCCATGCATCCCATGCTGTGTCCAAGGTACTTTGGTCAGTACAACCATCCAAAGTAACATCATCTGGGCAGTCTGATAAATTAGGCGGAGTATAAGTAATATTAAAGGTATGCGTACATTCTACTGGTGGGTCTTCCGAGCCTGCATCATAGGTACCGTTATTATTTAAGTCATCTAAAACTGTATAAGTTCGGACGACTGTACCATTAGCACAAAAATCAGGTGTCTCTGTACTACTTGTGATTACAATTGTCCCACATGGGGTATCTCCAATAGAACCCGCTCCAAAAATCGCCTCAAACCCGGCTTCATCCGTAGCGGGCGTTGGGAGTGGAGTATTACAATCATAGGTACCAGGATCCACCTGTGGATTACAAGTTACCTCAAACTCGCAGCACCCCGTTGCAGGGGGAATAGTCACGGTACATGTCACCGAACACCCATCTTGATCTGTAATTACTACGTCATGATCACCCGCATCTAGTTCATCAGCTGTTTGAGTCTGTTCTCCACTATCCCAAAGATAAGAATACGGCGGATTGCCACCAGTTGCATTTGCAGTAGCAGTTCCATCGGATCCATTCCCAGTACAGCTTACTCCTGCTATAAATGAAAATTCAGCACAGGCGAGATCAGAGGACTCATTGATAGTTACTTCGCAAGTAGAAGTACAACCGTTATCATCTGTAATTTCAACAGTATAAGTATCACTGGCTAAATTAGATATTAATAACCCTGAGATCGAGGCCAAATTGTTACCGGAAGCAACCAAGCCAGAGTTAGTGCCTGCGACCGTATAACTATATGGTGAAGCACCTCCCGAAACATCCAATTCAAATGAGCCGTTTTCTGCTCCATCACAAGTTTCATCAATTTTATTGCTGATAGAACAGTCGGGACTACTTCCAGCACTATTGATCAGTATATTTTGAACACATTCTGCAAACGGTTGATAGGTCACCCCATCATTGTCTAAAAATGCCAAGGTATAGGTTCGTGTAAAATTTAGTCCTCCAACACAATCAGTATCCCCCACATCGACATGTGTTAATTGTAGGGTAGCAGTACAGCCACTAACATCAAATACATCTGCTGGGTCAGTATAAGCTGCGGGGGCCTCACAGACATCTGGAGGGCAAACGGTTTCCTCAATATCATCCAAAAGGCATGTCACAACCGGATTACAAGGCGGAGGTTCTGTACATAAATTACACATACTCGTCCACCCAGCAGAATTTACACACATGTAAATACGAACTTCATTGATACCGATCGGAAATGTAAAAGTTACCTCCGTTTGTGAACCTCCAGCTGACAATTGGGTACAGACCCCGTCGATCGTAACGTAGGAGGCATCCAACTCACCATTGCAACTCTGCCCCTGCCCTAGGTTAATCGTAAATTGTTGGGTAGCAGATCCAGGAGGCCTGGTCACTATATATTGCCAACAATTGAAGTTACCATCAGTACAATTAGCATTCTGCCCTGGCTTACCATCAAATATAACTCCGCTAGGAGAATTAGGGTCACAAACAGGAACGGTGGATAGATCGACGAATGTTGTAAATCCATTGTCACAGATACTGGGATCTGGACATTGCCCGTATAGGATTGTATTGCCAAATCCGATAAAGAGTAATAATCCAAAGCATGAAACCCGATGGATCAGCCTTCGATTTGAAATGGGTTTAAAACACTGAACGACACGACGTTTAATGTTCGGCTTAGTAGAGTTACAACACATAAGCTTAGTTTGAGTTAAACTGGGAATGGACTACATCACTAGTACCATGGGATGCAGTCCGCATTTAAATATTAATCAACCTTATTCAAATAGTAACAACTACTTTAATCAATAGTAGACCTACAAAAGTGAGACAAAAGAGCGAAAATCTAACGTAGCCGGGTTGGCTAGGAAGGATAGCTTTTTGTGTTGTCTGTGTTTGTAAATAAGACCATTGTTTATCGTACTTGTTACGCTGTAGAACATGCGCTTAAGGCACGTCAGTTTTTTGTTTTGGTAGTAGATAATTGCATCAGATGTAATGGTCGGCACCAACAATGTTGATGCTATTCCATACCTTAACAAAGCCATTTAATGGTTAGCATATGGCCACGAATACATATTGTTAAGCATTAACAAAAGGAGGACATTACCATCTATTACAACAGAATAGATAGATCGAGTTTTACTGAGTCAGTATTTCGTGGTCGCCGTTACGAAGGTCTGTGAATAGAAATAGTGTATGTACTGTCATAGCTGCATGCTAGGGGGAAGATGCAGTTAAAGTAGCACGCCTTATGTAAAGCTATAGCCCTACAAAATAAAATGAAGTAGTACTTGGGACTTTATTTACGACTTTGGAAGAGGAATAGGATTGGAGAAAAATGTATCAACATTTTTCAATTCGGGTTGTAAAGTTCAATTTATTGGAGAGAGAATGATTTAACACAAATACTAAACGAATTTACATTTTTTTCAGGAATTAAACAAATTCGCATTTTAAAATTCAGGAACGAAACTAAAGTTTTGAATAATTATAGATTGGCATCGCCCAAATGAAGCGATACCAATCCATATTAAGTATTTATCTTAATTATTTATCGCCCAATTACAAGGCGTTGTGTTAGAGGCGCTTGTCCTTTAACCTGTAGTCTAAAGACATACACGCCTGGATCCAAATCACTCAGCTGAACCACTTCTGTTCGAGAGATACTAGTATCCACTCTACGTCGAAGCACTTCCTGACCAACACTGTTAAACAATGATAAGACAGCTTGGCTATCTCCCTCTACAGCCGGTAGATTGACAAAGGCCTCTCCTTTGGCTGGATTCGGGAATACCTGAAGTTTTTGATTTACATCGAATCCATCTAGTAGTTCAACCTTTGGATTCAAACCATCTACCACTGTAGTGTTTTGCCCTTGGTTTTGAACAGCTTGATTAGCAGGTTCGAAGATCTCATTAAAACTTGAATTTGAGCCTCCCGCAGGAATCAATTGCACGTTGTCGAATACTGCCGTGATATCGGTTCCACCACTACTGGAGTAAGCCATTAATCCTACATCTAGGCATGCTGCTAGGTTAGGATAGGTAACTTTGTACAGTAGTCGCCAGGAGTTACCTCGTTTAGAGGTATAAACTTTGACCTGATTTCCGGTACGGATCATTCTGAACCATTCTACTCCTGGTCTATAGGCTGACATTTGGTGAACAGGAGCTCCGTATTCTACTCGGTACTCTCTTCGAACTGAATTTGAATACAACTTAGTCATGGCTCCTACCCTTCTTGCTACAGGATCTTCACCTTCTCTCATAACTACTCCAGCATGACCTGATCCAGTAATACTTACCACATGGGCAATCAATTCGCCATCTCCACATAATTCTTGATAGAAGTGTACATCGCGATCTGGACTCAAGCAATCGTGCCAGCAACCATCTGCATAAAGTGTGTAGCGCTCCGTTTCAGGGTCATACATAGCCTCTGTCTGTCCCTCACAATCGATAGTACCTTCACCACAATTGAGATCATCGATGGGCTCATTTACACATTGGCAGTTCTCGGCGTCGTAGTAATCAGTTGTACATTCATCATGATCATCACATGACGGAGGTGCAATCGGTTCGTTTACGCAATCACAAATACTTGGATCATAGTAATCATTCGTATTACAGTCATAATCATCACAATTTTTTCCCTCAGCAGTACATGGCGTTCCAGCACAACCACATTCGCCATCCGTTACATCATTCTCCGTAGTCGGATCATTATCATCACACGTCTGTCCAGCATCCGGACATGGCGTTCCGGCGCAACCACATTCGCCATCCGTTACATCATTCTCCGTAGTCGGATCATTATCATCACACGTCTGTCCAGCAGGAGGGCAATCTGGGCACTTTATACATAAAGGCTTATATCCCTGGGCTTTCTTTCCCGTAGAAGAAGTACGGCCATTTGAGTTAACATGTATTTCTACTTCAGCATAAGAGCCTTCAGCTAGCGAAAAACAACCTTCCCAACCTCCTTGGTTCGGCAACAAGGCGAAATCAGGAGAGTTTCCATCAATCTGAACGCTATTACTAATATCGTAGATTTTCATCCACGAATCCGAGGGGGAATTATCTGCTGGTTGCCCTGGCTCCATGAGTACGAGAATACAGAGGGTATTAGTCTCACAATTATAGCGTAGGTAAGCTTTAGACAACAGATCCTTCGTTGGATTTCCTGCCTCGTACATGTTGGCAAAGAAATCATCAGTAAGATCCCAATCGGATATGTCACCATCTACCGTCGTTTGCCCAAAGCCCGGGCTTGTCGCAACGTCGCATTCGTCAACTAGTGATAATATATCACCTCTAGTAGCAGTATTATAATTGCCGATCTCTCTTTGACTAAGTAGTTGAGACGTAGGTAAAAGGAAAAGAAGGGATAAGAGAATAAGCCAGAAGGGTTGGCTTGTCTCATTGGAATTTTTGGAGCATGCTGGGCGAGTTAGGAGCACAGCACGATCTTTCATGGTAGAACTACACATAAAACCTCGTGTTTATTTGTTACTAAATAATATCACAAGGTCAATCGTATGTTAATACCCACTACAGGCAGGTAGTAGTGTTTGACACTACACAAAAGGTCTTAGTGTTGCCCATAGTGGTTTAACCACGCTGACCAATAATTTTTAAGCGTATTAGCGGGACAATATGAAAGATCTACGATGTTATAAGTTGCAGAGGAAAACTAAAGCCAATGCTTTAGGATAGTCTATACTAATTGGGTATTAGAACGATAGGGATTACAATTAGATGAGTTTAGAGATGAGTTTAGGAGTGAGTTAAATTAGCTCATTCGGATTAAAATGTAGAGGGTTCTGAGCTGCTAATTGTGAAGGTAGCAAAACAATTGTAATACAACAAATATTATACATTATTTTTTATATGTGTAATTTCCCTATGCCATAGCTTCAAAGATGATAGATATTCCGTTTTTAGGTCGAAGCGTAACTAGCGGTAACATTTCCGGAGATTCATTTCCAACTAGTTGCACACAGTACTTACGCAAATAGTGGGCTATCACCAATTGCATTTCCATCATTGCAAAACTATTCCCAATGCAGAGTCTTGGGCCACCACCAAAAGGCAGGTAGGAATAATTGCCGCTCATTTGCTTTCTGTTTTCCGGCGCAAACCGCTCCGGTTCAAATACTTCGGGCTCATCCCAGAATTTTGCATCATGATGCAAGGCATAGATAGCTAAAACGACCATGGTGCCCTTAGGAATTTGGTGGCCTTTAACTTCGTCATCAATGGCTGATTGCCGATCCGTTACCCAAGCAGGTGGGTACAACCGCATGCTTTCCTCGATTACCTGGGTAGTGTAAGACAGTTTGGGTAAATCCATGAATGTAGGTGCTGCATTCCCTAACACCTTCTGCAATTCCTCTCGCAAAAGCTCCTGTTTGTCAGGGTGTTTCGCCAGGAGATAGAAAATCCAAGAGAGGGCATTGGCGGTGGTTTCATGACCTGCGGTAATTAAAATGTTTGTCTCTTCCAGCAATTGCTGATCTGTCATGCTTTCGCCTGTATCTTCATAACGAGCATCTAGAAGCATTTGCAGTAGGTCTTCTCTGGATTCCCCTGAGTTTCTTCGATTGCGGATCATACCGAGTAGCACCTCATCGGCGGCTTTACCCAATTTGATATGCTTTGCCAGTTGCCCAGAAATCTGGAACCAGGGGTTCAGATAAGGTTGTCGTATTTGCTGTACCAAAAAAGCTTGAATCGTGGTAAGACTATTACTAAGTAAATCCAACTTCTCTGCTGACACGGCCGTACTGAATAGTGAACGGGTCACAATATCAAAGGCCAATCTCATCATCATGGGATAAACATCTATAGCTGGCTGCTGCTCTGACTGCCTTAGGTCGGCCGGTTCTGTTTCGACAATTACTTGATTGATGATCTCTACCAGTGCCTGCAGGCGTTGCTTATGAAAGCCCGGCTGTATCAAGCGCCGCTGCTGTAGCCAGTAAGGGCCTTCGCTAGTAAGTAGGCCATTTCCGAGAAATCTTCGCAATTTATCGAAGATCATCGGAGTCTTGATATAATTTCGATGGTTCTTTTGTAAGACATGCCGAATAATGTCGGGATCTTTAGTCACCATCATGGGTTGAATTCCTCCAAGATAAGCCCGGTAGGTCTCTCCATGTTGTTCAAAATTTTCCAAAAATCCTGGAATTGGGTTCTTGGAGTGCTTCATGGCGAATTGAAGCGATTTCAGGCGAAGTGTGAGATCTAATTTCAAAATGGTCAGGTTATAAGCTAATGATCAATTTGTCCCTGCGTTCTTTGTCGATTCCATTCGAAGAGCGCCATGCCTAGTGCTTGCACTACATTCATAGAGGAGTTAATGCCCTGCATAGGGATATGGACGCAAAAGTCTAGTCGTTCCAATACTCCTGCCGAGACTCCTACATTTTCACTCCCTACCCAAATCGCTAACGCCTTATCAGTTGGCAAGTGGCAATCAAATAGAGACTTGCTATTGTTCGTGATCTCCAAGCCAATAAGTCTATACCCTTGGGCCTCCAATTGATCCAAGATAGCTAATTTGTCAGCTGCCAAGGTGAAAGCCACCCGTTTTTCGGTAGACCGTGCCGTCCGCCTCACTTTTCGGTGCGACGGTGCGACGGAGGCTCCGGTTAGATATAGTTTTTCCACCCCCATAGCATCTGCCAACCGGAATACAGAACCTACATTTAAAGGATCTACCATATCTTCACAGATCACCACCAAAGGAAAATGCCGCTTTCCTGTGGTTACCTCCTCATGTTCTAATTGTCTTTCCAAAATTTAGGGGTTGAAATGTTTAATGTTTAACTATACTGGTCTAAACAGCATTGACCATTCCCGGCTTATTTGTTAAAAACCAATCGTCCACAGGGAATTAAAGTAGAACCATAAGGCTCAATGTCAATTTTGTAGAAAAGATCTTGGTTTTTTGCTACAAAACCAGTTCTTACCAGACCATTTTTCGCCGCATGAAATAGCAAAACGACATAGAAGTAAAACGCCTCATTGAGGTCGACTGTTTCCTGTAGCATGCTGATTTCCTGGAAGCCCGCAGCTAACGAAGATTCTAAATCTGCTATTCCGTAACTATATAATGATAGTTTGTCAACGCTCATATTGTCTGGGGGCAGAAATAATCTAAAATAGGACTCAGGAAAAGAGGCAAGGACCAAGGAATCCGCCGGAAAGTTGATAGTCAACTCTAATGGATTAATCGTCTCATTAGTTAAACGAGTCCAGAAAACTCCATATCCATAGCGAACTCCAGTCGTATCTCCGCCACTCAGTACTCCGCTGGAATCAATATAGGCTCCACCTTTTGGGAAGCTATTTTGAAATATTACATCGTTCCCCTCCGCATCTGTGTACCTGGATTCTGAGTGAACGCTTGGGTCAAGATCACTGATTCCCTTGTTCTTTATAGTACCCACTGGTATGGAGTCTATTGTCTTAGCTTCAAAGGTATCTTCATCCTGGCCATCTTGAGCACTTTGTCCACAGGAGCAAACGCCTACCACCAAGAGTGTGATTGTCAGTATGATCCACTTCTTCTTCATAAATTATTCTGCCGTCCTTAGTAGCTATTTTTTCCGACCTCTATTTATTTTAGTCTGTACTGTACTTTACCTCTCCCCCGACAATCGTCATTTTCACTTCTGTTTCTAATATCTCTGCATCGGAGCAAGTAGATAAATCTTGGGATAGCACCACAATGTCTGCCAATTTCCCCTCTACCAATGAACCTTTATCCGATTCCTCAAAAGCAGCATAGGCATTCCATAAAGTATAGGAATAGAGTGCTTCATCTCTTGTCATTCTTTGTTCCGGGAAGAATTCAAAGCCAGTATCGGCTCTTTTCCGAGTAACAGATGCATATAAACATTCAAAAGGATTAACGTCCTCCACTGGTGCATCCGTTCCATTCGCTACTTTGGCTCCAGAATCGATCAAAGAGCGCCAAGGATAAGCTCCTTCGCGAGCTCGTTGCTCTCCCAAGCGCTTCACCACAAAGGGTGCATCAGAGGTACAATGAATACCTTGCATGGAAGCAATGACATCCAGTTTACTAAATCGGGCGATATCGTCCGGGTGTAGATGCTGTGCATGTTCTATCCGCCATCGAAGATCAGTTTGGTCAGGATGATCCTCAAAATTCTTCTCCATAATATCCAGAACCACCTGGTTAGCCTTATCTCCAATAGCATGTACACAGAGTTGCATATTGTGGTCGATGGCCAATTCAGCAATCTTCTCTACCTCTGAGATAGGGGTCGTATTCTGGCCATGAAAATCGGTTTTATCGTCATAGGAGGCTAGCAACCAAGCGCCAAAAGCACCTAATGCGCCATCCACTTCTGTCTTAATTGCTTTGCAGGTGAAAAAATGATTGCCCGCATTGATGATGGGGAAACCAGCCATATTGTCTTTCATGCGATCATGGGAGTGACGTAGCATGACCCAAAGTCGCATATCCAGATCGCCCTGCGCTGCCAATTCCTGGTACCACTCGATGTCCTGATAGGAGGAGCCAGCGTCTTGAAAGGAAGTCACTCCATTCTCCAAACATTCTTTCTGTGCAGCTTCTATTCCTTTAATCCAGTTCTCCTTTTTTTGATCATCCGTTAAGGTATTTACATATTCCTGATAAGCGGCCCGGATGATGGCCTGTGCTCGTTCTTCAAAAACACCAATAGCCTCTCCTCTAGAATCTCTTACAATTTCTCCTCCACTCGGATTTGGCGTTTCTTTGCTTACTCCTGCCAATTCCATTGCCTTGGCATTTGCAAACAATCCATGACCACTGGCATGCCCTAAAAGGACGGGGTTATTGGGTGAAACAGCACTTAATTTATCATGAAAGGGATACCCCAATACATCACGATCCAAGGCTTCTATCCACTTCTCTTGATGCCAGCCACGCCCCGTGATCCATTCACCAGGTTCAGCATCTTTGGCAGCATCCGCTACCATCTGGACGATTTCATCCCAGCTCTTTGATTTGAGAAAATTCAGGTTGAGCATGCTTTGCCCCAATCCGGAGAAATGGCCATGGCCTTCTATCAATCCCGGCATAGCAAACTGGCCTTTTAAATCAATTACCTCGGTAGCTTCCCCTTTAAGAACTTCTACTTCTTCTGTCGTTCCCACTTTCATAATTCGCCCGTCTTTCACTGCTACAGCTTGGGCGGTAGGCTGTTCACTATTAACGGTGTAAAAATTTCCGTTGATCAGCACCGTATCGGCACTTTCTTCTGGTTGGCAGGAGCATAATAAGGAAATAAATAGCGCTCCATAAAGAATCCTAATACGCATTTAGCTTGAGTTTTTTTTCCTTCTCTGGCAAGCCTTGTGGTCAGTGTTTTAGTTGGAAGAAATGCGTCTACTGGAAGCAGTACATTCAGATAAAAGGTGACCTAAAAACACAAAAATTGTCAGAGAATCTTTTTTGTAAAGAAGTAAACTAAGGTATCTTGCCCAACAGGCATGACACTATTGATGCCTTCAAATCTAAGAATTATTGCCTAAAAGATGTTGCGGAAATTAATACCGCTAAAAATCTTCTCTCTTTCTACTGGCTGCTATATTTGCAACACATGGAAAAAGTGTTGCTTCAATTGAGAATAAAGGGCCGGGTACAAGGCGTATACTATCGGGCATCGGCCAAATCCAAAGCGGATGAGCTTGGCCTCTGTGGCTGGGTCAAAAATGAACCCAACGGCGATGTATCTGTTATCATAGAAGGCCCTCCAGAGCTTGTTGCACAAATGGTAAGCTGGTGTCAGAGTGGTCCGCGGATGGCCAAGGTAGAACAGGTAGAACAACAGCCCGCCCCCCTTAAATATTATCAAAATTTCACTATTCTGAGATGAACACAATGATTAGAAAAGCAGTAAAAGAAGATCTTGCTGCCATTCACGCCTTGGTTAGGGAACTCGCCATTTATGAAAAGGCTGAACCCGAATTCATAGCTAGTCTGGAAGATTACCAAGATGATTTCGATGCAGGTATATATAGTGCGCATGTCGCTGAAGTGGAAGGAAAGGTCGTAGGAATGGCATTGTACTATATGACCTACTCTACTTGGAAGGGCCGGATGTTGTATCTAGAAGACTTTGTTGTGTTGGATAAACATAGAGGATTAGGTCTTGGCCAAAAGCTATTTGATGCCTATCTCGAGGAGGCTAAAAGAAGAAAATGTCGACTGGTAAAATGGCAAGTTTTGGATTGGAATGAACCCGCATTGCGTTTTTACCGTAGAAACAATGCAGTGATAGAGAAAGAATGGTGGAATGGCAAGATCTTTCTCACCGAACTCCAGTAAACGAAGGTCATTAAGCAAAATTAATTCCGGTTGTAGTCTTAGTCATTAGCTGTCAGGTAGTGTCTCTAGCTATCCCTGCAAACTGACACTAAGCCAACCACTTATTTGTTAAAACCAAAATATCTTAATACCTTTACCTCTTGTAATATTACGACTTTTCCCTACGATTAGAAAGCTTCACTAAGCACTGACAATGTGCTGATTTCACATAATACAAATAAGTCAACTGGCTAAAGATATAGTGTTTCATAGTGTGAGGGGTAGCCGCTTCGGTGGTTGCTCCTTTTTCTATTTCGTTTTTCTGAAATTCTTTTAGATCCCTTCTCTTCCAATAAGAAACGAGACCAAAATGCCGCACGCTTTAGAACTCTCGCACCAGGAGTTCATTGGCTAGATCCATCAATTCCTGTTTTCTCTCAGCAGCAGCAGTTACCTGAGAAAGGTGTTCAAAAGCTTTGGTCTGGTACAATTGCATTTGCTCAGTAGCTCGCTCCAAGACCTGATATTTTTTGAAGAGATACGTTACGGCTTGTACTTTTTCTTGTTCATCTGCTTTCTTCGAGCTAATCCATTTTTCTAATTGCTTTCGATCTCCTTCATCCGCTATGGCCTGAGCAGTAAGCAGTAAATAGGTCTTCTTATTATTGAGAATATCCCCTCCCACCTTTTTTCCGAACTTATCGGGATCACCAAAGGTATCCAGTATATCATCCTGCATTTGAAAAGCAAGGCCAATGTTCCTTCCAAAAGCCGCCAAGTGCTGACCATTCTCCGTCCCACATTCCGCCAAAATAGCGCCAAGTTTTAGGCATCCCTCGATCAAAGCAGCCGTTTTATACTCGATCATCTTCAAATACTCAGGGATAGTGACATCATTTCTGGTTTCAAAATCCATGTCGTATTGTTGCCCTTCGCAGACTTTAATGGCAAGTTCATTAAAGGTTTGAATGAGCGCCGGAATCAACTTGTCCGGAGCTCGTAAAAGAAACTCATAGCATTTGATCAGCATGACGTCGCCAGATAGAATGCCCGTATTTACATCATACAATTCATGAACTGTTGGCTTACCTCTTCGCAAAGGGGCAGCATCCATGATATCGTCATGCACCAGGCTAAAGTTGTGAAAGACTTCTACAGCTAGGCCCAATGGCAAGGCAGGCTCATGATCATCATGAAATAATCGATAACTCATCAAGACCAAAATAGGGCGTAAGCGTTTCCCCCCCAACTGCATAATGTAATCAACGGGTTGATACAGGCCGCTCGGATCCTTATCGAAACTGTTGTCTTCCATGTAAGCAATAAAATCCGAATAATAAGTGCTAACTAGCTGCATGTTAACTCAATTTAGTGATGCAATAAAAGCTTGCAGTTACGAGGTCATTCACGACAAAATGATTTCCCTCTCTCCATTTTCGAACAAAACTCCCAAATATGCGTACTAAGCAATACAAAGGAGTTGTTTAACAATGGTTACCAACATCTTGTTGCAGTCCTTACTGCGAAAAATCACTAATCCTCGAATGCGGATGTACGGAAGTAAGGAATAAAATCTGCCAAAGTCAAGTAAGCTATACTTTTGCGGACTGAAGCTTGAAGCGGCAACATTTATATTATTTCTATTTTTAGGAGGGAACAATTATAAAGGCTATTTTTGAATATTGATCAATTTCGGGTTTAGGAGTTGGTATGAAAGAGGGAACCAAGACTAGATTCTTGCTCGTCTTCACTTGCCAATAATGTGTATAAAACCATTTCTTTTTGACACATTTTACTCAAAATCCCAATAGATTAATTGTAAAAAGGGATTAGAGCTGATAAAGCCATCCACGTTTTCAATTCAAAAAAGGTATATTGGCCTTTCATTTATTCATTTATTCTACGTGTCGTGAAAGAAACCCGTCCATTTAATATTTTATTGATCGAAGATAATCCTGGGGACGTGCGCCTCACTCAGGAAGCGTTTAGAGAGGGGAAGAAAGAAGTGAATCTCGAAGTGGTGATGGATGGAGTTGAAGCCATCAAATACCTAAGGAGAGAAGCGGGTTTCGAAAATCGCCCAATGCCAGATCTTATTCTTTTAGACCTTAACCTACCCAAGTGGGATGGCAGAGAAGTACTAAAGGAGATCAAGGCTGACGTAAAATTGAAGCGAATTCCGGTTGTGGTTTTGACTACATCCAACGCAGAGCAGGATATCATTAACAGTTATGACCTGCACGCTAATTGCTTTATCAACAAGCCCGTAGACTTTGACAATTTCTTCGATATCATTCAAAAAATTGAAGAGTTTTGGCTAACGACAACTATTCTGCCCTCGATGGCTAGCTAGATCCTGAGAGCAGACCTTATTATTCAAAACATCCTGTGTCTCCACTGTAGTTTAACCGTATAATTAGTTGAACCTATTGCATTAATATTCCTTTTACATTTCAATGAGTGGTCAAATCAACAATATCTTAGTCATAGAGGATCTTGAATCGGATGCAGCTACGATTAAAGCTTATTTGGAAGAGGCATCTTTCAAACACAAGCTCTATCATTCCGATACTTTGAAAGGGGGCATCAATATATTGGATGAGAACAGTATTGATTTAGTACTCCTTGATCTTTCCATCAATGATAGTACAGGGTTCAACACCTTGAAAAAATATCTGGACGAATCAGCAGACGTGCCCGTTGTCGTGATGACGGGTAATAAGAATGAGATCGTTGGTATCCAATCCGTCAAGGCTGGTGCTCAAGATTTTCTCGTAAAGGGAGAATTCGATAGTCGGAGATTGGTCAACACCATCCGCTATTCTCTACAGCGCTTCAAGACCCAGGCTAAACTACAACAGCACGCCAAGGAGCTTTCGATCACAGAAAAAAGAAGAATCGAAGCCCAAAACATGGCCAAGTTTGCCAACTGGGAGATGGATATCGTATCCAATGCTATGAGTTGGACAGAGGAAATGTTTCGGATTTTTGGCGTACAGCCCAATAGTTTCCAGCCGTCCTTGTCCGATTACTTAGATTTTGTGCATGTAGAAGATCGTGAAAAGGTTGAAGATTTCTTTGCCGAGGTGATTAAGACGGGACAATTGAATAGACTGGAACACCGGATACTCCTGAATAATCGACTGCTCAAGCATTTGACGATTCAGGCAAGGGTTAACTACGATGAATTCACTAACAAGATCATTCTAATAGGGAGTATACAAGACACAACTTATCGCTTGGACGAAGGGGAAAGCGCGCTCCCAGAGCCTCCTATTGAACCCCGTCCCTCCCTGCAAAACAGCGAGTTGTATCGGTTTGGGTTTGGCATCCGAACACCATTCAGTTCCATTGTCAATCTGGTCTACCTCTTGGAGAAATCCAATCCTACGCCCCAACAAGTGGAATTAATTGATGGCTTAAAGACATCCGTAGATGATCTTTCCATTGAGCTAAATAATATGCTCAACCTTTCCTTGCTTATCTCTGATCATGTTCCGTTGAATGAAGAGGATTTCTCTTTATCAGATATGCTCGAAACGATCCAGCGAGTAGCAAACCTCAAGGCTCAACAGCTGGAAATCCCTATCCACTATGATACGGAAGGCGAACTACCAAAGATGGCTAAGGGAGATGCGCAAAAACTATCTCAATTGGTACATAACCTGGTAGAGCAATGTTTTAGCCGATCTCGCATAGATGGAGAAATTCAATTTCACGCCCAATGGTTCAAGCGAAAGAAAGACTTTCCCTTTGTCTTGAAAATTCAATACAGTGGAGAAAGTTTTCCAGGAAAAGAGGAAACACAGCAGAGGAGTCACCCGGTGCAGGATTCAGCTCAATCTCTGCAAGAAGCGGTTGCCGATGATAGTTTGAGTTTATCAATGATTTATCGTTTGATCGAGATTTTAGGTGCAAAATTAGAAGTAAATCTACAATCCGATTCACCCTTGCTAAAACTTTCGGTTCCTTTAGAACTGGGAGCAGAAGTAGATGAATACGCAATCAAATTGCCGACACAACCGAAGCAGATCTTATTGGTTGAAGATCATGTTATTAATCAAATTGCCACACGGAAGGTTCTTACTTCGTGGTCAGATTTTTTAACAGTAGATATTGCCGCAGATGGGGAGGAAGCTGTCGACAAATTTCATAAAAAAGAGTACGATCTAGTCCTCATGGACCTGCAAATGCCAAAAATGGATGGATTAGAGGCTACCTTAAAAATTCGATCTGAAAGCAAAGTACCAATTGTGGCACTAACTGCTAATTCCTCAAGACAAGAAGAGGAAAAATGCCTAGCCATAGGTATGAATTCCTATCTGGTCAAGCCTTTCAAGCCAGAAGAACTGTACAGTAAAATAGCCAAGTTTTTATAGACTGGATATCACTTTGAACTGGACCTGCCCTATCTTTGTAATTATAGATATAAATCGAGAAAAAGACTATGATTACCAAAGATCTCATCATTATAGGAGGAGGGCCCACAGGCATAAATTGTGCTATTTCAGCCAAAAAGGCAGGTATTGACTGTCTCATTATAGAAAAAGGGCTACTGGTCAACTCCATTTACCATTTCCCTATTAATATGACCTTCTTCTCCACCTCCAAATTATTGGAAATCGGAGAAATACCTTTCATATCTCATGTAGAAAAGCCCACTCGCAAGGAAGCCTTGGAATATTACAGGCGCCTACAGCAATCCTATGGGCTCGAGATCAACCTATACGAACCTGTGCATAAGATGGAACGTCTAGCATCCGGTCAATACGAGATCTCCACAGCTAAGGGCAACTATCAAGCTACTTCCGTAGTTGTAGCTACAGGCTTCTATGACACCCCTCGCCTACTGAATGTACCTGGTGAAAATCTTCCGAAAGTGAAGCATTACTATGACGATGCCCATCCTTATATTGGTCAGAAACTACTGATCATTGGCGCAGCTAACTCAGCTTGCGATGTAGCGCTAGAAGCATGGAATAAGGGAGCAGAGGTAAGCATGGCTATTCGTAAAGATGAGATCTACCCCAAAGTAAAGTATTGGATTAGGCCGAATATTGAAAACCGGATCAAAGAAGGGAGTATCACCGCCCACTTCAAAACGGTAGTAACCGAAATAAGACCAAATGAAGTAGATTTATTAGGCCCTGATGGTCCATTTACTATCGAAAATGATTTTGTTTTGGCCATGACTGGCTACAAACCCAACTATACATTATTGGAAAACCTGGGTCTTGATATCCCCAAAGACGAGGAGCGAATCCCCATTCATGATCCGGATACCCTAGAGACTTCGCTACCAGGAGTTTATTTAGCTGGTGTGGTTTGTGCAGGAATGCGTACTAGCAAGCTTTTCATTGAAAATACCAGGGATCATGGAGATGTGATTATTGAGCATATCCAAAAGCGTCAAGCAGCTGTCCTTGCCTAACCCACGGTGACGAGTAAACCCAAAGCATTTACTCGAGCTAACAGACTACTACTATCTCTCCAATAGTTAGTTTTACCTTGGAGAGATAGTATCCCCACACCTTTGCAATAGGTCTCTACTTTATTAGAACTAACCGACAATTCGACCTCTCCATCTCCATGGTGGTGTACCTCAAAAACCTCACTCACTAGGGTGTTACGACTCCGAATGAAACTGGAGCCCTCCAGCCATAAACAATTAATTAAAGGACTTGAGATCGCTAGCTTAAAGAATTGACGGCTTCCGGGCGCAGTTAATACCCGAATATCGAGAATACTATTATGGCATCTGTAATGTACAGGCCAAGCCTTTCTTCCCCATCCCATCAGTCTTACACTAGATCGCTCTCGCTGTTCTATTGTGATCTCTGCCTTGCCTCCATATATTCGTACCACATTAAAATAAGGCAAGATAATTTCCTCTTCCCTCTTCAGGCTAACTGTAGGATTATCTACTCTTTGCCTCCTCTTTCTTTGCCAAAACGACTTAACGACACTTCTGAATTTAGATTTCATCACTCCATTGGTTTTTCTACTTATCTATTCCGTTCTTTACAACAAAGCTATCGGCAAGGAACTTTCAAGCCCAATAAAACGTAGTGAAGAGGGAAGGCTATGCGGTGAATTTTTACAGCACAATACTTCATTGTTTTACAAAATCTTCTATATTTGCATCCGCTGGTATTTACATGGGGCTATAGCTCAGCTGGCTAGAGCGTTTGACTGGCAGTCCAACTCACCTTGTTTTCTTCTTCTTTTACTTTATGATAATCAGTGACTTATAGATTTTTAATTCTTAAATCTTTTGTCACATGAAGGTTACTTTTGTCACTTACCTTGACAAACATGTTACTTTAAGAAATGGTGCACACCCTGTCTGCATACAGATCAGGTATGGAGGTAACAACACTAAGAAAAGGATCAAGGGCTATTCCTGCTTAAAAGAGAATTGGGACTCTGAAAGAAGATGCTATAATGTACACGAAAGAGGTCGACAGAAAAAGAATGGTTATATCAGACAGTACCTTGATGATTGCTACCACGTCTACCAGAATAATTTCATAGATAGCTTTGATTATAAAGAGTTCTCTAGCCTGTTAGCTAAGCATAGATCTACTGAGCAGGTAGAAGATAAGCGCTTAGGAGAGTTTGCTATGGACATATACAACCGCAAGGTGGAGTCTGGTGATGTATCTTCTGCAAAAAACTATCTAGCACTCATACCTGTATTTGAGAAAGCAGACTTGGACAATAAACGAATACGCGACTTCAATCTGTCCTCTATAAATAAACTTACAAAGTCTTTCGACGAGAGAGATATGAACGGCTTCAACTATCTAAAGTGGACAAAAACACTGATATCCTTCTCACTCAAGGAGGGAATAATAGAAGCCAAGCACAACCCTTTTAAGACAGTCTACAACCCTAACGGGTATGATATAAACGAGCGCAAAAGAAAAGGGAAGAAAAAAACCAATAAGAAAAGAATTAGAGATCTGACTGAGGAAGAAAAAGAAAGCGTTGTTTTCTATTACTACAACAACACCTTCTCAGACACTGAATGGAAGTACATGTCCTACTGGGTTCTCTCATATTTCTTTTTTGGGGTGAACCTTATAGACCTAGCTCGGTTGCGTTGGGATGATATCACAAACGACATTTGGAAGTATAGTAGATCAAAGACTGGGTTCGAGAACAAGCTGGGGAAACCTGTGAAGGAGGCTGCACTAGAGATACTGAAAAAGATAGACTCAAAAGGTAAGTACATACTACCTATACTAAATGGTTTCGATAAAGATCCAGTAGAGACAGAGAGAAGGGCAAAAAGAGAGAGAGACAATTCCTATAAGTGCTATAAGAGGGTCTCCAAAAAGATAGGTTTCAGCGATGGTAGATACTTTAGCTTCTACAGTGGACGTTACACAGCCCCTACCCTAGCGCTATCAAAAGGTGTAGACATAATGACGGTTAAAACTCTTATGGATCATGCTTCAATAAAGACTACCAATAAGTATTTGGGTATAGTGAGAGATAGAGAGAAACTACAGAACGCGATAGATATGCTATAATAAAAAACTGACGGTAGTCCGTCAGTAGATAATTGCTAAATAAGACCCTCATCTGCGAAGGAGTAATAGCCTTCCATAGTTACGATCAAATGGTCTAAGACAAGTACGTCAAGTAGCTTCCCAGCGTCTACTAGTTTCTTTGTTAGGTTCTTGTCAGGTTGTGAAGGGTATAGGCTAGATGAAGGGTGATTGTGTACTAAGAGTATACTACTCGCGTGACACTTTAACGCTGGCGCGAATACCACCTTTGCATCGACAACCGTGCCCGATGATCCTCCTTTACTAACTTGTTTATAACCCAATATCTCACTAGATCTATTAAGCATTATAACGTAGAACGTCTCTACGTACTCAATATCATCACCATAGATCTCAGACATGACTATCTGGTAGATGTCTAGGCTACATTTGACTTGATGCCGTTCTTCTTTTTTAATTTTAGCTGAGTAGGTTACTTGGATTTCTGCAACACGTTTAGGTACTCTTTTCTTTTCCATTTTTTTGTTATATGTTTATTGTGAAAGAGAGGAGCAGAAACGCCCCTCTCCAATAGTCACGCACTACCTTGAGGGCAGTACTTACGAATAAATCATATTCGTAAACCGCCAAAATTCAAGGCAGTATGGTTAAGAAAACAGAAAGCCCTACACCAGTAGGCAAGAGTAGAACCCTACCAATCTTATTCCTGCTATTCGCATTACTTTACTTCGCTTACGAGTCATTTGATGACTACGTAAAACGCAATCCAGACGGAACGTACGAACTAAAGGAGAAGAGAAAAGCCCAACTCAACGACAAGGTGAGAAGGATGAGAGAAAGCGCTGAGACATACCGCTTAGTTGCTAGACGAAACGGTTACTATCAGTGTTTACATTGTCCAAACGGCACATTCTACCTCTACAAAGGTGAAACAGCGAAAATCGGTATTACAATCCAAGGGGAATCCAAGAGATACAAGCCTAAGTATCTAAAAAGGATGAACCTTGAGTATGTTACTATCTACAAAGGGACAGTACAGAAAGCCAAGGAGTTAGAGGTCATTGAGATAGGCAAGTATCCACTCAGTGAAGAAAACCTCTCTCGTCCAGACAAACCACAAGGTGAGCTTATACGTTACAAGCTAGCGAGACCTATTTTGAATCTCGGTGATCAGTAGGTATATTTGTAAGGTGAGGAGAGTGTGGCGCACATGCTAACTAAATCACAACACAAATGACAATTACGAGAGCAGTACAAGAAGATCTCTTTGATCTGATTGACGTAGAGTTCTTAGAAGCTCAGTTTGAACAAGATCTATTCGTTATACTAGAATGTATAGATGAAGTAGATAAGGTTATCTATGAGGATGATTGCTTGATTGTCAGGATTCCCTACAGTGAAGCGCAAGCCTCAGAGAACCTGACAGAGCTGTTCCAAGAACGTCTCGAATCTGAACTAAAAAAGAGCCTCCTAGTTTCCTAGGGGGCTTTCTTTTTATCTACTCAAAGGACTTTAGTTCCTCATACGACTTGATTATTTCTACTATATTTCATTCACTAATCGCCTTTTCTGCTTTATTAATTCACTCTGATATAAGTGTTGCTCAAAAAACTCCTTCTACTCATATTTCTTGATACATAGAAAGTAACATTTTACATCTTTCTAGTTCTACAAGTATTTCTTCTCATACGGTACTCATGTCTATACATTAAACAATAAAACTAGCCAGCGTAGATATAAGTATACCTACTGCTACTCATACTATAAACCGATTCCTCATTCCTGTAATTGCTTCGTCTCGTGTAAAGTCTGGTTTCATTTCTATATGTAAAGTAAAACTAGTTTCCCAGGTATCACCGTATTTTACTTTCTAGTTTTCTAATCTTTTCGCGCTTTCTTTTATCTCCTATGCCTGAGTACTCTTGTGTTGCCTTGTTATACTCTTCTAGCCATGTGATTATAGGCTTTTGTCTTTTATGTCATAAGTTATAAGCGTCCTCTACTCTATGTATCTTTCAGTTGAACCAAAAGAAGTGTGTTACGTTTACTGTCTTTCTTTTATAGGACATTGTTTGTGGTTAGTATTATAAGCAGTCAGGACATAGTCCTCCTGTTAGGTTGTTAGATAGTCTACCGCATTGCCGACAGCTTCACTTCAATACTTCGGCAAGCCTCTGTTGATACTCTTGCTTCTTGAATAGTCTCTTTTTAGGTTGTGGGGTTGGGAGCTTTTCCATGTGTGAGGGTAGGATAAATCTACTTTAGACAATGATTGTTCTGCAAACTAAAATGGTTTTCCGTATCGCATCTCCTCATATTTTTCAAAGTCTCATCAGCATTCATCTAAGAATGAATCAACTCTAAGTTGACATGGTCATCGAACAGACCGTATGGTATCTCACCGACCGAATCAACTAGCAAGCTCTCGTCAGTCTTTCGAAAAGATAGAGTGGTAGATTTCGTCATATTCTCTTGTTATCTCTATTTCACATCATCTGTATACTTTCTTCATCCCCATATACTAAATAAATAAGGTTATTCTGAATCGGCACAATGCGCTAGTCGTTCACCGTCTGTTCTACAGTCATATACTCAGTCTCTAAACCTATAGAATGTTTCCTCTACGCAAGGAGCATCAAACTCAGGACAATAACGCCACTCAGAGTAAGGGCTATCGTAGCCAATAAGTGGAGAAAAAATGAAGCAATTTGCTAATACGTATCAAGTAAGTAATTCCATCTGTAATACTAAGGTAAAAGGGTTGCTGTGGTATGTTCCAAAATGGAAACAGCCACTACTTTCTCTTGCTCTTTTCCTCCTCTATTTTATCGTAGATCAGACCAGCAGCAGTATCAGCTGTCTCAGTTCGTGTTCAAGCGTCTCTCTGGTTCTCACGCATCTCAGTGAAGGTTTGTAATAATTCTTCTGCTCAAAGCTCTCTGAGCTTATTTAGACCAGCTTGGAACTTGCTGTTTGGGTTCTCGTGTACTTCTCTAGGTGTGTTAAGTTTGAATCTAGACATCTTGTATATTTAAAGAACAAAATTTAGGTTAGGTGGTGAGTAGTTTTCTCCCTTAGTTACTTTCCCATCTCTCTTCTTAGCTCCGATCTTGCTATCGTTTGACCTACACACCTCATCATACGCTCTAGTGATCGACTCTGCATCTAATCATAGCTTATGTAGCGTTCATAGAGCTACAAATATCACATCTATACAGGCATCTACCATTTCTACCTTATCGTCACTATCTGAGGCTAGCAAGAACTCACGTATCTCCTCTCTCATCATGCTGTAATCTAGGTATCAATCATACTTCCCTGTATCAAACTGTTGTTTATTTCCAAAAGCAAGGTTTCGGTCTATCGTTTTCTGTGGGTCTATCATTACTTATTATTACTATCTAAATCTTCCTTTGGTCAGTGAAAACCCTTATGAGGTCACTTATATATAGCATGTCACACAAATTTTCCACTTTCTCTTTCATACACACTCCATCAAATCTTCTCTCAGGTAGACCGTCTAACTGGCTCAAACTTTAAAGCAAGCATTACTCCAAGAAACGATCACAAAAGGATTGGCAATCGTATTAGTAGAAACTTCTTCATTACTTGTTGTTAGTATCTAAAAAAAGAGTAATTTTGTTTTCCTCTATATCGCCTATGTAGGATCTTAGAAGACTTTCCTTTTCTGACCAATCTAAACGAGTTATCTGTGAATCACATTTTTTACAAAGCAATGCTCATCACTTTTCACGCACCTTATCTGACTCTTCCATTATCTCTTTTAGTACGATTTCTGCCTCTCTATGTTCTGGACTTCACCGAGAACCGTAAAGTATAGTGTCGCACGAGGAGCAAGAGGCTTGTTCTATAAGACCATTTAAATCACAGTGGTCACAAGTACAGTAGTGTCTACTTAAGGAGAGACTTGTTTTCTTTAAGCTCTCGATTAGCTTTTCTATTGCCTCTTTAGATCAAAAAACTAGCTGTCACATTACTCATTAGTATAGAATAAATTAACTGCTTGTACCCATCTCTTCTTTGTTCCTTGTCCTCCCACATATCTTACCGAGATACATGCTGGATCTCGTCAACAAGCGTTCTGATAGGTTAGTAGTGTGTTTGCAAAATGGCTTCGGAAGTCTGTAACTAAGTCGAACTTAAACAAGTAACACCCCTCTATACCTTTGCCTGCTACTGTATACCATATAACAGATCCATCGTCTTTCTTTGCTCCTTTTAGTCATGCCCAGTTCTTAGACTTTGAGCACTCTTCTTTTGGTGCTCGGTTTGTACCTATGTGGCTTTCTGCCATAGTAATACCTAACATAAGTTTGAATGGAACTCACTTGTTGGCACTTATTTCAGTTAGTTGGTAGTACAGCTCCCAGTTATCACATAGGATAGTTGTTTTACCATTCTTTGTTCCTAGTTTGCATATCTGCTCCATCAGCTCTTTCTCTTCCTTGGTGGGTGACTGTTCTTGCTCCTCTACCTCTACCTTTCCGTTAGCTTCAACAACTTGCTCTACTTTCTCTGGTATGCTATCTACTGCACATTCTATATCCATCTTCTTACACTCCTGTTCAATAGCTTTCTGTATCTCTTGTTCTGTTGCTTCTATCTGTTGTATTTGTTCTGTTAGGATAGCTCTTTCTTCTACTAGCTTCTCTAGCTGTGATTTATTTTCTTGTGTTGGTCGATTCAGTATTGTTCATACGATAAGTACTAGTATTAGTACTGTAATTATATGCGGTGTATACTTTCTCATTTTGTTTGTAAGAATAAAACTAGCTTCTATACATGTCTACATACATGCTACATGCTTTACCAGATCTCCCAAAGTACTCATCACAATACCCATCTAGCTTATAAGCAAGGTTTGCGATCTCGAAGTACTTAGAACGGAAGTGATCTTCTATCTCCTCACAAGTAATCTTCTTTCTATCGAACGTAAAGAACGCCTCCTCTAGCTCGCAGTTGTCTTGATACTCTTGGTAGTATCTAGCTTGAGCAATAGTTTGTTGGATAGTGTTTCTGTACTCCATCTCTAGTCAGTAAACAAAGTCAGCTTGTTCAGGAGTAGGGATAAGGCTGTAGTCTGCTGATACAAGACTCATGCTCCAAACTCACAGAGCTAATCATAGACAAAAGACAGTCAGGTACTTGAATCGTGTAGGCATTTTTGTATGTGTTAGAAGTAAAGTATCTATATTATAACTCTGGAATTACATTTGTCAAGTCTGCATTAATCCTGCTTCTTTAGCTTGTTTACGGAACTTCTTTACATCATATCTCTCCCCTAGCATCTCTTTCCCCTTCTCTATTTGTCTTTTAGATAGTCTCTTTATCCCTCTAGCAACTTTCCATCTCTGAACAGTCGAACTACCTACTCAGTAGTACTTTGCGATATCTTCATTGGTCCAACCTGCTAGTATCTGTAATTCGATTTGTGCTCTGTTCTCATTCAGCTTGTCAGTCTTAGGGGTCTTTCTTTTCTTAGGTGCTTTTAGGTTACTTCATCACTTAGTGAAAACAGTGGTCTTTGCTGGAGTAATCTTTGGTTGTTGTGGGTTGATCGCTTGTGTATTGCAACTGCTACACGAGAGCTTAAACGATAAAAAGATCAACGCAACGATTCATAGTGCAATAATAATTCACATTGTATAATACGTAAGATGTAAAGCAATTAGTGTCATTCTTGAAATCTAGCTATATTGTTTACCTGCTTATCCATATCGAAGTCACTCTTTAATTTAGACTTCCCATGATGGTAGTTATTTAATGTCTTCCTAGAAAATGTGTCTATCTCTTCTATGACTATACTGTCTCTTCTTATTTTTTCTCATAGTTCTTTATGCTCCTCTTCTGCTATGGTTTCCGCTTTTGTCTTGTGCTTTACGATCCTATCACTTAGCAGTTGGCTCACTTTTTTTCTCACTTTGTCCTCATAGTCTCATTTATTTAAGGAGTATTCTTTAATAAGATCTATCTTTTCGTTTATCAAAAGGTTGTATTGGTACAAGTACTCGTCTAAGATGCTGATTGTTGTGTCTTTGATTACATCCTTTTCCATCTTTTTTAGAGAGTCGATTATCAACTTATACATAAGTATATTTCAAAAATAAAAGGGGCACGAAGCCCCTAGTGATTAAAAAGGAACGTCAGAGTCGTCGTCACTCCCTGTTCAGAAAGGATTCTCTCCCTCAAAGTATGCGTCTATATTTACCTGTGTTTGCATGATTGTGTTCTTTGCTTCCTCTCCTAGTTCTGTAGGAGGTAGCGGGTTGATAGTGTAAGTAGTTTTCATCTTCTCCCCTTCCTTCTTGATCTTAATGTCAAAGTTACGTGGGTCTCCAAAGTCTGCGTCTCTACTAATGCTTACGATCTGATCTCTGATAGTCTTTTGTCCTACGCTCCATACCTGCATACGTTGGTCGTTATGGTTCCAAACGATACAAGTCCATACTAGCTTAGAGCTAGGTGGAATAGGTTGTCCTTCCTCTTTCTTTCCTCTAACAACTTTGCGTCACTCTGTTCCGTCTTCTTTATCTTCCCAAAGCTCCCAAGAGATAACTGGAGATTGCAAGAATCTAATCTTTGTAGTACCAGCCTCTAGCTTCAAGAAGTCACTGTTTGACGGCTCTGAATAGTTTTCAGGCAAAAATGAATCTGTCATTGTAGTAATGGTAAGTATAAAAGGGCAGTGTAAAGCGTGCCTAGGCTAAGGACAGTTTAAGGAGGTGTCTAGCTCACGTAATTACTTTCCAAGCAGGTCTAATAGCTCGATAGTTTTCTTTCATTCAAGTATATCTAGTACTATCTGGTAGATCCCATCACCTAGGAAGTCTATCATAGTTCACAAGTCCTTTGTTATCTTCTCATACGCTTCACCGATTAGCTGATTTCTGTCAGTCATCTTAGTGCTCTATAAGGGAATAAAGGTAGTCGTTTGTAGATAGGTTCTGGTAGAGGCTTGTATTCACCTCTTGTAGCTCTACATGTACATCTTTGGTTCTTGGGGTTGTTCTTCTCATTCTCCATCTCTCTCTCTGAATCCATCCAGCATTACAATAACTTGCTCCTGCAATCTTCGCTCTCAACTCACTGAGAGCCTTTTTAGCTTGTTTGGGTAGAGGCATAACAACACACGTAAAGGATAAAGGGTTGAGCTGATCTATAGGAGATGATGTGGGTCTGCTTATTGTTGCCATAGTGACGATTATATTGTAGACGTAAACACTGATCTAGGATGTTTACTTTTTCAGGGGTCAATCAGCCCTGTTTCCCACACCATCTGTTATAGACCAACTCATATGTTATCATTATACACACAGATATATTCCACGCTAGTCTTTTTTGCTTTTAGGGTCTAACTTTTGGTTCAATGCCCGCTTGTTTAGCGACCTCTCTCGTCACCTAATTGTTTCTTCAAAAGAAGTTTTCTCTTCATTTTTTCATCATGTCTCTAACATTATCTCTGTACGTACCGTAGAAAAGGTTATTAATGCTATTGTTAAGTCTGTTGTCGTCTTTGTGGCAAATACAACATATACCAATGTTGTTGTTTTTAGCTAAAGGGACTTTATTGAATGAGAAGTATACTATTCTATGCACCATAGTATATTTTCACTTCCCATTTTTCATAAGTCTTACTCTTGCATAACCTCAGTTGTTGACTTGTTGCTTTAGCATCCTTCAAGTTTGTTTAACGCGTCTAGTGTAGAAATTTCCTAGAGAATCGCGTTGGTGTGAAGTAGAATATCTATCTAGGGATCTAACTCTTCATAAATTGCTCACTTCATAACTTCACTCATATCAAGTGACTGGAACTCGCCTCTCTTTCATAAAAAAGTTTAGGTAATAAAACTTTCTACTTGTACTTGTCATGTAACACATCTGGGAACACTCTCCATAAGTCTCTCTTTTTTACTCGTTTTGCTTGATACGCCTTCTTGTTAGAGTGTATCTTCTGGTGGCAAGGCGCACATACTATCAATAGGTTATCTGGGTGGTTTATGTTCTTGTGTCGTCAAGCCTCAGATCTGTAGACTACGTGGTGGATCTGGAACGGTAGTCGATGCTTCTTACACCCACACTCCTCACAGAAGTTACATCAGTATTTTATCTTCTGTGTATTCAGCTTTATTTTCCTATGTCACATAGCTCTATAAAGTCTAAAACAGTGCATGGGTTTTCCTTGTCGTACGCTTTCGTAACGAGTGCAATCTGAATTTGGCTATCGTCCTTGTATAAAATTCATTCTAAGGCATCCATCGTCAGCTTGTGATAATTATCCCAGTCACGCTTCCTTCTGTCTCAGAAATAGATTTTGATCTCTACGGAAAGCGGTGTTTCGAGACACTTTCATGCGTATTGTGACCTCGCTTGTTCGATATATGATGCTTTCAGGAGTTTTGCTTCTTTCTTCATATATCTAATCCTACCGCGTTGTCAGTAGATGTGTTGAGTGGATAGTGGTCTTCACTGTAGAACTATTCTGATCATTGTAGGTAGAGATCTAAAAGTTGCCTAAAACTCCAAGGGGCTTAGTGTTGTGTTGCATAAGTCTGAATACAACATCCTCTGCTGTGTGTCAATCTCGTCGCTCTGCTTTCGCTATTTCCTTACAGCGTACTTTGTCTCGATACATGTTTGGTAAATGGTAGGATATTTGGTTGAACTGGTCATTCTGTGTAGGACACATTCCCTGAACTATAAACCATCATTTCCACATCTCATAGTCGTAGTGTATGTAGCTTTTTATCCAGTCTCGATTAGTGTTGTTGATTAAGGATATAAGCAGTGCGTGTCTATGTTCGTATAGCTCCTTGAATGTGTGGTGTCAGTCAGAAATATTATCTGTTGATCATAACTTCTTTATTTCTTCATTAATCTTTTTAACGTCCATCTTGTAAGTAAATCTGTAAAAGCTTTTTGAATCACTCTGTATACTTGTGTGGGTTCTCTTGTATATCTTTCTCTATCCGTTCAACGTCTGCTCGTAGTATTTCAGCTATCTCTTCTTCTTGGATTGTTAGTGGTCAGTCGTGTGTAGCTTCGTAAACTTCTTTGAAGTAAGGGTTAGAGTATTTCCTGTTTCTTTTGTACTTGAACAACTTTCTTACTTCTACGTCTATACCCAGCTCTTCTTTCGTCTCTCTCTTTGCAGCGGTCTCATAATCTTCTATTCCAACGCCTCACGATACTGAGCAGGACCGTAATCAAGGAGACTCTTTTTTGTTCTCAGATCTTTTCTGGATAAGCATCTGTCACAGTGAGTTGAACAGCAAGACTCATACCGTCCTGTGTATCATCTCACTCTTGTAAAACTCTGATCTAGGTCTGTAATCTATAAGCTCATCTTTCTCATCTACGTGGGATATTAACTCTTCCATTGTGTTTGGTAGGTGATAAACACCTGTATCGTGTGTATGTTGTTAGATTTTGCAAAGAATAAGCTAAGAATTTTCTGGGAAGTATTTTCTGAGGATTTGTTCTATTGAGGGTTTGTCAAACATTCTAACCACTTGGTTTGCTATAAGTTCGTAAGCACATTTATCATACTTATCATCTTCTTGCTCAAATCAGAAGTCTATTATTATCTGTTCCTCATAAAAGCATCACCAGTATCTTCCTTCTCTGTCTCTTATTATATAGACTCAATCTGTATAGCTAATTCCTGTGCTATAGTGTGCTGTTCGTCAATTAGGGTGTATTCGTTTCTTAGTCATCTGTATTGTTAGAAAGTAAATCATCTTCAATTTTTTTAACACCGTCTATAATCTTTTTTACCGTAGGAGGTGTTTCTGTGAATGTTAATCAGAACTCATTGCGCTTATCTAGTTCTTTAGAAAGTCTTTTCACCCACTCCTTGTATAGCAAGCTTACCTCTTTCTCTGTTATTGCATAATTAGAAAACCTTGTTCCATCTATTTTTCCTTTAGGCATCGTTATTATTTAGAAAGTAAATCAGATAGGTAAGCGACTTTATCTTTGTGGAGAGTGCTTTGCATTTTTAGAAAGTTCCATCTTCGCACTCTCGGTGCGTCACTTACGTTATCTAGAACATAAATCACTCCTCAATCCCTAAACACAGGGTCTACGTACCTACTATCATATTCTGGCGTTTCATACTGCCAGTCAAGGGGAAACAACGCTTTCCAAAAGTTGGAATCTCAGTAGAGTATATCGTTTAGAGAGAGTGAGATGTATTCTTCGTTAAAAGGTCCAACGTCTTCATATAGAAGTATGTGCTTTCAGAACAAATGCGCTTGATCAAAAGAAACTCACTCATACACAGCCCCCTTCTCTACCCACAAGTCTAATATTTCTTGTAACGTCATTAGTAACTCTGTTTAAGATGTGAACTACCAAGGACTAAAGTCCGACGGCTTCCTGCTTCATAGAGTTCGTAACCTACACTCTCCACAGGCGTTGAGCTTAAGCTCGGTTCGCGTAGTACCTACGCTACCAGTTACTACCGAGTAGTTCTAAAATCTAAGTAGTAGCCCTTGCTAATATGTTGAGACTAGCATTGTAGTCTCTATCGATTATCAGTCAGCACGCACCGCAAGTGTACGCTCTCACTTCAAGACTTAGCTTTTCTTTTACATGACCACACCTACTACAGGTCTTGGATGTGTTGTGTGGCTTTACCTTGATTAAATTCGTTTTGTAGTCTAGCATAGTGAAGAACATTCATCGACTTACATCTATAATGGCTTGTGCAAGGCAATGGTTCTTTACCATATTATTGATATTTAGATCCTCAACTACTACTGTCTCATAGTTCTTCTGTAGTCTAGTAGACACTTTGTGTAGGTAATCCCTACGCTGGCTGGTTACTTTCTCATAAAGTCTTGCTACTCTTACTCTTTGTTTATTCCTGTTTCTGCTTCCCTTCTTTTTTCTACTCATGAATCTCTGCTGTTTCTTTAGTCTTTTCATAGCTTTCTTGAGAAACTTTGGATTCTTTATCACATAACCATCACTACAGTAGCCAAGTTCTTTAATACCAACATCAATGCCCACACTACCAGTGCCACGTGGTTTTTGTGGAGCATGGTCAGTGCAAATACTGACGTAGTACTTTCAAGATGGATTACGTGTGATAGTCATATTCTTGATACATCCCTCTACACTCCTATGGAGCTTACACCTCACAAGTCATAGTTTAGGGAACTTGATTTTCATCCCCTCTATGCTTGTGTGTTGTGGGAAGTGACAAGATTGTTTTGCAAACTTCTTCTTGAAGCGTGGATACTTGCTACGCTTAGCAAAAAAGTTTTTGTAAGCACGGTCAAGATTCTTTAAGGACTGTTGCAATGACTGCGAGTATGCGACTTTTAATCGTGGCAGCTCTTGCTTCCGTTCTTTTAGTAGTCACGCAAGCGTATAGTAGTTTGCCTTTTCTCACTTTTTGTACATCTCTTGCCGAGTCGCTATTCACTTATTGTAAACAAACCTACAACATCAGAAGCTATTTGCAAGTAATGCTTGCTGTTCTTTATTGGGGTAGATTCTAAACTTATAAGTATACATGTATATAGTTAGTGGCTATTACGTAAGTAAAAATCTATAGCTCTTTTCATCTGGTCAAAAGTTGTAATCTTCTTCTTTGTTCCGTACATGTTCGATGTTTTACCTGAGTTGATGTGGTTTATTATAACATGTCATGTAGCGTAGTTCTCAGCTTTGTATACTCCTCACTCTACAAAGATCTCGTATCACTTGTATTGCATAGTCATTGCTTAGGAGCTAAATACTTGTTTTCTATGTCCAGTAGTTTGTTCTGGAAGTCTAGTAGTACGTCCTCTAGTTCTTCATTACCCAGTGTTACAATGTCCGCATAGTGTAGCTCCGAAATAACTCTAAGCACGTTCTTGATAACACTCTTGGGGTCTCACTCCCTATGATGTATCAGTGTCATACCTTTAGCTACTGTTTCCATGTCGTCTAGCTGTTGTCGTGTTACCATGTGGTTAGTTAGGGATATAATGCTCGTTATATTCTCATCTGTTGAAGTACATCTCTTGTGCTCAGGTTATACCATCCCATGTCTGTTTGTATTGCAGGAATAACACCTCTGCTTTCTTTTCTGGTCTGGTCTCGTAGGGGTCTAGATCTCTTCGTATCTCTACCATCACTGAGCAGTTGTCTTTGATCTTTTGACTCCCACTAAACGCAGATCCTCATCACGGTTTTAATACATCAGACTTACTAGGTTTTCTAAGATGGTGCAGGAGTGTTATGTCTAGGTTTAACTCATTCTTTATGGTCTGTAGCTTCGATGTTGCTTTCGCTTGTCTGTCTAGATCCGTAGCACATCATTCGATCTTCCCTAGGTTGTCAATGACAATCATCTGGAATCACTTATCGTTACACTCCCTAATCAGTTCTTCAACCTCATCTATGCTTGGTTCGTTGTTAGCTCAAATCATCCATAGTTTCTTTTGGTCTTTGAACCACTGTATCTCTTGTTTGATTATTTCTATTTGTCTTTCAGAATAGTTTCCGTTCTGGAAGTCTTGGTACGAAACTCACGCGTTCTTTCTTGCTATCCTGTGTATCAGTTGTTTCTTGGTCAGCTCTAACGATAGGTAGGCAACTCTGTTACCTTTTTTCAGGTTCTGCTTAGACATGAAGAAGGAAAACTCTGTCTTTCACATTCAAGGATAACCAACTAGCACTATCAGATCTCCGTTGTCTGGTTTCCCAAACTTTTTATCTAGAACATCTAGTCATCGTGTATACCTTGCTAGCCTCCCAAAGTCCATCTCTAGATCCTGATTGAAGTCTCGTACGTTCTCCATTTTTATTTGTCAGGATATAAAACACTGTCTAGGCATTTCTTTTTGTAGATAGCTTTGATCTCTACGTGTTTCTCAGGTCAGTACTTTTCTCTAAACGCTTTGCCCCAGTCCTCTCTCAGGGCGTGGTATTCTCTTAGCCGCCAGTCTTCATCTCTAGGCTTGTTTTCTTCTTTCAGTTCAAATACACCTTTCCGTCAGTTTAGTATAGATTCTTCTAGAATCAAAATCTTTTCCTGTTCAGTAGAACCCAACTCATTTAATCTGTTCAAAAGTTTCTTCTTAGCAAGATCTGTCATAGGTGATTTGATCTTCTTCCTATGCTGATAGAAATCTTCCAAGGTTTTCTCTAAATCTTTTTTATTATTTATTACACTTACACTATCACTTACACTTACATTAACACTTACAGCTTTTTTTGCTTTCCCAGAAAGCATTTGCTTTTTTTGCTTTTTCTTAGGTCTTCAACCTTGCTTTCAAGCCTCTGACCTCTTTTTTTTGATCTCTTGTCGTTTATCTAAATCCCTCTTTAGAGATTGTTTTATAGGCTCAAATACTATTTCTAACATCCTATCTTCTAACACAGGAGCTTCATCATTAACATATGAAAGCAAATGCTTTATTAGCTTTCCTGCTTCCTCATCTGTAAGCATTTGGAATGTATGTAATAGATCTTTGTATAAGACAAAAGATCTTTTTCAGTTCGCCATGTTTTATTAGATAAAATAAAAACCCCATAGGACAACTTGCCAAGCCTATGAGGTTTTCTGTAACAGCTCCTTACTCTTGCGAGCAACCCTTGAACCCAAATAATGGACTCCCACTGTATACCCACTGTTACAACTGGCAAGTTGTTTAACGCGACTACTATAACTGATTATTTATCAGTTGCAATAGTATTGTTGACTTTGTTCTGTTCCCTAATTTTTGCGAATAGTTCTCTTTTTTCCCTCCTAGTAGCTACGCTTTGTAGAATTAGAAAGAACCCTATTGCGAATGATGTACTAGCAAGAAGAGTAAAAACAATAAATGTTGGTCTGGAAAGTTCTTGATAGAGTAGATCTCGAAGAAAGGAAGTCCCAAAGGCAAGACATCCTAATACTGGACTTATGGTATTGATTATTTGAGGTGTTCCTCTTTCAAGCTGACTAAGCTCTTTTTCGGTTACTTCATAAATGTCAACAGATCTAATTCGACGAACTAAGTTACGACTAATGTGCATTAGCGTTATAGTTTTGCATCAGTTCATGGAATCAAGAGGACAACACAACAAATATAAAACTTTTATTGTGTATTGTCAACCGTCTGCAACAATTAGTTTTATTTAGGTCTTTTCTGAGATGCAATTGAATTGTTAGATCTGGATCTTTTCTTGCGTATTTGGGATAATAATGTCTGCTTTTCTCTCTTTATAACTAGATTATAAAACAGGACAAAGAACCCAAGGGCAATAAAGAAACTAGACGTAACAAGTAATAAGATAAAATCTTGTTGGGAGAGTTTATTGTTGAGAATATCTCGTATGAAGGAGGTAGCAAGGGCGAAGCACCCAAGGACTGGACTCAGAATCGTGAGAATCTTTGGCAAGCCCTTTTCTAGGCTTATTAGTTCTTTTTCTGTGAGTTCGTAAACGTTCACGCTTCCTACTTTTCTCTTAAGTACTTTTTTCACTGACATCCCTACAATGTTTTAAATACCTGCACCTACGTTAGGCGCGAATTGGGTCAATTTGGTAAGCGAGTTCGAGCAGGGATATAGGAGAATGATTTATTAGGTCGTTCAAATATAAAACATATATTTTATAAAGTCAATATCTCCAACAAAAAGTTTTAGTTCCAAGATCACTACTCCCCCATATCACTAAAACACTAACTCTTTCACTAGGAAAGCAACAAGCACAATAAGTAGTAATACTATAAATAAAAGTATTTTAATGAACGACCACAACAGGTAGCTTTGGTTTTCTTCCTCTAGGACTATATGAGCCTCAAACTCAGACTCTACTTTCACTGGTTTTAGCTCGTAGTAGTTTGCTCTGTAGTTGACAATCATTATTTTCTTTAAAAACTAAAACAATCTACTCAAGTGTTATAGAGTCTGGATCTGTACCTTGCTTGATAAGCTCCTCATCTATCTGTTCCCAAATAGGTCAAAGTTGTGCGCCAATGTATTCCGAAATTGTTATCTCCACACATTCCTCTACTGGGATAGTTCACATCTCGTGATCATAAAACCATCTTGTAGAATAGGTAGGGTCAATTGTTAGTGCTCCTCAGAACACTGAGTACACAACACATACAAAAATAGTAGTCATAGTAAATTTAGTATAAAGCATAAAATATAGCTCTTCTCGTCACACAGTTTTACCGCTTCTCATCTGGATCAAAAATTGAATACACTCCAATCAGTTGTTCATGTCGCATACTTTTAGGTCAAGGACACACAGAAGTCATAGCATCAATTTTGAATAAGGTCTCAAGCGGTATTTTCTTTTTTACGTTTTTATTTCACATGCACCGTCCATATTCAATATCTTTATGGCACTTGAAGTTCTTCCCATTTCCCCTTACATAAGCTACATATTCGTTTCATGTTCATGGACAGTACACAATCTTTTCTACTATGGGTCTCATGGTTAGTAGTCATAAACTAAATCATAGTTTTCTGATACGTTTCAAATAACAAAGCAATCAAACTCTTCTAAGTATTCTCATAGTTGCGGTTCTGTTGTAACTGCTCGTGCGTGCCATTCTGTATAGTAGGCTCAATCCCTAAATGTTACAGAAAACCTTTCATCGGTTCACTTGCGCTGCAATATATCCCCCTCGTAAATCTCTTTATCGTTACAGTCTTTGAGTCAGGCGTATTGCATTAGAACTAGATGATCAGCTAGTCCTTCATAAGGGTTACACAAATCCCAGGGATGCCGATCTGGGTCATCATAATGCATCTGTTTTCAGTCTCGTAAACGAAATTTAATCTCTCTCATTAGTTACTGAAAACAAATAAAACATCCTCTATATTCTTTCAGTCTCTCTTTATTCTTTGGTGCGTCCTTTTGTAATTAAGTCATAGTTCTTCACATCGTTCAGTCAAACACTTTCACTTATACATGATGTTAGACTTTCTATTTCTTGCTTGCTCTATTATCGTTGCTCGTCTACAATTTTCTTTTGAATATCGTTTAGAGTTGTCCTTGCGTTCTAGTGTTGTGTTCGGTTTACCGTGAACTTTAAGGTGTTCTAGATACGATGGGTACATATCTTTTATAAAGTTTTCGACATTGTGCCACTCTTTGCAAACTCTTACTCACAATGCTCAATACCTATTATAAGAGCTGCTTGATTCTTTGTAACATCTAGCCATCATCCCATTCCATTTTATATAAATAGGGTTCTTGGATAGCCCATGTGTTGTATTCATTCATCTCTTTAGAATGCATCAACAACTTTGTATACATCAGCGCTTGAGTTCATACCGTCTAACTATTTTTATGTTTCAGCAATCACATAAGCACTTAACTCTTCTGAACTTTTTCCCTTTGTATATCTTGGGTTCAACTTCTTCAATAACTTGCATCATGTTTATTTTTATAGGCTCTATCTTTGCTTTTTTGGGCATCACACTTGTAAAAAAGTAAAGGTTAAATACACTGTAGTCAGTAACACCTCTCAAGCCTCTGTTGCACGCTTACTGGAGAGGTTTTTATTTAATGTTTCAGAATATGTGACTTATTACGTTCACTGTCCGCCCGTTCCCAAGCATCTTGTATCTTTGCGAGTTACTCATCATTCTTTTTCAAAAGGGGACAAAGGTATAATTATCAGGTACATTTTGTAGTCTTTCACACTCCAAAGGAGTCACCCTTCTCCAAGAGTTGTTATTGACAGCGACCTTCGGCTCCCTATTCCCTCCCTCTATTTTTGTTATTGTTGGACATTTGCCTAGTACGCTATATACTCTTGTCATAATCTCGTAGTTTTGGCTTATGTCAGTAGCTATGCCTATTTGATTACATAAAGTTTTTTTTCTGTTCTTTGAGTTTGTGATTAACCTCATGGGTCTTATGCGGTGATGTTCTTTGTTGTTTGGTTCTAGCACATCCCTTAATAATATCCCCTTATCGTCTGGCTGTGTCACTCCTTCTATATTAGTCCAATACAGTCTTTTTCTACTTTGAGCGGACACGAGGGCGCTATTTATCTCTATAGGTTCTACTTCCATATGTTCAGTTATAATATCTTCTCGTTCTTTTTTCATCTTAACATTTTCTAGCAAAAAGTACTTTGGCTGGTACTGATTTATAATGTCTACCATTGTAAAGAACAATTTGCTTCTAGGGTCGTCAAAGTTTAGTCACTGTCACGCTATACTGAATCACTGGCAAGGAGAGCCTCCTATTACTAAGTCGATATTTGGCAAATTTCGTTCCCTCCAGTTTTCTACTGAGCCTATTTGTATGGTGTGGGGATAGTTAGCTTGCGTAACGGCTATAGCATACTTGTCTATCTCGCTTGCGAAATACTTATCTACTTTTATTCCTGCGCGTTCAAGCGCAATCTGTCAACAAGATATTCAATCAAACAATGAGAGTACGTTCATGTTTTTAGCATAACATTTAAAACAAGTTTATCTAATGTCTAGTATACCGCTGTCTTGCAGTATCACTACAATCTCTGTTACTTCTTGCATTTGTATTTTTGGTTAGGAAATAAAACTATTCATCTGTTAGGTAGCCACCGAGTTCTTCCATTTGCACTTTCCTCAAGTACTTTGCAATCTTTTTTCTAATAGCTGTTCACTTGAGTCTGTCAGTAAAATAATACTTAACTGTTTGTACGGAGATTCACAACTCTTGTGCAATAACTACGTACTGTGTTCTCTGTTTGTAAGAAGGGAATGACATGTGGTAGGTAAGAAAGTAAAACTTGATTGACGATTACATTATACACGTGAAGTTTATAAATGCAAGAGAAAATAAACACAAAGTTTATATTGAGGTTGACATACAAATAAAAAAAGAGGCGTTAAGCCCCTTTGTACTACTTAGTTTTGCGATGGTTCTTTCTTTTTGTCTATACATGAAAGTTCGTCAATGAAAGATCACTCTAGAGATTTTTTTATGAAGCTTGGATTGGTCAACACGAATCTCAATCTTCTTAAAAAAGATCTTTTATAGCGTTTTTTCTTTACAACCTTTCAAAGTAAAACATAAAGGGAAAAACAGATACACATTCAAACTAGTAAAACAATGTTGGTCAACACCTCAGCGCTGATTCAGATCATTAATATTTTGTTGAAAAAATAAAAATCGCTTGGTCAGCGATCTTAATATACAACGAAAATCTGACATTAACAACCTAGTTGAAATCCAGCAATAACACTTTGTTTTTGTCAGCAAATTTACGAGCATCCTTTGATAGTTTTCATACATACGCTAGACCAGCTTTTACTCAATCCGCTTGTGCTACTCAGTAGATAGAACGTACTATGGCGACACCTACCGTAGAGTTAGTATATCTCTTGCACTCGATGTAATATTTCTTTCTCCTCTTCCATGCTACCACATCCTTGCCGCCGTCCTTTACGTGAGCAGTCACCTTTACATTACGTCGTCAATGCTTAGAAAGCCAGTGGGCGGTATACGCCTCGAATTGCTCAGGAGTCATGCTTCTGGGATCTCATTTACCCTTGCACTTCCAAGGTTTTTTCCTATACACTAAGAAGTAATAAAGTACTCAAGAAGCTAGTGGAAACGCCAGCAAAGCGTATAAATATTCCATATAATCAGTCTATAATAAATCTATACTAAGCACTATAGTTTATCTATCTTAAAATCAACTGTTTACACCACTATTGTGCTATCAACATTAAATGTAAAATCCCACATTTTATATGCGCGCCGCCGAAATGCCACAGCCAACGACCATACAAGTCCGAAAAGACGTTAGCACAATCCGCGACCAATACGAAATCATAGAATCAGTACAGCTTACTCTATCACGAGACTCCTGAATAGGACACCGAGCACATAAGTTCGAAACCATCATCAAACGACTCTGATACGAACAGAATGAACTCAAGGAATACTATGCAGAACTACTTGCAATAGAAGCTGAACAGAATAATAACAACGTCCACATAATACCTAATGATACAGATATGCTTAGACAGTGAGGTGCTGATGAATGGGGAAAAAAGATCTCTTGAAATTCTGCTGAACAGAATAATAACATAGGTGACATCACATCTCATAACAAAAAAGCACCGCCTATGAAACGCAAGAAGTACAACAAGAACCCCAAAGAGAAAAGCCTACAAGCTAGCAAAGTAGTAAAGCAAACAAAGAAGAAGAAAACTAACTAGAAAGAATTAGGGTTTTAGGTGTAACATTCGCTCTCCTGAAGTTTAAGTAGGGAGAGTTTTTTTAATTAGGTCGAAATCGACCCTGTTAGAATCACTTGCAATTTCCAAAACTGTAACTATAGTGTCGATAGTTTACTTGTCATAGATGTTGTATGTTGTTCCAAAGTGTAAAAGAGTATACGCAGTTCTATAGCGTAAGTAGACAGACGTTTTACAACAGGTTACATGCAAAGAAAATTGTACAAATACAGTTCACCAACGGCGACATTTGTTACATAAACTTGCAAGACCTAGTACGTGTTTTAATAACTAACTTATAAGATGTGGTTATACGAATTGAGTCTTTACATTGTAATGCCAGCTTCTCTTTTTATGGTGTTCATGGCAATAGTAACTTTTGAACTTAAGTACTTGAGGTATGCAGCTCTTGGTTTCTGCCTCTACTTTTTGCTACTGGTTATCTTCAACCTTACCTATGCAGATTTAGCACTAATTATAACAGGATAATGAAAAACCTCTACTTTACTCAAGCTGTATACGACTCACTATTAGCGCTCATGGACTGCAAGCTAGGCGTGAAAGAAGCTATGTGACTAATCAAACTTAGAAACGCTTATCAAGAAAACTTCAAAGCATATGAAGAAGCAAAAAGCCTGCTAGTAAAGAAGTACTACACTAAAGGGAAAATCAAGAAAGGTAAAGAAGAAGCACTAAAAAAAGAGTTCCAAGAACTACAAGAACACGAGGTAGAACTACCAGTAGTAGATCTACAAGAAAAGAGTCTAGAATGACTCACCCCTAACCAGTTATACTCCCTAGTAGAAAGCAGTTTAGTTACTATAAAAAAAGATGATTAAACGCAACGATATCGTAAAATCTAGAGCGCTAGAGGAGTACTTCGAGTTGAACAACATGTCTCAAAAAGAGATAGATATTCTAAGCGAAGAAGATGTAGAAAATATTAAGAAAACCTTTTCATACTTACTTATAGAGCTGCAAGAGAGAGTAGAGAAGTTTATTATTGACCTGTTTGAAGATGCCAAAGAAAGCACCAGCTAAGAAGAACAAAGGCTGAAGACCACGCAAGATTAAGAATCCTAAAGAGCTTTGGGATAAGTTTATTGCTTATTGTGTGAAGCAATCTGAGAATTGATTACCTATCTACAAAAGAGGCTTTTTAGCTGAAATGCTACTAGGTCACTGATATTTCTACGACCTCCCAGAAAAGTTTTCGGACACATTAAAAAAGATAGACTTTATTTGCCAAGCTTATGCGGAATGACAGCTCTTCCAATGAAAAAATGTTGCAGGAGTAATCTTCAACTTGTGCAACAACTACAAAGACACGTGGAAGAATAAACAACACCAAGAGATAACAGGGAAAGATGAAAGCCCACTTTTTGACAGCATCAACATAAAGATAGAGAGATAGTTTTTACAAGTAACCCTACGCAAGATGTTTAAGTACTGAGACAAAGTGAGAGTAACAGAAGGTTTTTATGAGTGAATAGTATGAACAGTAATCAGGATCTCTCTTGAAGAGTATCTGTCTAATGTTGCGTACGAAGCATCTACCTTTGATGATTATAGCGCTACTAGACTAGAATGAGTGTTTACCGTATCTCTACGTGATGTAGCAGATGGTCCATTGTGACACCGCCTAATACACGCAAGTATTTTAGAGAAGATAGAGGACTAGTTTTACAAGTAACACACACATGTCCCAGAAGCGAAGGCTACCAGTGCCACCAATTAAGCACAATCCTGACCCAAAAGCCAAGCCACCATCTACAGAGATGATAAAGTACTTCTTACGTACCACACCTAGCAACACACCGATCTACGTAGGACTTCTAATACTAGTTCTATGAATGTTTTTTACCTTTCTATACGCAATACTATAATGTTTTGAAAAAGAAAAGACTGTTGTGATGACGTACAAAAGAAGCACAACGACGCAATTTATCTAATGCCTATGATAGACTTGTGTAACCTCTCTGGAAAGGATTATGTAGTTATACCTCTTTATGAGAATCTGTATATATCGATAAATCTTTCTTGAAAGTACTCTGACGAGGAGAGATTGAATAAGCATCACTCTCTATTTAGGCGTCATGAAATGGAAGTGTTTTGTAGAGATAAAGAGATAACATTTAAGGTTGAAGAGAGCTGATACCGCGAGTTATTGAACTTCACTTTACTTCATAAAGATATCCCATGCAAATCGCAGTAGTCCTATTATCTATAGCCTGTATAGTTCTTGCTATCACACAAAACGCACAAGGTAATATTATAAGCAAGCAACAAGAACAAATAGAAGAGTTACACATAATGGCTCTAGGAGCAGTACACATCAACAAGATAAATATAGACGCTCTGGATAGCTACATACGCACCAAAGACGTTTTGCTAACGATGCCACCTAGGGTTTGCGCCGATATATTACGCAAAGAAGACATCATAGACGTGTGTAAAAACTTTGGGATAACAACACACACTAAGGACTGAGCAGAATACACAGAAGCACACCTAGTAAAACAGTTCAAGACAAAGGTGTTACCAAAGACTGGTGCTAAGTAGTTTTATATTTTACTCATGTTTTTGATGTTGGTAAATATTATTGTCTGTTTCATTATATGATTCATACTTAACGACGAGATGGGGGCAATGAGTTGGCTTGTTGTGGTTTCCTTACTCTTAATACTCCTTCTTAATAATAGTTAGTTTTATACCCTAAATAATTACAAATGAGTGCAACAACAGCATCGATGTTCGCTGCTATCGCAGCTACTAATGCAGCAAATTCTTCTAATGTCTCTGCTAGTTGAACAGAAGAAGTTCCACTGTTTGTGGCAGTAACTATGTGGATAGCTATAGGGTTTCTCTGATTTCTGATAATTCAGATGTCAGAATACGATCCATCATACTGAACCGAGAGTGAAACGATATGACAAAAGCTGTTTAATCTGCTTGTAGTAGCAATGTGACCGTATGGTTTAGTCGTTTGAATATTAGTAGCTATATACAGATACTTGAAGTACTAAAAGCTAAGTAGTCTAAGAATATACAAGCCCTTCTTACGAGGGGCTTTTTAAGTAATATCCCATTACAAAACTTATCAAAAGGAAGATACCAGACAATGTAACGTAGAAAAAGGCGTACATCATGTATGGGTCTTCAGTAACACTTGCTCTGTAGAAAAAATTAGCTACAGGTATCGTTATGTACTTTGCTATAATCATCAGGATTAACACACTCAAGTATATTAGTGTCGGTATGAAGGTAGTGTGCATCGCCCAAAAGTAAGACCCAAACTGCCACATACTACCATCTGGAGAAAGACCTATAAGCATACGTGTTGCTTCCAGAAGGTCTATACTCTGCTCTGTGCCTAGCAAGCCAAAATAGATGGAGTAAATAGAGAAACACGCTGACATTATGATGTCAAGGGATATAAAGAGGAAAAGGAATCGTCGGTTGTTTAGTGCTCTCTTAAGAATGAAGTACGTTATGAATACGGTCAGAAGATCAAATATTACATTGCTAAAAAGTATCGAAAAAACTAGTGTCCTTACTTCTAAGTCTGATACAATACTAAAATCATTCCAAGTTACTTCATCCCCAAGGATGAGCGAAGAAGATGTTATCAAAAGGCTAAGGAAAAGTATAGTCATGTACTTACCAAAAGCGTAAATTCCCTGACCTTCAGATAAATTAAAGGTCTGATCATTTTGAAAAACTACAGGGATACCCAAGAACAAAAGCAAGAAAACAAAGTAAAGTAGGTGGTTTTGAAAAGCGAATAAGGAAAGACTAAAACACGCTGTGCCTATTATCATAAAGCCATAGTAAAAGAACTTAGGAACTTTCCCACTTACGCCTCTTTTTTCAAGCTCCGCGTAAATATTCTTGAAAGGCGTACTTAGTCGTAGATACCACCTAATAACAATGGCTGGTAGTTCTCTGAATTTCGAGTTATCTATTTTTTCCCATATTCTACCGTTCTTTTTCTTGTATTCTTCAACCTCATCATTTATTCGAGAGAACTTCAAAAACCTGTAGTAGCCACCCAAAACGGCTGTGATACCAGCCAATAGATTTAGTACGAACATAGTTTTTGGTTTGTGTTGGTACGTTGAGTGTGCCAAATTATAACCTTAAAAGCAAATCAACTCTATTAATCTGGACGAAAACAAGACAAAGTTTTTGTTTGACAAAGACAAGATCACGACTATAACCAAGTATGAGCACGCTAGAGATATCACTAACTAAGAAGCAGGGAGACTGTTGGGAGTATCTAACCGACATGGTTACTACTTCTATTTGATATTGAGGTGCAGCGTGATGAGGTAAGTCCTACCTATGATGTACATGGATAAACACTATGTGCATCGCTAAGCCCTGATCCAGACGGTTCATCGCACGTAACGAACTCAAGAGACTAAAACAATCTACACTAATGACACTTATGGGTGACGTAATACCTAAATCAGGTCTTACCAAAGAACATGTAACATACAAACAACAAGACTCACAGATACACTATCGAAATGGTTCTATGATATTCTTGCTAGACGCTAGTTGGATGCCCTCAGACCCAATGTACTCTAGATTCTGATCCATAGAGGTGTGTTGATGATTCGTAGACGAGGGTAACGAGATCAAAGAGCTAGCGTTCAATATTTTACTCTCTAGATGCAGGTACAAACTAGATCAGTATGACATAATAGGTAAAGTGCTGGCTACATTTAACCCAGACAAGGGTCGGGTATACCAAAAGTTCTACAAGCCATTTAGAGACAAGAAACAAGCGGATAATACAAAGTTTGTCACCTCACTAGCTACAGACAATAAATACATCTCAGAACACTACATAGAGAACCTAAAGGAGCTACCAGAGGTGCAGAAGCAAAGACTGCTCTATGGTAACTTTGATTACGATGACACGCCTTGAAAGTTGTACGACTATGATGACCTGTGTGATATGTTCACAAACCCAAAGAATAACTGAGAGAAATATATAACAGCAGACGTTGCTAGAATGGGTAGAGATAGAGCCGTGATAATGGTGCGAGACTGACGAGAAGTGATCGATATGGTTGTTTATGATACATGCACACTAGATGTGCTACAGGATAAGATTGTACAGTTCTCACAGAAGCATAAAGTGAACCGTAAGAATATAATTGTAGATGCAGACGGTATCTGAGCAGGAGTTAGGGACAACCTAAGATGTAAATGATTCCAGAACAACTCTACCCCAGTACAGTCAAGAGAAGAGAAAATAGACAAGTTCAAGCCTAGCTACCAGAACCTAAAAACACAGTGTTACTTCGAGCTTAGAGATCACATAAGAAGCATCAGAATAAACGACGACAGATTCAAAGAAGAAATAATAGAAGAGCTAGATGTTATGTGTCAGATAGACATGGATAAGGACACTAAGATCAGAATGATAAAGAAGGAAGACATCATAGAAAAGATCGGTAGGTCTCCAGACTTTGCAGATTGTATTATGTTCCGTTGCTACTGGAAGTTGACTCCTAAAGTATACTCCTTTGGATGAATTATATTAAACTAAGTAATGCAGATAACCTTCTAGTCTAACTGAAGTGTTTTGGTAATTTCCCAATTTTCGCAGACATCAAAATACTGATTAAACAATAGAAGGTGAAGCAGACAAAACCTATTTCTAAAGAGGTGTTGTCGGTTGCTACAATGTCAATGAATGGGTTTCCGCTCTCAATACTCAGAACCTGGCTTTTCACTAAACTACGTAAGCCTATAAACGACATAAAGATGGCAACCACAAATACATCAGCCATAGACCATTTACTAAGCTTAGTAACTATATAGAATATAACTCTGCTCTTACGGTTAAAGTAAAATACAAGGGAAAGCAACATTTTGGATATCGGAAATAGGACACTAAAAAATAAGATTAAAAACCCGACAAACACACTATCTATATTGGATTCACTTATTAGCAAACCTACGACTTCAAGAATACTCTTCGATTGATAGAATATAACTTGTTCTCCAAATTCTACATTCATTCCTAGCAACTTAAAGTCAAATTCACTAACCCTGGCATCAACAGAAATCATTGGATAATATATCCCTGCATACAGTAGACCTATACTTGCCATTGTTAAAGGAACAATATCTCCTAAATCTACTTTTCTCTGTGGGAACAAGGCAATAAAAATCAATAAAGCCGCGCATCCATATAGAATTTTCTTCTTACATTCAATGCTTTCCTCTATAGGCTTTAACTTGTTTTTGATTTCTTCACCACACTCCAAGTAACTTGTGCAGTTATATAACTCAAAATAGAATGATCTAAACTCTAAGTCAGTCCTTGGCACATCAAGTTCCAGAATAGATCTCAACTTGGTATTGATTATGCTCTTTACCTGATTTTGATTACGAGGATCATTGAGTTCTGCCATTATGGAATCGGCAAAATCAGGTATATTATTCTCAATGACTCCAAAATCGATCACCAACGATCGTAGAAAATTCGCCACCTCGCTAGGAATCGCACCATTCAAAGTACTACTTTCCTCAACTACCTCCTTAACTTCATCTAAAAGAGTATATAGTAGTTCTTCAATCTGGCTCTTTAGTGTCTGCTTGTCTGAATTATTGAAGTTGAATTCATTAATGTTTTGTCTTAGTACGATATAAGCCTTGTCTTTCCACTCATCTAAGCTTAATAGTCCATACTTGATGTTTAGGACTTTACTGTAGTCTTCATCATATGTTCTTTTTTTGTGTATATCGCTTTTAATGTCTAAGATTACGACACTAATTACTAGAGCGGTTACAAGGTAAATCAATGACTTTATTCCCATGATAGTATCTGACGGAACGTACTCTATTTAAATAGAGCGTATCTAAACTCTAGATACGCTCTACTCAATTTAATTTTACTGAAATTTGAAGATAGTTGTTTCGGTCAATCTGGCCGTACAAATCTCTGTCAATCGGTAATAGACCAATTAGTATAGCATTGCCTCAAGATCTTCTATTCTTTTTTTCTCCTGGTCGATCTGTTTTTGAATTCTATTAACTTCCCTTCTCGCTTCGGCCTTCTGCTCCCTACCTTGCTTTGGCGTTCTGGTTATATCGAATTCTTCAACCTCTCTTTGATTGCGGCGCGCATAGGCTAGATCACCTTGAAGTGTCGCAAGCCTTTCCTTAGATTCTGCGATTTTTCCTTCGACTTCCTTAATACGTTGTTCTTCAGCTTTAGCTGCCTCTTCTTGTTTCTTTAATTCTTTACTTGCTACTTCCTCCGCCTCTAAACGTGCAGTCTCTTTGACATTTTGATAATAGTTTACCCCAAATCCGCCAATTATCAAAAACACTACAAGAGCGACTATCCAGGCCTTATCCTTCACTTGTGAAAAATCAAAAGAGAAAGGCTTATCGTTAGATATCTTACTTTGGTAAACATTTTGATTGACTAGGTGAACAGGTGGCGGAGGTGGAATGTGAGGTGGTGGTGGGACCTTGGCCTTAAAGAAATCTGCTAGTTCAGGTAAGTCTATTGCTTTCACCCACTGCGTTCCTTCACTATAAACCAGAGAAGTACTAACAAGTTCTTGTTCTTTTAACTCTTCTAAAGAAAATGGTCCAAATGTTTCTTTTCCATCACTAGTGTAGAATACCATAACTTCAATTTTCTCAAAGTTAAAAACTTTCACAGAAATCTTGCAATATATAATAAGAAGTTCCATGATTAAAATTAAAATACTTTCCACCAGGATATTCAGAGAACCAATCAAGATTCAACCATTTGTTTCCATCGGACGAAACTCTGTAGTTAATTTTCACTTTTTGTTTTAATCTTTTTTTATATCGATAGTTTATGTAAGCCTGTATGGCATCAATGTTACTATCCCCAACATTTACTTCAGTAAAAGCATGACCTCCATCATCATTATAAGCCACATTAATCCGTACTCTTCCCCCAATACCTAGTATTAAAGCTGAATTTACAACCGCAAAATCATCACAATCTCCTTTAAACCCTATTCTGATTGTATTGGATGCGGAGGAAATGAAAGAGGTAGCAGGATCATCTACATACGCCCATTTCTCTTTACAATAATCCCAAATATCACATACCTGACCAATGTTGAATTCTCCTTCAGACTTGGAAGCAATTATTGCAGCAAGGTTTCTAGTTTCGTTATAATCACAGGATTTTCGCAGTTTTTTCTTTAGGCTAGAAATATTGCATTTTTTAAGTAATTTATCCTTCAAGTTATCTTTCTTATCATAAGGTTCAGCAAAAATTTGGGGAGGGTCAAACTTTATTTCTGGTTCAGAGGCTTCTTCTAAGTCAGTAAACACAGTTTCCTCTTCATATGCATAAGAAGAACCTAAAGACATTCTATAATATAAAACACCAATAAGTAAAATCGAGACTACAACAAAAAACTTAAATTTATTCATATCTATTTATATACAGATAGGTTCGTTAATTTTTGATATCATATAATCTGGCGAGAAATAGCATTACAAATTTACGAATAAAAAAGGACTGCCTTCATAATCTCATTATGCTGTGTTAATTTGAGTACAAAAGTTTTGACACCTTATCTTCTTGATATTTTACTCTTGATTTTTCACGAGCCTAGACTATAAGCATTATGATAAACTACTAAATATCCCACGCTAGATATTTAGTACATGCCTCCTTCATGTCGAACCAGTTCATACAAAACTTCAACGAGCAGAATATTGACGCCCTTGTAAGTCAAATCTCTCAAGAAATAACACCCAAGGTAGTACCACAGAGGACAACAAAAGAGAAGTTTGTTTCTGGGCTATCGCAGTTTTGACGACGTGAAGTATCTAACCTAGAAGGTTGCTGAAAGGTGGCTATAGACAGCAACACTATGTACAGAATAGCCAAGACTAACAAGATGGCTGGTGCGTACATAGATAAAATAACAGACATGGTCGGTCGTGATGGGTTCTGTGTTATAGATCCAGAGACCAAAGAGGTAAGAGAGGATAGTGGAGCAAACTCAGCTATGCAACAAGCTAGCTTGTTTTTTCGCACATGAGTGACAGACAACCTTTCTTTCGATAATTTCATTAGAGACTTCTTTGTGCAGTACTTCTGTAGCGGTGAGATTAGTCTTATACCTAACCAGATTAACCTACTAAACAAAGCCCCTAAAGATGGGTACGTAAAGGTTCTTGATACTAGAGGTGTTAAGAAGTTTTTCGACAAGTTCGGAGAGATCAAACACTATCACTACGTTATCAAAAACGAGATAGAGAAGTTCTTGCCTAAACAGTTTGTAAACATGGTTATGCTTAGAGACCCTTTCCGTCCTATGTACGGTTACTCTAAGCTACAGAGAATAGTAATCGAGGCACTAACTAACCAAGAAGCGAACAAGAGACAGCTATACTTCTTCAAGAACAACGCTGTACCTAATGTTATGGTAGCACTAGACCAAGAGAAGATCCAGAACCCAGAGGATGTAAAAGCTTTTGCTGAGATGTGGAACAACAAGTTTGGTGGTTCTAGCAACTCATACAAGCCGCTTATCTCTGACATAGTACAGAACGTGACAACGCTAGACCTATCTAACATAGATATGGACTACATCAACATCAGAAAAGAAAACGACAAAGACTTTGCGGTGATATTCATGCTAGACACCAGACTCGTAGGACTCCAGAAAGAAACTGGAGCTTTTTCTGAAATCGAAAGCATGACTGTGAGACAAGGTAACAGCACTATCGACACATACGGTAAACTACTAAGCGACACTATGACCATAGCATACAAGAAATACTTTGACCCTAAGTTCGATTGAGAGTTCAAGTGTAAGAACGCAGAGTTTAGAGACGTGATTAAGGAAAGAGAGATCGCTATGCAGGAGGTAGACAGAGGCATCAAGAACAGAAACGAGTATAGAACAGAGTTTGAACTAGAAGAGGTAAACGATGAAATACTAGATCAGTACATACCTAACAGATTACCACAACAGCCACAGCCTGAATCATAGTTACACACAGACCTCTTGATTACTAGCGTGGGCAGGGGGTCTGTATGTAGCTATGGTGTATTTATAACTACTACTACACATGAACAGAAAGCAACGCAGAAGAAAAGAGTTATGCCCTTTGATTATCCACTCTAAAAGAATCCCTTCTAAGCTACCTGAAAAGGTTCTAGAGGATGGGAGTATAGAGTTCAGTATTGAAGGTTTTGCTAGCACTGTCGATAAAGATTTCGACGGTGATATCATACACCCAGAGTGAGTAGACCTAAGAAGATATATGGAGAACCCTGTAATCAAGCTAGGACACAAGAGAGGTGAAGAGAACAACATCTGACGTACTGAGAGAATAGAGGTCAAAGAATGAGAAGGGCTGTATATCCATTCTAAAGTTATCCTAAACCCAGAGATCGAAGACCACAAGAAAACAATACACGGTCTTAGACACGGACTCATTGTAGGATTCTCTATCGGATTCGTCCCTAAGCAAGGTGGGATAGAAGAGAGAGAAGACTGAGTACATATCACGTCTGTAGAGCTTCACGAGATATCGATGGTAGATATACCGAACAACCCATTCACGGTTCGTAAATCTATAGACAACCTTTTACAATTACACACTAATACCATGCAGGTTAAGAAACTAATGGAGTACATGAAAGAGAAATGAGTTGACGTAAACACCCTAGAAGCTGAAGAGCTGGAGAAAGTAGCTGAAGAGGTAGCTAAGGAAATGCCAGAACTAGTAGAAGAGAAAGACGCTGGAGAAGACCCAGCAGAAGTAGCCGTAGAAGAAACAGTTGAGGAAACAGAAGAAGAAGAAGAAGAAGAAGAAGAAGAAGAAGAAGAAACATCTGAAGAGGTTACTGAAGAAGTAGCGCCAGACGATGTAGAAGAAGACATTGTTGCTGAAGCTGATGACGAACAAGAGAAAAGCACACCAGAAGAAGCTGAAGAAGTTTCTCAAGACTCACAAGAAAGCTGAGACGCTGGAGACTGAGAGGAATCTGAAACAGAAGAACCTACTGAAGAAGTAGAGGAAACTGTTGAAGAGGAAAAATCAGTAGAGGAAGGGATTAACTACAAAGAGCTATCTTCTAAAGTAGCTAAGCTAGAGGAAACTCTAGAAGAGGTGACTCAGAAAGCTACGGACACTATCAATCAACTAGTCGAAGCTAACGAAAAGAAGGACGCTGAAAACGCTGAACTCAAAGAAGTAGTAGCTGAGGCTGTAAACAACTACAAAGAGATTGGTATGCTGTACGTTGAAGAGGAATCTACAGGCTACAGAGTAGGTGATGCGCTCAAAAGAACAGCACACGCTGCTGAATAGTTTTATATCTATTTATTTACTACAAATGTCACTAGTAGATCAAAGTTTTAAGACAGCCCTAACAAAGGCTGCAAAAGTAGCAGGAAAAGACGCTGGAAAGGTTCTAGAAGCTGCTGAGAAGTCTTTCACTGAGGAGAAAAACCTTAGACAGAAAGCACAAAACGAAATCATGTCTTGAGTTAATACTGACTTCGGTGCTGAGATCAGAGTTCCTGTTGAATACAAGAGTGAACTATACTCTATGATCAGCAGACAGTCTGAGCTTCTTTCTAAATTGAGAGGTAATCACGGTCAGATCGATACTGCTGATTCTGCAAGAGTTAACGTTCTTGGTGAAGCAGATTACTTCGATTCTGGATACGAGAGAACAGGTGTGCAGAACTTCATCGATATCAGCAACAACAACGCTGTGAGAACAGATCAGTTGCTTATCAATATGAAGAAGTTCACTACTCAGATCGCTATCTCAGTAGAAGAATTGTCTAGAGTAACAGAAACAAACATGCTTGCTCTAATCGAGCAAAAGATTGTTGCTGCTGCTAACAAGACAATTGAAAGCTACATCATCAACGGTGATACAGATGCTACGGCTACTAACATCAACTATGCTGGTCAAGTTGTACCTACAACATACCATGAAAACGCTTCTACTGTTGGTAACAACGGTATCAGAAAGATCGCTATCGCTAATGGTGTTACTAACGGTGCTGCTGCATACTCAAGAGGTGTAGTACAGGATATGTTTACTGGAGTTGTAAACTACGTGAACAACCCTAACGATCTTCTATTCTTGTTGTCAAACACATTTGCTAACAAGGTAAGATTCGATTCTAACTACTCTACTCAAAACGTATTCGGTGGTAACGCTACTAATACTAGAGGTGGATTCGTACTAGCTCCAGAGGGAGTAGAAGCATACTCTACACAAGAGATGCCAGCTTTCTGTGAAGCAGACGGTACAGTAATATCTGCTGGTGCTTTGGATGCACGTGGTAAGTTCACACAAACTTCTACAACAAACATCCAAGGTATCTTGATGCACAGAAACGCTGTACAATACGCTTTCGGTAAAAGCATGAACATCGTTACTCACGAATACAGTGACGCTATCCTATGGGATGTTACTATGTTCTTCGGTTTCGATATCGCAAACGAGAAAGCAGGTCTAGATAAGACTATCTCTATGGCTTGTCCTCTTGCATAATATTTATTAGTAACACGCTAGATTAATGCTAATTCAGAACGTTTCAGAGATCTCTGTTGAGGTACAGGACGTGTACGGTGAAAAGGTTATACTCGCTCCATGAGAGACAGTACAAACCAACCATAACTATCACCATACAAGTCCTAAGTACTTTCAAAGAGTAGAAGTCGCTAGAACAAAACAAGAGGCTGCTCCTAAGAAGGAAGAGCCGAAGGTGGAGGACGACAGCGAGCTAGAATCTCTAAGAAAACAATACGAGGAGAAACATGGGAAGCCAGTATCTAACTTCAAGAAGAACGACATTGAATGGATCAAATCAAAGCTTTAGTATAACTGATTGCAATGTATATCACACTAGCAGAACTCAAAACGAGAATGGGGATAACAGACACGTCTAGAGACGCTGAGCTTACTCAGCTACTTGCTGACACGACTGCTATCCTTACTGCTTGGTGAAAAGACTATACATCAAAGCAGCACACTAAACAGGTTACTAGGTGCGACATATGCGGTGGAAAGATCTATCTAGACTATCCTAACGTTACAAGCGTGGATAGTATAGCATGAACCGCCTATAGCTGAACACTTGGTACTGACTACCGCATACTACCACCTAAGAACAGTTGTGTTTGGTTCAAAAGCGAGACGTTCTACTACTCAGATAGATACTTTGACTTAGTTTATACCGCTGGATACTCTACCATACCTGAAGATCTCAAGTTAGTGGAGTTCCAGATGGTTAAGCTACTGATAGGAGAAGGATTGAATAACGGTAACTCTAGTTGAACTAAGAACGTTAAGACAATCAAGCTGTGACCTAAGACGGTTACACATGTTGATGGAAGCGAGACAACACAGTTAGAGAAATACGGTATGTCTATCAAAAGCATACTCAACAGCTACGCTGTACCAGTTTTATGATGATATTGCTAGATGTTTACAGATTTCTACGACATGACTTGTAGTGTTTGGACGGAGGTCTCTACTATGTCTAGAGGATCATCTAAACTGACAAAGAACGTAAAGTACACTTCTATCCCTTGCTACTTTGAATCTAGTAACAATTCCATGAACTGGGATCAGTCACTAGCTAGAGAGACAGACAAGGATAGATATGTGGTCTATCTCCCAATAACCTATAACAACATATTGAAGTGAGAGATAGTGCAGTTGTTCGATGTAAACAGTAACTCTGTTGGTGAGTACATAGTAGACTTTGTGGATGTACATTCTCTTTCTGGATGTAGTGATGTGAGCGGTGTTTCTTTACAGGTAAGCAACAGATAATGGCATTGAAGTTAGATCCTTTAGTTATTACAGCATACTATTCTTGAGTGACTGAAGAGGCTATCAACAAATCGTTAGATGAAGCTTTGGAGTATGCAAAACGCATCTCCCCTACCGACACAGGAGCATACGAGTCAGATCACAAGATAAACCGCGCCCAAACCATAGGTAACACCGTCGTCGGATCGCTTGAGAACGACGTTAGAGGTGAGAATGGGTATCAGTATGCCTACGCACTGGAGTTTGGCGTTCTATGACAATCATTCAACTATCATAAGTGACCACCAAGGGATGCGTCTACTAGGATCTTCTCTTGAGTGGGGAACAGAACATATCAGAGGACTCTTGATTTCATCAAACCTATTTTAGAAAGGAATCTATCTAATGGCAGTTAGGACTATACAGGTCGATAAGATCGTAGATTACTTGAACAGTAATACAGCTATATCAGCTGTAGTTCCTGGTCTTATTTGGTTCTGACAGAAAAATAGAGACGACAATCAAGACGATACTGAGTTCAACACTTACATAAACACGAGAATAGTTTCTGATGTGAACAACAACACTGGAGTAGATAAGACAGCTAGGTTAGAGTTTAGCATCGTAGCTCACAGGAACAAGATACCAGCAGAGCTAGTGGATATCGTTGAGGTTATTACTAACCAGATAACTACAGACGCTTGCCCTACGCTTCGGTATATGTGAGACTTTCACATAGCAGGTATCGAAGAGTGACAGATGTTCTGACCTGAGTACGTCCAAGGAAACAGGTTGATGCTCACAAAAGATTATTTATTTCATTACTGGTATAGTGATGGTTAAGGAGGAAAAGAAAATGACCGAGGTAGCCAACAAGATGATGCCAGAGAACGAGGAGAAGAAAGTAGAGAAGAAAGCTGGTAAAACAGCTTCTACTAGTAAAGTGATCTTCAAGAGAAACGTAAGTCACCAAGGTGTTTTCTACACCCAAGGACAACAATACGAACTCTCTTGTGAGGATTGCAAGGTTCTCAAAGATCATATTGTATGCCACTCAGGTAGAGACTGTAATTGCTAATTTTATTTCGTACTCACATACAAATGACACTTACACTTGATAAGTTGGCTACGGCTGGTGATCTGTACTACTCAACAAACTTCGATAGTAGCAGAACATTCGCTACACCAACCGCTGCGAACCTAGAAAGTCTTAGATGTGATCTTGAGACATATGCTTACTCTACAGTAGGACAGATCCAAGATTTCTCAGAAGGACACACTCTAGATTCAGAAGAAGAGATCATCGTAGATAACTGCGATGTAGGTACTATTGATCTTTCAGCAAAGATCATCCCATCTATCAGCTTCACTTGGTTAGACGTAAATAACCTAGACGTACTAGCAAATATGCTAGGAACTAGCACTGTTAGCGTTACTGGTGCTGCTGTCCCTTGATTTCCGCAAACTGTGGCTTCTGGAAACTGGGCACTAGCTACTGCTATCGCTCTATGTAACCAAAACGGAGACGGTTCTGCTATCACTGTTACTTCTGTAACAGGTTCTGTGGATGGTGTTATAGCTCCTGCTGATTACACAGTAACACAAGACGCACTAGGTAGAACAGTAGTTACTGTTCCAGCTATTGCAGGTAGTGTTACTACCATCGCTCAGGATCTAGTTATCGTTTACGATTACACACCTAGAGACAAGCAACTAACAGGATATAGAGTAGAAAAACAAAGTATTCCTTTGGGGTTGTACAAGTTTGTTTCTTGTGCTCAGGCTGGTAGTGTAGATTCAAGTAACGGTCTGACAAACTATTCTCAGACTATCGCTTATTTCTCAAAAGCAGCATTGACAGGAGAACTTGCTAGAACTTACGTCAACAGAAGTAGAACTGATTTCGCTGGTAGTCCAGCTGAGTTCACTTGCAGGGATGGAGGTCTATACATCGTTTGGAAGAAAACTTGGCAACAATAAGATGGTCTCCCCCACGCTAGACCTTCTTTATTCGGTAATGTAGAGATGCTCCCACCACGCAAAATATACCAGTTCTTATACCAAACCAGCTACGGCGATTTATATCTACGTTTTCAGGACGCTTCCATAGAGGAAACAGACAGCTTCTATGCGATGGATACATGACGTAGGGTACAACATATGAGAGAGTTCATAGAACAACACGGTGAGCTTAGATATAAATCTTCGATACGAAAGAAAAAACAAAAACTATTGGAAGCAGTCTATAGAGACAGACAAGTCTACAATGATTTAATGTCTTCTAGGTTCAAAACATACTCTTCGATGTACTCTAACCCCGCATCTGATCCAGCCCAAAAATGATCTAAGAGGCGTAGAGTGATGGAAGGAGCACATTTATCCACTGTGTGCAAAGAGTTTAATATACCGTGACCAAAGCATCTAATAGAAGAGTATACCTACGAGCAGTTGAATCGGTGTATTGATAGACTGATATTCAACAACTATGAGTCTAGCAAGGACACACAACACTTGAACGACAATATGTGGAGAGCGAAGAACGGAGGGACGCTACTAGATAAGGATGACTTAGATCTCCTAGCGGTAGTTAGGAAACAGAAAGAAGAGTGAATAATCCACGCTGAAGTACAAGGTGATGAGATTTTATCTAGCATAAAGAGATAATGGTATTACTAGAGCCACTTGAAGCCAAGATTGTAGTGAACACCGATGGAGTATGAGACGGTGTCACTAAGGCTCGTGATACACTAAAAACACTAGACCCACAGCTAAGAAAACAGCTAGAGATCAATATAGATAACGCTTTCTTGAGAGTACAGAACCTCAGGAACGAGGTAAAGAAATTTGATGATATAACGAAAGCTCCTAGAGAGTTAAGGATAGATCTGGAGAGAGCAAAAAAAGATCTTACAGAGGCTAGAAGAAGGCTCACAAACTTTACCAACACTGGAGACCCAGCGCTATCTAGGTTACAATCTAAGTTTAATCAGGTTTCAGGAAGCATTAGTAGCCTTTCTAGTAGGGTTCTTGGATTTTGAACGGCTATAGGGGCTGTGTGAGCTGGTATTGTGGCGCTTGGTAGGCAGGTTTCTCAAGGGGTTAGAGACGTGATCGCTTTTGAAAGCGCATTCACAGGAGTAAGAAAAACGGTAGACGCTACAGAAATACAGTTTGGGTTGCTAAGAAAAGAGTTATGAAGGCTATCTACTAGCCTTGGACTACCTTTTGAGGAGATAGCAAGAGTAGCTGAACTAGCTGGTCAGTTGGGTGTGGCTGTAGACGATATAGGAACATTTACTGACACGGTAGTAAAGATTGCAGCAACCACCAATATTACTACTGAACAGGCTGCTACAGATTTTGCTAGACTCGCGAACGTACTTAATATTCCGCTTGATAGAGTTGAGGAGCTAGCGACTGTTACCGTAAAGCTAGGTAACAACTTTGCTACTACTGAGAGAGAGATATTGACCTTCACACAAAGGCTTTCTTCTGCTGGTGCTGCTGCGTGATTCGCACAACAGGACCTACAGGCTATTGCTACATCACTTTCTTCTCTTGGTATACAAGCAGAAGCTTGAGGTACAGCTGTTAGTAAGTCGTTTATTGCTATACAGGCTGCGGTATCTACTGGAGGTGACGAGTTGCAGAAGTTTGCAGATCTAGCGTGACAAACTTCTGAAGAGTTCGCACAAAGATTTAGAGACGATGCAGGTGAAGCGTTTACATCTTTGATCGAAGGACTAGCTGAGTCTGGAGAAGATGCTGTGAACATTATTGACGACCTCTTCTGATCTAACGTAAGAACCAGAAACGCTTTCCTATCGCTTGCTGCTGGTAGTGATATACTTTCTGATGCGCTTAGAACAGCGAATCGGGAACTAGAGACACAAAACTCGTTACAAGAAGAAGCAGAGAAGAGATTCCAGACTACAGAGGCGAGACTTTGACAGCTTAGAGAAGAGATAAGACAAAACAGAGCAGAAATAGGTGAGAACTTTGTGCCAGCTTTGGTAAGAGCTACAGAAGCCGCAACAAGGTTCAGTAAGTTTCTCGCTGACGGTTTGGAGGATATAGGAAAGCCACTTTCAGAAATAGTAAACGAGGCTCGTGGTCTAGGACTTACGTTTGAGGAAATAACCGAAGAAGCAAAGACCTCTGAAGAGGCTCTTGGATTACTGAACGACAAGATAGATGATCTGACTACTCAGTTTAAGAACTGAGAGATTAGCGCTGATGAGTACGGAAACGAGATACAGAGAGTGTGAGAATTTGTGTCCAGCGTACAAACACAGGTAGTAGAGGGGCTAGTGCCAGCTTTAGATAACCTGTGACAACAGCTTATTAACGGTACTATCGACATAGATAGCTACGTACAAGAACTGTCTGAGCTACAAACAAGAGCAGATGAGGCTTGATTAACGCTAGACTCCACTTCTAGCATTACGAGAACATTGAATGGTGTGTTTGCTTCTCTAAATACCGCTAACTCACAGGAGCAACTGAACGCAATAAAACAAGAGGCTCTAGGAACAATAGATAGTATCATAGCTCTAGCAGATTCTCTTAGACTGGTGTGAGTTGCTACAGATATCTTTGCTAGTGGTTCTTGACCTGTTGCATTTGATGCTGATAGAGTCGCACAAGCGGCTAGACTACAAGCTGTTTCTGCTCAGATCAAGGAAACAAGACAAGACGTAGAAGATTTCGATAGGTTCTTTGAGACAAGCGTTGCTTGAGGAGGTAGTAGTTCAGGAGGAAGAAGAAGTAGAGCAGTAAGCGACACTGATGAGGCGGAAAAAGAAAGACAAAAGATCATCAAGGAGTCAGAAAAAGAGATACAGGAGCTACAAAAACAATCAGAAAAGAGAAGATCAGATGCTCTAAAAGACGCAGAAAAGGAGGCTAAGGAAGTGTATGATGCTATCTGAGATGCAGTAGAAGATCAACAAGATAGAGTTGACGAACTAACCGACAAGATCAAAGAATCTGTACAGGAAATAGGAGACTTGAGAAGCGAAATAGAGCAAATAAACGCTGATGCACAAACTGACCTAGCTAGTAGATGAGTGGACGTAGATGAAGATATAGCTGAAGCAAGATCTATTTTGAACGATGATGATAGCACGTCAGAAGAAAGAAATGCTGCTAGTGAAAGAATACTAGCTCTACAGAGGGAAAAAGAGCTTATTGAGGCTAATACTACTGCTGAAGAAAGAGCTGAAGCTGTTAGACAAGCAGGGCTTTCTGCTGCTGAGAGAATACTAGAAGAAAGAGACAAAGAAGTACAAGCTATAGAGCAGAAAATAGAATTGCTCGCTACAGAGACAGAGAGACTACAAGAGCAGAAGCAACTAGAACTAGAGATACTAGAAAACGTAAAGAACAAGCAGATCAGCTTTGAAGAAGAGGTTACTGCAAGGCTTGGGATAGAGGTTTCTAGAAGAAAAGAGTTGTACGATGAGTTAATTGAGAAAGCTCTGGAGGCTCAGAGGATAGCTAGATCTATATCTAGTACGTGAGCAGGAAGCACTACAAACAACAACACAACAAACCAAACATTTAATGTTACCAGTCCAGAGGTTGCAAGTAATTTAGAACGTAACTTCATTAGATAATGATAGGACAGAACCGATCTTACAAGTGAACAAGCTTTGCTGACACACTAGGCGCTACCAACAAGATAGTACTACAGAGCGCTGATAGGAACGTACCGCTTAGGACAGATATCTTCAACAGAGCTAACTTCCACTGAACGTATAGTAGTAACACGCTTGCAGGTGGTAGGATATTCGAGTTTGAAGGTATAATCTTTTGATACACGAAAGCCGAAAGACACACCCCTTGGAATAACCTTTTTTCACTCATAGCTCCAGAACCTAACCCTACAGATAACGCTTTCTATGATCTCACTTGGCAGGATGACGCTGGTAACGATAGAACAGTAAAAGCTAAGGTGTTTAGGATGCCAGCACCTACCAATGATGTGTGTGATCCTTACATAAGATTCAGCTTCTCACTGTACGCAGAGTGACCAGAGGTGTTTTCTACAACAACTACTACGGTTACTGGTACAACAGGAACATTTACAGGTAATCTACTAAGCAACACACTACCAAACACGCTAGGAGTCTACACAAATGCGCTATCTGTTACGAACAACGGTAACTGGCTTGCTCCTTGTACTATTACGGTGACTGGTAGCTGCTCGAACTGCCAGATTATCAACTTCACAAACAACCGTCAATACAGGCTGAACGGATCTACTACCCTACTTGTACACGACACCACAAACCCAAACAACGATCCACTCTCTCAGCTAGTAGTTACTGACAACGGTAACGATATATCAGCGAACAGAGAGAGCTGAGAGCCTGTATTCCTGAACCCATGACTAAATGAGATAGTAGTACTAGATGGGAACGGTAGCACAACTATACCAGTAAGCATTTCTTTTAGAGAAACATACATATACTAGATGATTATAGCCAAATTCTACGACTGAATCTTCAATTCCAACGTGGTTGCACAGGTGTATGTGCAGTCATTAGTTACGATTAGAGAGGACTTGAATGAATTTGATGTGTGTGAGTTCGATATTAGCTATGAAGAAGGGATACTTGAGGACACAAAACTGGAGATATTTGACGTGCAAAACGGTCTAGATACGCTAGTATTTAGCTGATATGTATACCAAATTCAGCCCTCTTTCGACAAATTGGGGCTAATAAAAGTGGTCTGAAGGTCTCAAAAAGCCCTGTTTCTACGTAGAAGAGTGCTCTCAGACAAGAGTTTTACGTCTTCAACGGTAGAAAACATCATAAATGACCTTGTTTCTGACTATAACACGAGTTATTGAGAGAATTGGTCTGTTACCACTAACCTTACTAATAGTATAGATCTAGATCTCACTACTTGAGACAACTACTACGATATTTTGAATGAAATAGCTGAAGAGACTGGTTGAGTGTGGGACATTATCGATTGACAGGTCAGATTCCTTGGTTCACTGGGTACAGATAGGACATTTGGATCGAGTTTCGAGGAAATACTGTTTAACTGAAGGTTCCCAAGCAACAACAATATCAGAAACATTAAAGTAGTCTCTGAGGCAAAGAGAGCGAACATAGTGATAGGAATAGATAGAGACGGAAACAAGACAACACATTCAGATCTTAGTGATTGAGTGGTGTACGGAGTAGAGATAAAGAGGTTTAGAAACGGAGATCTAGTAACAAAGACACAGCAAGCACTCAATACTTTGAACACAAGACAGAGAGTCTATCAGGTAGAGGTGGAAACGAACTCCATAGAAGCCAGTAAGTGAGATATAATCAGGCTCTCAGTGAGTAACACGATAGATATAATGGACATAGACACTAGTGTTACGGTGGTGAAGAGGAATGTCGTCTATGATAAAGCTGGAAAGAAGGTAGATATATTTGTGAGCGATGTGAACGTGAGGGAAAGGGACGAAATCACCATTATTAACGACATACAGAAAGACTTAGAATATTTGCAATTATAGCTCTTGATTTTTCGTGAGCTAGGACTATATAGTATTTAATTCATCACTAACAAAAGTATGGCAGTAGTTACAAGACTTATAGACGCAGCGTCTACACAACACCATGACTACGATTACACTGCTCTAGGTAGATATTTGATAGGTAACCAATCAGCAGTGTTATCTTTTACAGGCACTGATCTAGTGCTTACTTGAACTACACTCTCAGCTGGTACAGCTGTTGTAAAATGCACAAGAACATCAAACGTCGCTCCTTTTACTAGTAGGGACTTTTTGTGTTTAGTTCAGCTTTCTACGGACGAGACTGTTAGTGTAGCTAACAACAGAAAGATTTTCATCGAGGTAGATGAGAGTCTGGTGAATAATTCAGCTCTAATTACTGACGCTACAGGACTAAGTGTCTCCTCTGTGAAGAGTGAAGCAGCCTACCCTACTAATACAAACTATATAGCTCTGTATGAGGTAGACGGTGTAGGAACAGTAACAGACGTGAGAAATATAGCTAAGGTTAGTGGAAGCCAGATAGACTTGAGTACATATACAGGCAATATCTCTATAACAGGAGATCTAACCGTTTCAGGAACCACAACAACTAATGATCTTAGTGTTACGAACGCGGCGACTATTGCTACCGCGAATATCACCGATTTGAACGTCACTAACGCTCCTAACTTCCCAGCAGGTACACAGATTAGCGGCGTTTCACCAGCTACTATTGCTACTACAGTTGAAGCTACAGCAGCAGTGGATAACACAAAGGCGCTGTGAGTAAAGGATGGAAAGGATCTTTACTGATCTGACGTTGAGGAAATTAGCTGAGCAAGAGGTAGCTCTGGAACTGAAGTGATAGCTCATAATCTTTGAAAACCGCCTAAACTGATACACTCATACTACCATGATCTCGCAGATAAGTGATGAACATGATATTATATAAACTCAATATCTACCACACAGGATTGATTAAGGCTGCACGACTACTCTGTATCTACGAGTTTCTGATTTGGCGCAAAGCTGATCTCTACTGATGGGACAATAACCTGACATTTTGAGTGAGAAGTGACGGCTGTTTCTGATACTGATATTACTATAACTCGGACTGGAGGAGCAGTTAACGCGGTCTTCTATAGACTGGTTTTAATTTCGTAACTATAAGCAAATGTATTGACTAATTGAGTGATGAGTTCTAGTAAGTGTTTGTTCGCACGATCTGAGTTCAGATGAGTGAACGCAAATAGAGTTGACTGAAGAACAATATGAGTGATGGAAAAGTGGGACACTAGAATATAAAGACTGAGAGTTTGTAGAAGTAGAATAAACAAATACCCACGCTAGTTCAAAAAACCCACGCTAGGTTTTAGAACTAACTAATCTAAATGGTATTAATCGAGTATTTCAATGCAGTACCCTGAACTACATTTATCTTGAACCGTACACAGGCGCAAGATCTAACTTTTAACTCACTATGAGAGATATATGATCTTACAGATCAAGAATCCGAAGGTCTTATCTCTACTTACTCGGAACACTTTAGATATTATACGTGACCCGTAGAAGCTGCTGTAGGAGGAGTAGATAGTGTTTTTGGTAGAACTGGAGCAGTTACTGCACAATCAGGAGATTATGACGGTTGAGAAGTGACGGCTGCGGCAGTTGCTACAAATTACACTCCAACTGGAGCCACAGTAGAAGGTCATTTGGCTGGTATTGATACAGCTCTCTGAACACTAGGAACAGCTAGCACAGAAGTGGTCGCTGATATAGCAGCAAGAAACGCTCTTACAGGTCTAAGCCCTGGGGATCAGGCGTATGTTACTGACGCTAGTGCAGACGCTACAGTTGACGCAGGTGCTGCATTGTATGTATACGATGGAGCAGCTTGGAACAAGATCGCAGAGTTTGAGAGTCTTGACCTTTCTGTACAGAACTTTGCTGATACAGATCTAACACTGACAGGAGCAAGGACACACGATATGGCTAGCAACAATGTAAGCTATACAAACGCTGGTCAAATTAGCATGACTGATGGTACAGACACAAAGACAGACAGCGTAACAACTTCTTGATTTAGTGACGGTACAAATACAGCAAACTATGGTAAGACTACTGCTTCTATAAGTAACGGTACAAATACTACAACTATAGACTCAAGTGAGGCTAGCTTCACGAACGGAACAGAGACTAGCCAGATCAATAAAGACTTTGTATCTATTACAGACGGTACAGACACCGCTACTCTCTCAAAGAATAACCTTACGATCAAAAGAACTACACCAAATGTGGCTAACGCATTGCCTAATCGGGGTGGAAGTATAGATTATGTATTGTGAGATGTAATTACTGAGAGTAACAGAATATATAAATGTATAAACGCACACACTTCTAGTACCGCCTTTTCTACGGATGCAGCAAACTGGTCACAAATTAGTAATATTGACACACCTTCTTTTTCTGCTACGGTTTCTACATGAGTAGATATAACTCCTGACTTCGATCAGAACGTAGACTTTGTTCTCATCTTCGATAACACATCTACAGGAGACATAAACTTCAATAACTCATCTACTTCAAACTTAGAGCATGGTGAAAAAGTAAGAGTTGTAATTTCTAATACAGATACAGCAGCTAGGAATATTGTATTTGGCGGAGAGTATTTGAAAACGGATAACATAGCACTATGAACAGTAGCACTGACTCCTAGCACTGGTGCTGTTGTCTACAGAGTATTGGAGTTTGTGAGAGTATGATCATCTAGTCTTGTTCTTTCGCTAGATACTTTAGAGAGTGGAGCAAGTCTAGAGGCTACAAAGGTAGATGCTAGTGCATGAATATTCTTAGAGACTCTAGATGCTTCTACCAATCTGTGAGGAGTTAGACTATTCACAAACATTGACGTTGCAAACACGGCTACACTAGCGGTACAGTCAGGTGAAACTTTAAATGGGGTCTTAGACGGTTCTTTCTTGTTCTCTAACTATAGTGTATGAGCACAGTTCAGAGCGGATGAAGTTGCATGAGGTTGGGTTATTAATCAGGTTTGATCTTGAGTAGGTCAAGTAAGCTCTCGTGTTTGAGAGTTTTTCTATGCTAAATCCTGATCTACCGTAGAATGATACCTAGCTGTTACGCCTTGAACAGTAACAAACGGAGCTATAGATTATCCTGTATGGGCGGCTATGTATCCTGAATTTATTGTTGGTAATGATATCGTATTCGGTTCAGATGTTGAAGGTATGTTCCTTCGTAACCTTTGATGAAATGCATCTACTGAATGAGTATTCCAAGCGGATGCAACAGCTCCTAACGGTATGAGCACAAGTACTGCTTGAGCACATACGCATACATTTAATACACACAGTTGAACAAGACAAGCAGCAAACGACTTTACTGGAGTACAAGCACATCACGGCAGCACAAACGGCACAACAAGCTCATCAGGAAACCATAGCCATAGTATTGTATGATGAAGTGTTGAAACGCGTCCAGATAATAGAGCATATCAGCTATATACTATTGTTGACACCTATGAAGAAAAGTCGCTTGCTGGAATGGTTACACCACAAAGTTTGGATAGATTCTTTACTAGATGAGTATCAGCAGATATGACATTCTCTTGAACTACTCCACTATGAATAGACCTCTCTGATCTAGTAGATTGAGTAGATCAAGTAGCAAGAGAGTATGACTCTAATACTATACGTACAGGCAGTACTCTGACAGTAAAAAAGAGTGGATTGTATAGTATTCATATGCAAGCAAATCACTCTCAGGTGAACGAAAGTTGAGCAAATAACCAGGATGCTTTTCCTTCGGAAATATGATATTCATTGAACTGAGGAACATTCGTGGTTATAGGTCAAGAAACGGACACAAATGAAATCGATGGAGAGCTGAATGGTTTTGAGGTTCTCAATCTTGTTGTGTGAGACGAACTGGAGTTCTTCATACGTGCAGACCAGAATAGAACGTCTGAGGACTATATAATTATATTAGATGTGGCACAACAACCTACATCAACAGTAGTGATGCCAGAGGCTCTTTCAGTTGATGACAATAAAGTCTTATTATGATCTGGAACAGGTCTTACGAACGGTCAAACACTTACTATTTCTGATACGTGGGGTAATCTTGTAAATAATTACGAGTCTGTTGAGTTTGAGCTAATTACTACATCATGATCTTTGGTTGTGCGTAGTACTGCGAAAACTAGTACTGAAAATCGAGCTGACGGTTCTCGTGTACCTTGGATTGATAATTTCACAACTACTCTGACTATTGCTACAAACATGGATATTGCAGGTAATACGCTTGAAATGTTCATGACAGGTACAGAAGTTACGGCAGTAGATGTGAAAGTTTATGGTATCAAACCACAAAAAACAGTCATAAATACTACAGACGTACCATACATAGAACGAACGTCATACTGACCACTGACTATTGGAGGAGCTACTACATCACCTATAAAAGGAACTGTTGTGACCGACACTGCTTACTACAAGGTCGTAGGGAAGTCATTGTTTATAAGATATACTTACAATCAAAGTACGGCAGGTTCGATAGGTAGTGGTAATTACTTGTTCCCACTTCCAACAGGGTTTAGCATTGATACTTCTACGGTATGGACTGTAGGAGATGGGGGAGCTTTACCAACTGTTCTTGGATCAGCACAAGCACACTTGAGCGGAGTAGAGCGCAACCCATGAACTGTGCATGCACAAGATGCAAATAATCTTATGATGTATATCGCAGATGGTGAGAACACTATGGAACCAGTCGGTAGTACTTGGTTTGCAATGAACTGAGGTGCGGCATTAGGTTACAGCTTCTTAGCAGAAGTGCCTATTGTGTAGTCCACGGTTACTGGCGCGAAAACCCGTATATCTACTGAAGCAAAAGTGAAATAAACAACATTTTATATCTCAAGTGGACAAATGGTCTTAGTAGAATACATATCTCCCCTATGAACAGGAACGGTAAAGTACAGACTTAGTAATTGAGACATAGAAGTTACCTACTCATCGATAGGTGATACTTATGATCTAACAAGAGAGGAAGCAGAGCATTTGCTTACTGAGTATCCTAGCAACTTTAGAAGGACTGTTTGAACTACGAATCCTCTGAATAAGTATACTGAGACAGTAACACTAACAGCAAATACGCCACAAACAATAACACATAACCTAACAACCAATGATGTAGTAGTTAATGTTTACGATACTGCTACATGAGAGGAGGTGTTTGTAGATGAGGATAGAAACACAGCAAACACCAACTCTATAATACTCATATCTAGCTTGACCGTTACTGTATTAGTAATAGTCATAGGGTAAACCCCACGCAAACACATATTTTATATTCCACTTATACACATGGCAAGACCAGTATTACAAGAATTGGACATGAACTCTAACAAGATAATTAACTTGTTAGATCCAGTTAACGCACAAGACGCAGCTACAAAAGCTTATGTAGACGCGGTAAAGCAAGCTTTAGACATTAAGGATTCAGTAAGAGTTACTACGACAGCAGCAGGAACACTAGCTTCTGACTTCGAGAACGGAGACACAGTAGACGGCGTAACGCTTGCTACAGGTGATAGAATCTTGATTAAGGATCAAGCAACAGGAAGTGAGAATGGTATCTATACCGTAAACGCTACAGGTGCTCCTACAAGAGCTATCGACGCGGATGTAGATGCAGATGTAACATCTGGATTGTTCACATTCGTAGAGGAAGGTACAACAAACGGTGGAGGTGGTTTTGTATTGACTACTTCAGGAACTATCACTGTAGGAACTACAGCATTGACGTTTACACAGTTTAGCCAAGCAGGACTAGCTACTTATAACTTCGCTGGAGATACAGGTTCTGAGACGATCACCAGCGGTGATACACTTACTGTTGCTGGTGGTGTTGGTATCACAACAGCAGCAGGCGCAACTGATACGGTTACTGTAACTCTAGACATCAATAGCCTTACAAGCGAGCTAACTGTTGATGGAACAAACGACTTCATCCCTTTCTATGACGCTTCTGCTGGAGCTATCAGAAAAGTAAACCCAGATGCTCTTTACAACTCTTCTTTTTCTATAAATACTGCTGGTAACACAGGCACAGGAAGTATTCTAGACGGAGAGACTCTTACTATAAATGGTGGTGACCTTCTAACTGTTACTTTGGCTGGAGATACGTTTACAATAGATTGGGATTCAGGTGCCCTGAACGCTTGAGATATTGTATACTCAGACGGAACAGATATGCAGACACTTGCTATAGGTACAGCTGGACAAGTGCTAACAGTTAATGCTGGTGCAACTGCTCCACAATGGTCTGCTGGTACGTTCACACTTGCAGGTGATACAGGTACTGAGACTATCACTCTAGGAGACACACTTACAGTAACAGGTGGTGAAGGTATTACTACTGCTGTAGCTGCTACTGACACAGTTACATTGACGCTTAACATCGATGAACTGACAGCAGAAACGACACTAGATGGTACTAACGACTTCGTTGCTGTATACGATGCTTCTGCAACAGCAAACAGAAAAGTAAGTATTGATAACTTGCTTGCTGGATATGGGTATGCTGAGACTTGGACACCTACAGCTTCAGTCGCTCAAACTATCACACACAACCTTAACACACTAGATGTAATTGTGAATGTAGTAGATGTTGCTACAGGAGCAGAGGTTATAACTGATGTGGTGAGAAATGGTGTGAATACTATCCAAGTAACAAGTTCAACAACAGATCAACTGAGAGTTCTTATCTACAAAGTATTGTAGAATTATTATATCCTAGGGGAGGCGATGTCTCTCCTAGTAATAATGGTTTTATTTCGCTAGTAGGCAATGACTATAATCTCAAGAACACCCTCGCACCCTATATATGGAGCATACAGCACGCTTACTGCTTGATCTTTTAGTATCAACGCTAAGGATAATCGTCAATTCTTTCTAAGTCTAAGCGCGGATAGTACACTCACAAGTATCACTAACTGGCTAGAAAGCTATCACCTAGAGATTATCCTAGTACAGGACGCTACTGGAGCAAGAACATTCACACCTCCTTGATCTTACGTTACAGAAGGCGCTGTTAATCCTACACCTAACTCGGTGACTATACTTCTATTAAGAAAGGTAGGGACAACAGTTTATGCTACGTATGTAGATGGGAACTGACCAAAGAGAGAAGAAAGCCAGATAACTATTGAGTGATGAGCTTTAAATAGTTGAGCTGTCATGCCTGACTTTGGTAACTCAGCGCTAGCTGAATCAGAAAGGTTTATTACTGTGGCACAGGAGTCAGGAAAGACTCAATTAGTTATCGAAACAGGTACTATCTATCTTAAATGAGATAGCAGGGTTCTATGACAGGGAGATGTGGTTATAGAATTAGGAACTAACTCAGGAACGTTTACGAGTCTGTACACCTTCACTCTACCACAAGGGACTAGTTCGCTAGTAAATCAAACTATCAACGTAACACAATCTTTGCCTTTCAACTTTGCAATCAGAATCAATAGTAGTCCAGAGAATAGTATCTGAGCTTCAATTTCTTTATTCACTTACACGTACTAATGCCAAGTTTATCATTTGTACAGCCTTGAGGAATTATTAATCCTCCTACTATGTGAACTCTAACAGTAAATGAGTCATATGGTAGATGAGGTAAGTTTACTGCTATCATAATCGATAATTGAGGTGCTGCAATTACTGAGCAGGGTATTATTAGGTATCAAGATACTTCAGGTTCTAACCTCTCAATATGAGATGCTGATGTAACACAAGTTGTTTATACAGGTGCGGTTGGAGATTCTCCGTACATACAGACAATTACTAGCTGACAGATCGATGATGGTGAAACTTGGAGGTATAGGGCTTATGCAACTAACGACGGAGGTGCTACATATGCTTACTCAGACGAAGTAGAGATACTACACCCTTCTACACCAGAATTAAACGCTGGTGATGTTGCTGTATCTAGTATCACCTGACACAACGCAGTATTCGATGGAGATATAACCAATAATAACGGTAGTGCTGTAATAGAAAGAGGTTGGGTAATAGGTCAGGTAGAAAGTCCTAGTGTTTGAGATACCAATGTAAAACTTGAGATAGAAGGTAACACAGGTAATGCTAACTTCACACAAACGACTATTGACCTTAGTCAGTTCTCACAATGTACTTCGCAAACTCTACATGTGAGGTCTTTTGGTCGTAATGTAAATGGTTACTGATACTCAGATAATCTATCATTCACACTACTACCTCTATTCGACTTCACCCTAGACGCTCCTAGTAACATAAACCTAGCTTGTGCAGACCTAACAGGTACTATCGTAGCCGATAACAGTTCTGGTATTACAGATCATGGTTTTGTAGTAGCTACAAGTACTAACCCTACAACAGCCACAGCGTGAGCGGCGGTAGTAAGTCTAGGAGCTGGAGCAGTGGGTGCTTACTCACAAACAGAAGTAAACCTTAGTCAGTACATCATGCGAACAACACTTACTGATTTAGTTACTGCGCCTCAGACTCTATACGTAGCTTCTTACATGACTAGTGCTGAGGGTACTTGTTATAGTTATGATATAGGTGTTGCTACGCAATCTTTCACTCTGTGAGCAAATACAGTATCAACACCTACGATATATTGGAAAGCTGACACAAACGGTAGCTATCCAGACGCTACAGGGAACGGAAACGACGCTACGATAAGTTGAGCGACACACGATACTGTAAACTTCAAGCTAGGTTCAGCTTCTTATAGCTATAATGGCTCAACTGATCGTGTTTCTTATAGCTGATTCACTACCGACGTGAACACGTTCAGTGTTGTTACTTGGTTTAAGATAGACAGTACTGCTACTGGTCATATCCAGCAGTATATTTTTGCGCAAGAGAACTCAACATCTTTTGCAGACGCTGCTTGGGCGGTACTGTTTGATAGTTCTGCATGAAACAAGACAAGATTCTTGATAAGAACCACAGCAGGATGAGTAGAGTTTGTAGACACTGCTGCATGATCTGTTACACTTTGACAGTTCCATATGGTAGCTGCGGTTCATGATTCTGGAAATAGTCGTGTGAGAATCTCTATAGACTGAGGTGATTTTATAGATGACCCTACAACTGGGCTTTGAATAGATAACCCTACAGCAAACCTTTGACTGGGATATAGATGATCTGGTTCTGCAAACCCTTGAGCGCCTCTTGATGGGAATATAGATGACACCATTCTATACAACTGAAAGGCGCTTACTCAATGTGAGGTGAGAGCAATCTACGCACAAGGTAACGGTAAGCCATATAACTAGTTTTATTTTGAGTATAGAAGATGTATTTGAAATATAAGAAGCTGCGAGTAACTGGATCTCAGGAGATCAACCCAGACATAGACGCTCTCATGAGGAGGTACACATGATTAGTGTTGTCTGAGATCTGGTATCAAGACAACGACTGACATAGCTACATCAAGATAGAGTCTTGAGACGTGCCAGTTATAAAAGAGCTTATAAAGAAGGAAGCTAGCGAGTGGTGATTTGAGGAGGCTACAAGTACGGACGTAGAGACTGCTGTGAACGCTAGACTAACCGACCTATGATTAGATACTGTTACAGTGGGTACTCAAGCAGAAAAAGACGCAGATGATTCACGTCCTACGATGAGTTACAAGAAAGCACACTTATACGATGTAGATGACGACAACCAAGACATAGACTCAGTAGATGAAACTGAGTATACTTTCACAGCAGGTTGACGTGCTACTCTCAGGAATGGTAGATGGCAATGACCTAACAGTAGTAGAGGCATCTTCTACGATCTATCTACAAACTACTGAACAAGTACACAGCCCAATCCTAACTATAAGTTTGCTGGACGAACAGCGCCTTACGATTTGACTATCAAGAAGGTGTTCTTGTCTTGGAACTATGATAAAAATATAGATGTGAGTTTTAAGGTTCAATTTGTAAGACAGACTAGTACTAGTTGAACTAGTGTCTCTAACGCTTTGGTATGACCAGAGGCACAATATACCATCACAGGCGCATGAATTTACAATAAGGCTCATTTGGACACGGTAGATAGCGGCGTTTGGGATGATATTGCAGACATTACGGTGAACAAATGACAGAAAATAGCACCACTTATTAGAAGAACAACAAGTAACGGTTCTAGTAATCTTTACCTACTTGGTTTCACGCGAACCATACTTTACACTATAAACTAGCATAATGAGAGAAGTAGTAATTACTGAGGCTCCAGAGTCCCCACCACAGATGGCGACAGTAAAGCTACCGTACACTACGGTACTAGAATGAGGCGCTTTCTACCAGCTGGTAGACGAGCTTATTCGTTTGACTGACAACTTCGATAAGTACACTAGTGAAGATGGTTTCACTTATATTGAGAATATAGAAATGGATAATCTTTTGGTGCAAGCGAAGCTCACTCAGCCAGTACAAGATGCTATCGTTGCTGTCTGATGAGAGATTTACATCGATTAACAATAAAAAATGTCAAAATTTACTTCTTATACCTCTATCACTCCTCTTCCTAAGAAGAACAAGCGAGTTACTACCAAGCCTCTGATCTGGTATCTTTCTGATAGCATGAAAGGTGAGCGCGTAGAAGTGCCAGAGTGATACGAGTTCGACTGAGGTTCTGTTCCTATGGTGTTCGGAATGTTCATACAGAGAGTAGAGCCACGCACAATCAACGCTGCTTGTTTACATGATTGGATGTTCACAGACTATAGGGATCTGTGACTTCCTATGAGTAATCTGATATTCAGAGAGGCTCTGATAGCTTCCTGAACAAACAAGGTAAAAGCTTATGCGATGCGGCTAGGTGTTACGTTGTGAGGTTGGTGGTACTGGTATAAGTTCCCTACTAAAATAAAAAAGCTGTTCAAACAAAAGTGTTTATCATAATCTACACATGAATTGGTTCTCAAAACTAATTATTGCGGTGCGAATATTTATGATGCTACTAGACGTGCTTTCTCAGAAAGTGCTATGAGAAAAAATTCTCAGTTTATTCTTTTTATAATTAAGACAAATCTTTATACAGATGACAGAGAAGAGTAGTTTATCAATCGTTAAGCTGGAAACAAAGATGGAATACATCGAGTGACAGTTAGATAAAATAGAGAAGGACGTAAAACATAATTTTGTGACCCTAGAAAATAAGCTCGATTCTTTCATAGAGTCAGCAGATAAAAAGTACGCAAGTAAAGACTATGAATACGCTATTAAATGGTTAATCTGAATAGTGATAGCGTGAGTGGTTACAGCAGTACTTGCGCTAGTGTTAAGATAGTTTTACAATCTACCTATATCTATGGAGACACAACTAACAGTAGGAGTAGCTGGTGCAGCTATTGTGAAATGATTTATCGACATTATAAAGCCTTTGATACCTGACAGATACAAGTCAGTTTTACCCTTCCTTTCATTGTTGCTCGGTCTGGTTTATGGGTTCTTCACTTGAGAGTGAGACCTTGAACAAAGAATAGCTAACGGTATAGCAGTAGGTTCTTGAGCGGTAGGATTCCACGAGATGACCAAATCAAAAAAAAAAGATAGTGGAGAGGAGCTAGCCTGAGAGGAACAAGACGCTGCATACGACCAGCCAGACGATAGAGATCGACCACATGAACTATTATTTTGATCAGAACAGAAGCTACCTAAGAAGGTAGACTTGTGACCTAAGACGACTCCACAAAACCAATGAGTTAAAAGAACTCCTAGTACTAGTAATGCTTGCGGTTCTTTCTCTGGAGCACACGCAGGTAATATAATGAACGCTATAGAATGAAGCTCTACTTTCTTATACTGACATAAACACTGGAACGATTTCGTAGAGGCATACAAACAAGAGTATTACCTAAAGTGAGTAAACCCTATTACAGATGGTAGTTGGTTACAGGATCAAGTTAAGTTTCTCGTAACAAAAGGCATCTGTGCATGATATACCAGGGTAAACGACTTAACGTCTCTTAAATCTGCTTTGGCTCAATGAAGAACCGTGATTACAGGGACAAATAAGATCTCTCGGAGCGCAACACGCAACCATCCAGAATATGTGGCTCAAGTTAGTAAGTGAAGTGGGCACATGTTTGTTATTGTTGGTTACGATGACGATACACAGCTAATAAAGTGTATGAACTCTTACTGACCAAAGGCGTACGACAATGGATTCTTCTATGTAAGGTATGAGGATCTACGAGCTTTGTTTACTAGGTATGCTATGATAGATAAGAAAGACGCTAAGTATGTGTATTCTGCTAGAATGAAGTTCCAGATCTCTAAAGCCATTCTCTCTACTAGAGAGCCTAGCGAGCAGGAGTTGAAAGACTACGCTCCAGTTATCCAGTATATGATGGCTAATAGAACAACAACCTAGGCTTTCCTTCTAGGTTAGTCCAAGTGAAAACATCATCATCAAAATGCTTAAATAGGAAGCTCTCTACGAGCTTCTTTTTGTTATGCTTCTCAGCGTTCTTATCCTTGAGTATTTTTTTCTTTAGTTTTTCTATGAATTTTCTATCGTCTATAACGAACAGTACTGTATACATTAGAGACACATTGAACTTCCTTTTTATTACCGCTTGGTTACTGAGCAAAGTGATGTACTTGTGTACTTTGTCTTCATAGTACTTGTCTGCCGTTTTACCCTCTGTTCTTTCCACCTCTGCGAGGTATAGTCTTTGTCCTTGGTCTGTGTTGAGTTTGAAGATTAGGTCTGGTACTAGTGATGTTCGTCCTAGATTTATCTTGCTTGCTTTCTCTAGGTTCTTTTGTCGTTGCACACCTACGTAGTCGAACTCTCTCCAGTGTTGTATTACGTTGAACCTAGATATCTCTATGTGTAGATCAACAATTGATAGTCTGTGAGGCATGTCGTCTACCATCTTATCCATTTTCCTTTTAGGGTATCTAGGAGTAATATCAAAGATGTGTTCTGCTCGTGTAGCACCCTTTCTTGTTAGATAGTAAACTGCTGGAGAGGTGTCGCTTTTTGAGATCTTATTGGCGTGGCCATCCCTAATCATTGTTGCTGTCTCAGTTGATATGTTTGTCTTATGGTTATCCACACCCAAACGCACCATCTGTTCTAGAGTTAAGAACTTATAGATGGCTAGGTTCTTTAGCACATTGAGATATTTTTTGTTGCTTTTAGACATTTGTTGTGTAATAAGTAGGTGTAAGATAATTTCTCTAATTACGTTATTACTATCATTACACACCACAAGTAAAGGGAAAGCAGCTGTCACACACCAGCTGTTTTTTTAGTCCTCTGGAACATCGAACATTTCTAAGTCTACATCTGGGTCTGGATCTGGGTCTTTGAACTCTGTTTCCCCCATCTCGTCTCGATCTATTCTATGGTAGAAGTTCACTAACTGTTTATTCATAGACGTTTCTATTTCCTCCTCACTTAGTCTATACTTCTTACTAGTAACAAGGAACCCTGGTGAGTGGAATGACTGAACATGTAGCCGTTGTCTAACATCTAATAGGAACTCACGCTTTGCAAGTTTTAGAAGACCGTCTGCTTGTGTAGAGTCGTCCCCTCTTTTACCTCTCCAGATATACTTCTCTGGCACGTTCGTGATTGACATTATGTTCTTAACGTACTTAGCCTTCACTATCTTTATAGCAGTGTTATCAATTACTGTTTGTAGGTATGCTCCTAGTTGTGCTATACTTTGACAGGCTAAAGAACAGTGTAAGCCGTACCCTCTAAGCTGTTCCAGCATGTAAGAAAGACTACCAGTAATGAAGTTTTGGAACTCATCTATCTTGAGCAGTGTGTGTAGATCATCTATTCCTTTTCTTCTTCTCCTAACGTAACCTTTCACCATTGCAACAAGGAACTTACCAATAATTTGTTGTGATTCCTCTCCTACCGCACTTAGATCGAATATGAGTATCTTATTGCTGTTTATAGCTTTTTCCAAGTCAAAGGTACTCTGTCCACCTAGTATCATGTTTAAAACCTTATCGTCTATGATTGCGCGCAATCTCCTTCTTACCGCTTTAACTGTTCCTGATTCCGTTTGAGTGAAATCCTTTTCAAAGAATTTATCGTAGGCTTGTGCTTCTTTTAGAATGTATTCTTCATAACACACAAGATCTAGCAGTGTTTGCAGCGTGTAGTCTTTGCCATCACTTCTGCTCTCTATAAGGAACTCTAGACACTTCTTCATCACCGTATTGACGTTCTGTCTCATCTCACCACCCTCCTTACTTAGAACGTCAGCAAAGGCAGAAGCTAACTGGTCAATCACGTTGTTCTTCTCTAGAATGTTCCCTTTCCTTATGTCTAATGCGTTGATTCCCCAGCGCCATCCTTCTAGTAGCATCCTTATATCGAAAAACATCACACGTTCATCATGCTTGTGTAACTTAGACTCAAAAACTAGTCTAGCAAAAGAACCGTGTGGATCTATAATTACTTGTGACCATGTAGGTAGTTTGTAGGAGTCGTTGTATACTTCTGATGCGAGTAGAACAGACTTACCAGAACCAGTACCAGCTAATACTAGTTCGTGCATTGTTTTAGCTTCTATGGGTACTTTGATAGGGAAGTTTGGCTGTTTACGCAAAAAAAAATTCATGACTTGATAAGACTTACTGTCTTTGATAGCCGTCAAGTAGTTTTCTTGGTCATTGTCTGCTGGGTATTTATAAAGTATTCTTTGCCTTTGTTTCTCTGAATCTATACCAGATTGTATAAAGAAAGGGTATATTGTGGGGAACGTAACATGAGGATTATATAGATCTTGGAACTCATCGAAAGTAAAACCTCTATAATTCAACAACACAGCCGAACGATTGGTGCGTTTTTTGTGTTGTAATATATCAAGGTCTATTAGACGTTTCACACGGTTGCACCAAAGATTATAAAACTTACAGAGAACATCGAAGTCGATATCATAAGTAAACCCTAACACAACACTATCCTCTTCTTCATCTTTAAACAGCGCTTGTATCTCTTCCTTAGATATTATAGCCTGTGGTTTGAAAGGGAAATTATAATCCATAGTTTATGTTTTCTAATTCTGAATACGACCAAATATTCGGAGACAACAAAAAGGAACAACCCACAACAAATAAAGAAACAAAAAAAACTTGGTATTACGTTGTAGGCGTACTTGTGTTGTTATACCCTGCTTACCTTTTACTCTCCTTCCTTGCATATAACTGGACGTACGTAGTCACCTTCCTGCTAGGTGTAGGTTTGGTTGTTGCTGTCGCTAACTACTACTGGAGAGAGATTGATAGAGAGATAGACACAAAGAAAGCCGAGGCGGACACCTATTGGTTTGAACAAAGAGGAAATGTTTATAAAGAGTTTGAAGAGAAGTTGGAGAGTACAGCGAGAGAGAAAGCGGACGAGATGGTAAAAGATTTTCTTACAACGCTAAACAATAAGAAAGCTGAGTTACTTGCTAAAGAGCTATTTCTAAACGGTAGAGAGAAAGAGAGAGAGCAAGAATATAGTGATTATGCTACAAAGGTTATAAACGAGTACAAAGCAAAGATAGAAGAGCAAGCAGAAGAGCAGATCAAAAACCACGCGTATAAAGCAAGGGAGTCAGTACTAGAAGATGTGTTTGGTGTGTCAGAGCCAGAGGTAGTATATAATGAAGCTAAAATTATTGAGCATATGGAGTCCTACGAACAACAAAAGATGCGTGAGTACGAGAACTTTTTCAACGAACGCACCAATCAACTAAACGCAAAGATCAATGAGATCATAAAAGAGAGATACGAGAACAAAGCAGAGTACCTACAATTCAAAACAGAAATGAGAGAGGCTTTCTTTGAGTTCAGACAGCAGTACTCAGAGAAGTACCAACAGTTAAAAGAGAAAGTAATAGAGAACCAATACAAGACAGAGAAGGGTTTCTCTGAGGTTAGGATAGATCTTGGGCAAATCAAACATGACTTTGAGTCTGGTCTAAAAGACTTGAGGCATAAAGGAGAGATGGACAAACTCCAACTTGAAAGGATTATAGAGCGAGAGATGGCTAGAGTGTATGAGAGTATCAGAGAGGTAGAGCACAACACTGAGATCAAGTTCTACTCTTTGCGTGAGAGTATCTTAAACTGGGTGACAGATATAGAGAATCGTATCACACATGATGTGTATGAAATAAAGATGCAACTAAACACCTTAGACAACTCTATCAAGATGCAGATAAACGATACGTTGTTAAGAGTAGGACAAGAAGTTCTTAGACTGGATAGGCAACAGATGGATCTACTAGCTACTATGGGAGAACGGTTTTTGAGGCTAGAGCAGTCACTAGGTGATGAGCGTTTAGCATTGCGACAGCTAGAACAAGATCATAGCAATGAGATGTTAAAAGTGGGCCTTAGCTTGAGGCAGGTAGAACACGCTATGTCTGATGAAAGACTACGCAATGATAGGAGTATTCTGCAAGTCACCGACACAATAAACAAGTACGCACACGAGGTAGATAAGTTTAGGTTGCAGATGCAACACATGAAAGACAGGTCAGATCTCTCACACGAGAAAGCTGGTGTCTTACTTAGCAAAGCAAACGAGCTGTACGCCTCACACAAATCCAAGGTTGATCTATTAGACTCTAGAGCACAAAACTATATTCTTAGATTGCAGAATGGAGAGAAGGAATTAGTACATAAGCTCAAGGACTCTTTATACCTCCTAAAAGATAAAGAGAATGATATACGTTTTGCTATGCAGGATCTTGCTATGGACAAGATGGGAGTAGAGCACTTGATGGAGCATTGGGGCAACAGGAAACAAGACTTAGAGACAGATATACAACGTAAGCAAGCGAAGCTAGAGAAGATAGAACTGGAGATACAGAAGAAGAAAATGCGTTCGGAGATGGACGTGCATAACTATGATAAAAAAGTCAGAGCACAGTATGCTCAATACACAGAAGATATAGAGAGGAAAGTAAGGATTTTAGGAAAGCAACAAAGTTTTTTAATGTCTGACATATCCAAGAGTAAAGAAAAGTTAAAAAGACTAGATAGTCTCATTAGAGCAAAGAAGGAACATTTAGAGAAGATGTAAAGTGTCTCAGAAAAAGATTAAAATATTAGCACGGGAATTGTTTGAGTGCTATTTTTGTTTTATGTTCGCGGTCGAAATTGTCATTTATTGTCATAAGAACTTGTCACATTTGATATAAGACAAGAGACAAGAAGCGATAAACACAGTAATGGGGCTATAGCTCAGCTGGCTAGAGCGTTTGACTGGCAGTCAAGAGGTCGTCGGTTCGACTCCGACTAGCTCCACTAAACACATCTTAACACCCTTAAAAATAGACAATTACAAATCAGAAATATCCACAACTGTCTACGAGGGTTCTGCACAAACGTGTCATATTTCAAACTATGGCACGTGATAAATTTCTTTTCCGAGATTTATACTCCTGATGATTTGACTAAGTTTTGCCTTGTTTGCAATTTATCACCTGACACGATCCGATAGAATATGTATTCCCCAGCTGATGGGATATCACCAAACCTATGGATATGAATACGATGCGAAGGCGCCACCGTCTAATTCTTATAGAGCTAGGGTTTACCCATGAGTACAAACTATATTCTTGGAAGCATACTGGTGCTGCAAACTACATTAATAACGGGGGAATGTAAAGCAATTGCAAATACAACTTAGACACCATAGCCTAGATCAGGTTGATCAATATTTAAGACAACTAGGGGTTCACGATATTGGTCATTTGAAAAACAATTTTCCAGAAATCTAACCGACTCTATCTATTTCACCATGTACTTGAATTGCATTCCCTTACCTTTTAGTTCGATTACTTTGCCAGCAGCTTGGCATAGTTTAAGGAAATTAAAAAGAGTAGGATTTGCTTTGCCATCGATCCATCTAGCCGCTTGCCCTGAATGAAATCCGGCCTTCTCGGAAAGTTCGGAAATACATAAGTCGTTGTTGATCGCTGTTTCAGAAATGTAATCCAAAAGTGTGGTAATTTTTTTTCCATGCTTAATCGGTTGATGCAAGACCGATTCAACAAAGATTTTGCCAAAAACATCCTTGTGTGCATTGGGTCTATTTTCGATAAGAAAAAATCAACCGGCTTTGTCAGATTAACTTTTGACTTTTCGGAAGTGACTGTTAGATCAAATGATGGCTATTTCAGCTTAAGTTATATTGCTGTTACTTTATTTTTGACATCTTTTTTGCTTCTCGAATTCCGCTAAGATACGCTCCATGTACTGTTCCTCTATATTCCACTATAGTGTGCTCTCCTGCAAAGAATACTTTATTATTGATTGGTTCTTCAAAAACTTCAAATGCATCACTTCTCAAACCATTTGTAGCAAACGAGTATGCTCCATAGCTATATGGATTTTGGTTCCACTTGGTTCTCAACATATTTATGGGATCTGGAATATCGTTCCCATAAATATTTTTTAGATGAGTCATAATTTCATCAATAATCTCTTGATCTGTCATTTGCTCTGTCGTTCTAGAGTACTCACCAAATGCAAAAGTCATTAGAGCGTTGGTACTTGCAAATTTATTTACGTTCAAAAAATAGTTGAACTTTCCTTTTTCCTCTGGCGTATATCCTACGTATTGTAAATCTTTGTTCCAAAAAGGCTTATCCCACACTAAAAGAAATTTATTAACCGCACCCATTTCTAACTTATTGATCACATTTTGTGTGTATTCCGGTAATCCTGGTGTGAAATTTATTATTCCTTTCTTTAATACACCTAATGGGACTGTTACTAACACCATATCTGCGGAATAACCTCCGTTATCTGTAATGATCGAAATCGTTTCGTTGGAATAATCAATACTTCTGACTTTAGTATTTAAACGAACATCAAGCTTTTTTGCTAGGTAATTGGCAACATTATCGTACCCATTAGTGATTATAATATCTTCACCGCGAAATACCTCATCATCATAAAAATCTATTGATGAAAGTTTGTAAATATCTCCGCCTGTATCAAACTCTAGGAAGGCAGATAACATATATTTCCATAGACGTTTATCCTTAAATTGAGGATGTTCTTTGTAAAAAAGATCCGCAAAATTCTTGTTCTTAGTGCCCTCCATTTCTTCAAGAATGTTATCGTATAACTCTTCCTGTTGTTGTAAGAATTCAGGTAAATATTCAGAGCCATCTATATCATAAACCTTAATACTTTCATCTTTAGTTAAAAAGGTTTGCATCCCTGATTTTTGAGCGAGCTTCGTTATAGGATTTTTTATTGGACCGTGTATCCAACTGGCTCCTTCATCAAAAGCTACTCCAAGGCTTCTATCTGTTTTTAAACGTCCGCCGACCTTTGATTGAGCTTCGAGTATAATAGGATTGTAGCCTTTCTTTCGAAGATAACTTGCAGCACTTAATCCAGAAATTCCTGCTCCAACAATTATAACTTCTCTCTTTTGTTTCATATGACCAGTTCTCTTAAATATACTACATGATGAAAGTACGAGAATAAAGGATAGTAACAGTATCTTTTTCATTATGTCTTTCTTAATGGTATACAACAACTTAATATATCCTAATGAGAGGTGCGGGTGGCCAACTGTATTAAAAGAAAGTTTGGAGTGCTACAATTCTGCCATTTTCCAAAACTAACCATTCCCATAAAAACCTAAAGTAAGTTTAGGTAGGAAATTGTCATAAACAGCTTGCAAAAATTATGATGGTTTTATTGATTAATAATAGTTACCTCTCCTCCCTTCTACTGCTCTCCTAATTGATAGATCTATTGTTCATTAATCAATTCTTCATTATGAAAAAGAAGGAATTTAAAATCAGTGATTTAAAGGAGCTTACTCCTGAACTCACCATCGAGGAACAAGGAAAAGTCAAAGGAGGCTTTATTGTCTCTGATGATATTGATGGCTTCTAGATCTGTTAGATACTGGAGAGGTTTCCTCTCCAGTATCGGTCGTTTTGATATAATTATTTAATGCTACGAAAAGCCATACTGGGGCTTCGTCCTTGCCACGTCTCGCCTGGGAAAGTCACTCTCTTCTCTTCGCTCTTTTTTCCAATATTGATGTATCATTAACTAAAATCATTTGTTATGAAAAAGGATGAAATTGCTATCAAGGACATTAAAGAACAATCCCCTGAACTAACCATTCAAGAACAGAAGGCTGTAAAAGGCGGTATAATTGGGGACACGGATATCATTGAACTCTAGTGATTCCGAGAACCGAATAGAAGGCTGGTAGTTTTTGAGCTGTCAGCTTCTCCGTGATATGAGTGGTTTATTTAGGTATAATGCTAGTGTCAAAATGAAATACTTTTTGATTGTCGTAGCTACCAATCTCCTTTACATACTCTTTGTGCATTTCTGTCGGTATACTGTTGTCGAATATTCCAAAAGCTCCATTAGACATATTCAGAGGGCAATCAAGCTCCTTTAGTTTGTTGAGCTGAAACTGTATTCAATTTCCTATTTTTTGTATTTCTTCATCTCTATCCATACCGTCAGTTTTTGCGTTAAAAAATCTTGTCGCTTTACTGGATTTAAATGAAACTTGCATTCAACCTTCATACCCCTAATCTTCTGTCTTTAATTACTTGATTTTTATTTCCAATATATGAATCGCATCATAGCTTCTATTATGGTTGGCTTTTGCTTAATATGCTTAACTAGCATGACTTTTCTATTAATCAAAAAGAGCTCAGGCGAAATAGGCGCGGTACAATTAAATTATCTCAATTTTATTCAACGATATAGCCTTTTGATCCTCGCCCCTTTCTTTGGGTACTTCATCTATCGCAGATTCAAAAAGTAAATGGTCCTTTTCTTAATTGGATAAAAGGTGTCAGGGTTAGGCTCTTCTTGCCCCGCTTCATCAGTCCGATAGACAAGCCTTTTCTTGGATTCCTCACGCCCTGTAAGGCTCCTAACAGGGATACCTGACATATTTGCCGTCCAATAAAAATATCAATACCTGTACCAGTATTCAATAATCTTTGAATTATACTATTGCTTATTATTTCAATGTTTCACTCTCATTTTGAACCTCAACATCTTTCTACCTTTATTCCAAAACCTTATATACTTATGTACTGAGTATTAATTTCATCAACTAAACCCTTCGAATAATTATGGTGGCAATACTATGTTTAAATACTTGTAAAATAGATTCTTATGAATTATGTTATACATGAATATGTAATAAACAGTTGTGGTGATCCCTATATTTTGTTTTTTCTTGCCTGTGTTCGCATGCAGTATATTTACATTATGTAAAAATGCACGTACTAATTATGGTTACACGCAATTTCCCTTATGATTATTAACCTATTTTAATAACTATAAAATTAATACAATGGTACCCACCACAACCACCACTACAACCACGACCACAACTACAACCACCACTACAAACAGGTCATCTTCTAAAGAAAGTGAAGGATTCATAGTCAGAGAGTTTTCATCGAATAATGGACAGACATTCCAAGTTAGCTTTCCAAGAAGTGCTGGATACACTGAGGAAAATCTAGATATGCTACTCGATGTAGTAAAATCAAATACTCCAATATCAGATGATACTGTAGATGTTCACTGGGTATACCCTTCAGTTCATAATCCTACATCAAGCGCAGTACGAGACCTGGGTATCTCCAGAGCAGAGCTTTCTACAGGAATAGCTCCCTATAGTTATAAACTAGACTTTTGGAATACGAAAGGATGGGGCTTCTATTTTCGGGATGCAAGTGGAGACACCTATCACTGTTCTACAATAAGGAATGGGCACCATTTCATTCAATATAATTCTGATCACCCAACTATAGTTGCAGTTTCTAATTAACTTAATGAGTTTGTCTGCTTAGGAGAAAATACTATTATTTTCACCTAAGCGCTTGGAAGCCATCCCAAAAAAAATTGAGATGGCTTCTAAAGTTTTTCCGAACCTATATCATTTAAATCAGTTCACTTACCTATTCCAGCCCTTCGTTCTGTGCTGCTACCCTTAATTAAAGCATCAGCTTCCTCTTTAAAAAAATTAATTTTATAATACCTCTTGCTCCGTCGGGGTCGTTATTCTGTTTGACTAAAAAAGGTTCCGTAAGTAGTATTGTCAAAATTCATACTGCACCACTGGCAAACATTCGTAAATGATTCCTCATTAGAGCAGTCGCACCCGTACATAATACAACTTGCGCTATCTGAAGGGACAACCATGGAACTGCATTTGATTGGGCTCTCTATTAGAGCCAGCGTTTCCTTAACAAGTTCATGCCCTATTGGACTAGCGTACTTACAAAGCGAAGAATCGAGATTCACAAGCACTACCAACTTTACCTAGACTACTAGGTACTATTAACATTGAGACGGTCTTATATGGCAGAAAAAATCTATCGCGATTTACTATATACATACGTATAAGAAAAAGAGACTTAAATCTAATTAACACTAACTATCAATGCTGTCAGTTCAAGTGCCGAAATCGTTTTTGAGATCAAAGGAGAGGACTATAGCTTTAATCGAAATTTCTTGTTTCTAAAGGAGGTTTCTGGTTCTAGTATAAAACTAGTCATAATAGGGAAGCCAATCGCTGTCAAATATATTTTAGAAAGACTTACGGGAGTAGAACCTCAAGATGATTATGAAGAGGAAATCCATATTGACGAACAAACTGTGACTGTGATTAGGAAAATAAAGGAAAAAGTCCAGGAGATAAATCAAGAAAAGGCAATAGTACCCCAGAAAATGTACGTAAATAGGTGGGCATATCTAAAAGGGTAGTATTACATAAAGTGTGTCAAGGTCAAGAATTAGAGACTGGGGGCTAGCCCCCAGTCTCTAATTCTGATTTAC
>ENA-OWNT01000416-OWNT01000416.1-seawater-metagenome-genome-assembly--contig:-NODE-416-length-103143-cov-5.652941_pt1 | contig 103143 bp, 73 predicted proteins | sample MGYA00238136_ERZ651165 | MGnify/ENA primary metagenome ERZ651165 (study PRJEB26861, sample SAMN08777766) | seawater metagenome | isolation source: coastal seawater | place: USA: Florida | collected...
GTGGCTGGGGCGGTGGCGGCGGTGGCGGCCAGGACGGCGGTGGCGCCGGCTGGACCGAAGACCGTCAGCGACGCAACCGGCGCGGCGGCCCCAAGCGCGGCGGACGCAGCTGGGACGACGACGATCGCTGGTAGAGGCCCCACCGGTGCGCCGGTCGCGGCCTGAGCCGCAGCCGGACGCCGGAGCCGGGCCCCAACGCACGGTCGGCAGACGGTCGTGCAGAAACTGGACCCGGTGGGGTCCCCGAGAGCCTTCCAAGCTCGACCAATCGCCCCGTCGGTCTTCCGGCGGGGCGTCCTTTTTCGGGCCACCGCCGCCCGGCAGCGAGCGGCGCGCAAGCCGACGTCTCCGGCGGCTCGGACAGCCACAAAACCGGCCCATGCTGGACGACAATGCCCGCTCGTGGCATTACCCCACGGGTCGCCTGAGACGCCCGCTTCACGCAGTGCGGTGGTCCATCGGTTCCCGACCGGAGCGCGCAGAGCCTGCGCCGCCAGGGGTGAACAAAAGCCCACCCCGGGTCCACCGCCAGTCCCCAGTCCAGCCGGAGAAGTCCGCCATGTTCCTCAGCCTGCTCGCCGCCGCCGCGTTCGTGCCCGGCGCCGCTCACGCGGCCGACTACCCGACCCCCAAGTACGAGCTTCGGCTCGACGACTACTACATCAACACGGTCGACTACCGCTTCCCCAGCGGCCTGCGGATCCTGTTCCAGGAAGACCACAGCCAGCCCATCGTGTCGATCACGAACTGGATCGACCACGGCTCCATCTACGACGGCGTCAACGAGCACGGCGAGTCGGTGGAAGGCGTCGCCCACGTCGTGGAGCACCTCGCCTTCCGCGCCAAGCACGGTGACCTGCCGAAGAACTGGGACGTCATCAACCAGCTCGGCGGCATTCTCAACGCCTCCACCAGCACCGACTGGACCAACTACATGACGGTCGCGCCTGCGGATGCGTCCATCATGCTGCTCCGCATCGAGGCCCTGCGCCTCCACGACGGCGTTGCGGGCGTCACCGCCGAAGATGTGGAAGCCGAGAAGGCCATTGCGCGAAACGAGCTGCGCATGGGCTACGAGATGGGGTCCAACGGCTCCCCCGAGGTCCGCACCGCGCTGGTCCACCTGCCGAAGCTGCTGTGGCCCGAAGGCCACCCCTACCGCAACACCACCATCGGCACCCACGAGACCATCGCGAACATCACGCTTCACAGTGTGCAGCGCTACGTCCGCGAAAACTACAAGCCCGAGTTCTCCACCATCGCGATGGTCGGCGACCTCGACACCGCCGGCGGCAAGCCGATGGACATGATCTTCCGCTCCTTCGCGGAGGTCGAGCACCTGCTGATGGCTCCCGAGGATGCCGAGGCCTACAAGAAGCTCACCGACGAAGGCGCGAAGAACGAGTTCTTCAACAAGTGGGTCGAGACCAAGCTGGTCCCCTTCCTCCAGGAAGCCGCCCAGACGCCCGCCGAGCCCCGCGTCGACTGCTCCAACCCCAAGGAGCCGCCGGAGCTGCAGTCCAAGGAGATCATGAAGGTCATCGGCATGGTCGACAAGCCCACCGCCATCGCCGCGTGGAGCCTGCCCTCCGGCTACTGCCCCACCGACATCAACATGAACGCGGCGGCCTTCTTCCTGCAGCAGTACGTCTGGCGTGGCCTCAACCCCACCTTCGACCCCGACCTCACCGAGTCCATCTTCGAGAACATGGGCTGTGGTCCGCTCACCGACCGCGAAGGCTCCGTGCTCTTCTGCTTCGTGCGCGAAGGGGCCGTGCCGCGTCTCAAGGCCGAGCAGTACCTCGACAAGATCGAGGACGTCCTGTTCTACCAGACCAACCCCATCGACCAGGTCGAAAAGCCCTTCATCGACAAGAACCTCGCCGAAGGCCGCCTCGACGGCATGATGGCCACGCTGCAGACCACGGACAACATCGCGTCGCTCTACGGCCGGTCGTTCTTCGTCGCCTCGCACGCCCACTACACCGGCATGCCCACCTACTTCAGCGACAACATCCGCTGGAACCAGGAGCTGCAGCTCGAGCCCATCCGCGCGATTGGCAAGAAGTACGTCACCCGCGAGCGCATGGCCCGCATGGTCATCGAGCCGATGGATGAGGAGGACCGCGAGCGCCTCGAAGCCAGCGCCAGCGAGGCCGACAAGGACAACGAGGTCGCCGCCGACCACCGCGCCAAGGACGACCGCAGCCGGCAGCTCTTCGACACCGACAAGCTGACCCCCGAGGCCATCAAGGAGGTCATCGTCGTCCCCGACGTCGAGAAGATGCACGAGTTCACGCTCGACAACGGCCTCCACGTCGTCGCCATGAACCACGGTGAAGCCCCGCTCGTGAAGATCGGCCTCCGCGTGGCAGGCGACGACTCCATCGCCCCCGTCGACGGCATGGACACCCTCGCCGAGTACCTCTACTACGCGGGCCGCACCGACGCGCGGAACCCCACCCTCGACACCCTGCGCGTGGCAGGCCGGGCCTTCCGGTCCGAAAACGACATCTACGCCTCGGGCAGCTCGGGCAACCTCGAAGCTCTGCTCCACAAGACCCGGCGCCTGCTCGACGACACCGACTGGCAGATGGCCGCCAAGGCCCAGCAGATCAAGGACTGGACCGGCGGTGCCAAGGGGGCCGGCAAGAAACCCGACAACTGGGCCACCCGCCTGCGCAACGAGGCCGTCTGGCCCAACCACCCCTACGGTCGCTGGTGGACCCCCTCGGACTACGAGGTCATGAAGGACTGGACCAAGGCCGACCTGCAGTCCTGGCAGCGCACCAAGTGGCAGCCCGCCAACGCCTACCTGGTCATCGTGGGCAAGCTCGACGGCGATGAGGCCGAGCGCCTCGTCCGCGAGTACTTCTCCAGCTGGGAGTTCCAGGGCGAAGGCAAGCCCCAGAAGCTCGAGCCGCCCCCCGCCCCCACCGAGCTGCCCGACCGCAAGGTCATGCTGTTCGACCGGCCCATCGCCACGCAGTCCAAGGTCACCCTGGCCTGCCCCCTCAAGAAGGAAGGCGACCAGCATGTGGCCCGCACCCAGGTCATCGGCGAGCTGTTCACCTTCTTCGCCTTCGAGCGGCTGCGCGAAGAAAAGGGCATCACCTACGGCGCCTACAGCTACCCGCAGATGAAGTGGGGCGACACCTCCCAGCTCCTCATCGCCTCGGTCATCCAGAACTCGGGCGCTGGCTTCGGTGTGAAGACCATGCTCGAAATCATCGAGGAAGGCGCCGACGGCAAGATCGACGAAGGGCTCATCGCCACCAACAAGTGGAACGTGGCCCGCACCACGGTGACCGGCATCCAGTCCGGCGACCAGATGCTCAACGCCATCCTCGGCAAGGGCCGCGAGAACCTCGACTACTTCCGCGAGTACCCCGACGCCCTCGCCAATGTCACCAAGGCAGACTTCCAGGATGCCCTGTCCACCTGCAAGGGCCACGAGGTCGTCACGGTCGTCGGTCCCGTCGACACCATCAAGTCTCAGTTCGACGACTTCGGCATCGCCTACGAGGTGGTCGACTGGGAGAACCTGTACCTCGAGCAGCTCACCGAGAAAGAGCAGAAGAAGTACCACAAGAACAAGGCGAAGGAAGAAGAGGAGCGGCTCAAGAAGGAAGCCGAGGAGACCGCTGACAAGGGCTGATCCGGCTCCGCCGGGAATGGCTGATCCGGCTCCGCCGTGTGCGGCCGATTCAGCTCCCCACGATTCCTGCCCCCCGGTCGCGAAAGTGGCCGGGGGGTCGTCGTTCTCCCCAATGAGACCCGCTCTCAGATGTCGCCGGGAGCGGGCAGCAGCTTCTCGCGGATCTCGTTGGGACGGCTCAGCCCCGAGACAGCAGCCTCCAGCTCCGCCACCCGCACGAATCCTGCGGCGCCATGGTCCACCACCACGGGCTCGAAGGGACGCTCCTGGGGGGTCATGCGCCGCTCGGGACGGGCTTCCTCGAAGTCCAGCAACACCACCAGCTCGCCTGCCGAGTCGGCATCCGCCTGCACCGCCATCACGCCGCCAATCCGGTGGGGGACCCGCTCGCCATGCAGCGCAGGCAGGTGGTGCAGCTTGCCGTCCGCGACCACGCCTGCCGAGAAGCCCGGCACGTCCTTGATGCTCCACACCACCACAAAGCTGTCGCCCAGGCCCACGTCACCGCGGCTCACCGGACGGGCCAGCCGTGCGTCTTCCGGCAGAACCGAGACCACCTCCCGTGCAACACTGTCCGGGACCTGAGCGAGCGCCGGCACAGCCTTCGCATTGTCGCCGCCCGAGCATCCCATGGCTGCCAGCAGCCCGATCCACCACACCCCGCGCATCGCCATCCTCCAGCGGATCTGCTGCAATTGGCGACCCGCACACCGCCAGAGTATCCCGACAGCATGGCCACACTCACTCGCCAGTCCGACGGCCGGTCGGTTCGTCTCGGGGGCACCACCACGGTGGGCCGGACCCCGACCTGCGACCTGACCCTCCCCGACCCTCTCGTCAGCGGCCTCCATGCCCGCATCAGCTTCCGACGCGGAATCTGGTCCATCGACGACCTCCGCAGCCGCAATGGAACGCTGGTCAACGGCAAGCCGCTCCGCCGAGACAAACCCCAGCCGCTGAAGAAGGGCGACGTCATCACCTTTGGCGTCACCCACCAGCAGTGGCAGGTCACCGACCTCGCGGCGCCGGCCCTCTTCGCGCGCTCCGCAGAAGGCGGTGTCGTGGATGGCGACGAGCTGCTCGCCATTCCCGACGAGAGCAACCCGGTCGTCTCCATCTACCAGCGGGCCGATGGTCGCTGGGTGGCGGAGCGGGCCGGAGAGGTCGACGTCGTGGAAGACGGCCATGACATCGCGGTCGACGGCGTCACCTGGCGGGTGCACATTCCCGACGCCTCCGACGAGACGATGGAGAACGTCGACTTCGCCCCCAGCCCCGAGGACATCAGCCTCCACTTCGCGGTCAGCACCGACGAGGAGCATGTGGAGCTGGAGGTTCGTGTGGGCGACCGGGTCTACGACCTCAAGTCCCGCACCCACCACTACTTCCTGCTCACCCTCGCCCGCGCGCGCATGACCGACGCCGGCGACCCGGAGCTTCCGCCCACCTCCCACGGCTGGCTCTACCAGGAAGACCTCTCCCGCATGCTGCGGATGGACGACAACGCCATCTACCTCGCCGCCTTCCGGGCCCGGCAGCAGCTGAAGAAGGCGGGCATCGCACGGTCGGCGGGCCTCATCGAGCGGCGGTCGGGAACCCGTCAATTGCGCATCGGCGTCGCCAGGCTGCACGTCCGCACGATTTAGCGGCTACCCTCCGCGCCTGCTGACGCCCCGTCCCGCGCCCGAGGACCGCTCCATGCACAATCCCGCCGCCCGCTCCTTGCTCGTCCTCCTCCTCGCCTTGGGCTGCGACGGCGAAAAGACCGTCATTCCCGACAGCGCCGAGCCCACGGACAGCGGCGAAGGCAACGACACCGACACCGACACCGGCCTCGGTTCAGGCGGTGGCAGCGGCAGCGGCGGCGGCAGCGGGTCGGGTTCCGGCGGAGGCGAGCAGCGCGACGCAGACGGCGACGGCTACTCCCCCGACGACCTCGGCGACTGCAACGACAACGACCCCGAGATTCACATCGCCGCGGCCGAGGTGCTGGGCGACGGCATCGACCAGGACTGCGACGGCATCACCGACGAGCTCACCCTGGGCGAGGTCGAGGGGCTCATCTCCTGCGACAACGCCCGCTCCCCGCGCCTCGCAACCAACAGCACCCAGACCTTCGTGTCCGTGCTGTGTACCGAGGCCCGCTTCGTGCCCATCGGCGAGACCGACGCCGACGACTACTACGAGAGCGCCATCGCATATGGCTGGAACCACTCCCACCCCGGTGGTCCCCCAGCAGGATTCTACGACTGGGTGCGCAACACCAGCGCCCCCCCCACCACCCTGCTCGACGGTCAGGGACTCGTCGCCACCGACGAAGCCCTCTACGGCGCCCTCGCCGTCACCTCCTCCACCGGCAGCATCTTCCGAATCGGAGGCTACGACCTCGAGCGCGACGGCCGCTTCTCGGTCACCTACAACGGGCCAGAGGTCGACGACGCCTTCGACCACATCGAGGTGGCGGTCGATCCCATCGGCAACGTGCATGCCCTGGCCTGCGACGACAGCGGCGGCTCCCCCCGCTACCTCGGCGGCACCACGGAGGGCGTTCGGGCCAGCGACTACCAGTTCTCCGACACGCTCGGCGACCTCGGCTCACCGATGGCCTGCACCCTTCACTTCGCCGCCAGCGGAATGGGCACCTTCGTGAGCCGTGACTCCCGCGACTACACCTGGTCCACCTTCGACCCCAGCACCTTGCCCCCCGAGCTCACCACGAACACCAAGAGCGACCGCTCTCCGAGCCAGCTCCGCATCGCCCACGGTCCCAACGGCGACGTCACCCACGGGGCCTACGTCGTGTTTCGCGACCAGTCGAGCGGCAAGGTCGTGCTCCAGGATGCCACCGAGTCCCCCGACTTCGCGGCCTTCCACGAATGGGAGCTGGTCGAGGTGAACCACGTCAGCGCCAGCATGTCGGCCGACGGAAACGTCGTCGTAGTAGGCGTTCTCGACCAGTCCAACAACCCGATTGTCGCCGTTGGCTCTCCCTCCGGCACACCCACCACCTACACACCCACCCTCCCCACCGGCGTCGGCGGCTTCGACGAGCTCGAGGTTCAGCTCGACCCCAGCGGCAAGCTGCTGTGGATGGCCGCCACCGACGAGCGCAACCTCTATGTGGGCGTCGTCGAGCTTCCATAGCCCACGCCGCACGGTCCCCCCGAACACGCCGGATTGGTTGCGACAGGCCCGCCAGAGGTCTATCCTCGCCCTGTTGTGACCTGTGTCCGGCCCTTCATGGCCCCACCCGGTCCCCCAGCCCCTCATCGAACAAAGGCAGGCATCCATGGCGCGCAAGTGGTCCCTCGCTCCTGAGCTCTACGCCACCGCCGACACCGACACCGATGCCCACTGGATGCGCGTCATGGCCGGTCAGGACACCTCCCCCGTGTCCACCGACACCGCGAAGCCCCGCTTCACCCTCGTGGTCGGACCGTCGCCCTTCTCGATGCCCCGCGGCTGGGAGTTCTTTCTCACCGCGCCCTACGAAGGCGCCACCTACATCGCCACCGTGATGCACAACGCCGGCTACCCCGTGCGCATCATCGACGTCCGCTACGACCCCACCCCCCTCGAGACAGCCTACCGCGAGATTCTCAAGGGCACCGATGTGCTGGGCGTCGCCACCTTCGAGGACAACTTCCCGTGGGTCCGCGAGCTGATGGACCACGTCAAGTTCGCCCGTCCCGACATCCCCATCATCGCTGGCGGCTCGCTCGTCACGTCCGTCCCCCACATCTTCATGTCGGAGACGAAGACCGACATCGCCGTCATCTCCGAGGGTGAGATCACCATCCTCGAGCTGATGGAAGCCTACACGCGGGGCGCCTGGGACACCGAGCTGGAGACCATTCGCGGCATCTGGTACCGCAGCCCCCAGGGCGAGGTGAAGAAGACGCCCCCCCGCGGCCAGATGCAGGACCTCGACTCCCTGCCCCGCATGCGGCTCGACCTCTGGCCACAGGCTCAGTCCGAAAAGGGCCTCCAGCCGCAGATCATCGCCAGCTACAGCCGCGGCTGCAAGATGGACTGCAGCTTCTGCTACCGCACCACCCCTCAGGTGCGCTCCAAGTCCCCCGAGAAGTTCGAGACCGACCTGCTGTGGCTCAAGGAGCAGTACGGCACCGAGTTCATCTTCTTCTCCGACCTCACGTTCACGTCGTCGAAGAAGCAGACGCTCGACAACATGGAGGTCCTCAAGGGCAAGGACATCCGGTGGACCTGCCTCACCCGCTGCGCCGACGTCGACGCCGAGCGGCTCAAGGCCATGAAGGAGGCCGGCTGCGACATCGCGCTCTACGGCGTCGAGTCGCTCGGCAAGAACATCCTCAAGGAAGCGCGCAAGGGCAACACCGAGAACATCAGCATCCGGGCCATGCGCCGCACCTGGGACGCCGGCATCCGCTTCGGCGCCCTCCTCATCGTGGGCCTGCCCGGCGAGACCGAAGAGAGCCTCGACCACGTCGCTCAGTGGGCCGAGGAGCACAACCACGTCACCCGCGTGAAGTACCTCTCCGCCATGCCCGGCACCACCGTCTACAGCCAGGGCGTGCGCGACGGCATCATCAAGTCCGAGGTCGACCACCTCAACTGGCTGTCCATCGAGCAGGCGCTCTACGAAGACGAATTCCTCAACTACAACGGGCTGCCCGAGCAGGTCTGCCGCGACGCCTACAAGCGCATGTACGACGCGTATCAGCCCGGCCCCGTGATGGACTTCGAGCACTACCCCGAGCACTTCCTCTACCACCACGCCAACCCCGACGACGGCCAGGCGCGGTCCACCGACTACGCGGGCGAGGGCTGGCGCAGCACCCACTCCAGCGCGTCGCCCCACCTCATCCCGGGCTCGGAGCGATTCACGCTCAAGAACACCGGCACCGAGGCCATGGCCAACGCTGGCGCCACCTACCCCTCCGGCGCCCAGGTGCTCGGCCAGCACGTCGCTCACGCCAAGTAGGCACCTTCAGTGAATCTCCAAGACGGCCTCTGCCAGGCCGTTTTGCCGTTCTTGAGGCCTGTCTTTCGGGGGGCTCTCCCTGCGGTCGACCGGGTGCGCACTTCGGGTCGCCGCCAAGAACCTGACGTGCCCGCCGCAAGCGCCGGGCACCCCAGGGCGGCTCCGTCGCTCGCCCACCTTCGGCGGGCTCCCGACCGTCCACCCGCTGCGCGGGCGTCCGCCTTCGCTTCCCCCCTGCCCCTCGTGCTCGCACTCGCCTGCACGCCCGCCGAGCCGAAGACACACCCCACGCCCGACTTTCCCACCTGTCCCGAGCTCTCCGAGCGCCTCGCCGTGGGCAGCCACTTCGACCGCAGCAACATCCTCGTCATCCTCACCGACGACATCGGCCTCGACCAGACCGCCGCCTGGTACGAGCACCCCTCGGCCCCCGCCACGCCCACGCTCTCGGCCCTGGCCTGTGCCGGCATGCGCTTCGACCGCGCCTACAGCCAGCCCACCTGCTCGCCCTCGCGCGCCACCTTCCTCACCGGCCGCCTGCCATCTCGCTACGGCATCGGGCGCTGGCTGAGCGACACCGGCAGGTGGGGACTGCCCCTCGACGAGATCACCCTGCCTGAGCTGCTTTCTGATGCGGGCTACAGCGCGGGCCTCGCCGGCAAGTGGCATCTTGGCGCCGCCACAGACCCCGAGGCCGCCCGCCATCCGCTCGACCAGGGCTTCGCATACCACCGTGGCTCGTTCTCCAACCTCACCTTCGCCTTCGGCACCGGCCACACCCCGCGCACCTACTGGGACTGGGAGCGCCTCGAAGACGGCGAGGCCGCGTGGACGGACACCTACAACATCACGGCCACCACCGACGACGCCCTGGAGCTGGTCGACCTGCTGCCGGAGCCCTTCTTCCTCTACGTCGCCTACAACTCCGCCCACGAGCCACTGCACCGTCCGCCCAACCGCTTGCTGCTCGACCCCTCGGCTGTGTCCGCCGACAGCGAAGACCTGGTGCTCTACCAGGCCATGGTCACCGCCACCGACCTGGAGATCGGCCGCCTGCTCGATGGCATCGACGACGACATCCTCCAAGACACCCTCGTGGTCTATCTTTCAGACAATGGCTCGCCGCGCTGGGGCATCACCGCACCGCTCGACCCCAACCGCGGAAAGGGCACCGCCTACGAGGGCGGGGTGCACGTCCCCTTCATCGCGGCCGGTCCTGGCGTCTCCACCGCGGGCAGCCGCAGCGATGCCCTCGTCCACTTCGCCGACCTCTTCCCCACCTTTGCCGAGCTGGCCGACATCGACCTTTCGACCTGGCTGCCCGCCGATGGCTCTCGAGACCTGCCCCTCGCCCTCGACGGCGAGAGCCTCGTGGGGGTGCTGACCGACCCCACCACCCCCACCCACCGCAGCTTCGTGATGAGCTCGGCCTTCCATCCCGCAGGAGAGCCTCCCTACAGCTGGACCCGGCGCACCGTGGTCGCCGACCACTGGAAGTACGTGCTGCTGGAGGGCGAGGAGAGCACCCTCGACCCCGATGAGCTCGTGCGAGAGGAGCTGTTCGAGATGGTGGAGACCGACCCCGAGGTCGACGCGTGGACGCTCTACGAAGGCCTGGACCTGCTGAACCAGGGGGAGCTGTCGGCCGAGGCCCAGGCGGCCTTGGAGGAGCTGTCCCGAGCGATGGACCGAGAGCTGGCGGCGCGCCCCTTCGAGTATTGACGGCGGGGTGGGTCCACCATCGCCAGAGCTGGCCTCGAGCCGGTCTTCGACCGCAAGGCACTGGATGACAGCGGGATGTCAGCCGTCCACTCCGACCTGACGGTGCAGGCCATGTCGTCGTAGAGTCGGCCACGCTGCCCCGGAGCCGCCATGTCCCCAGCCCTCCTCCTGCTCGTCGGCCTCCCCGCCCAGGCTGCTGGCCCCTCGCTCACGGTCGACCTCGACCGAGACCTCATCACCAGCATCGGCGGCGACCCCGACGAGCTCGACGCGCTGCTCCGCGACGAGATCGAAAACCGGCTCCAGCTCGAGGCCGACCCCGAGCTCATGGAGAAGCTGGCACGCGCGAATGTGCAGGCGGTGCGGGGGCTCGGCGTCGACTATGCCTCCAACCCCAAGGTCTTCGCCTTCGGCCTGTCGGTGGGCACGGCGGTCAACTCCTCGGGCTTCGAGCTGTTCAGCCGAGACGAGTCCCTGCTCCCGTCCAACGGCTTCACCGCCCAGGCGGGCATCATGGCCGGCCTCAACCTCGGCGTGTTCTCCCCCGGCGACGATGCGCTCATCGACCGCTTCATGGTGTTCACCAACGCCATGGCTGCCCACCCGATGGCCGGCGACTTCCAGGCCGACGTGTGGACCTGGGGACTGCACGGCCAGTACGCCATCGTGCAGCCCGTGAAGACCGGGGTGTTCACCTGGGGCGGCGTCGATGCCACCACAGGCTTCGACCTCGCCAGCTACACCCTGTCGCTCGCCCAGGGCACGCCCATCGACGGCGGTCTCGGCACCTGGAACGCCACCGGCAAGTACGAGCTGAAGGCCAAGGCCACCACCATCCCCGTGGAGTTCAGCACCAGCGCGAGCGTGCCGGGGGTGAGCATGTGGCTCGGCCTGGCCGGCGACCTGGCCCCTGGTGCGCGGGCGGAGCGCGAGGTCTCCATGTCGGGGGACATCACCTACGATGACGACCCCGACGTCGTCTTCGGCAATGTGCAGGCGAGGCTCAGCGAGCGGGTGGACGTCAAGCCCATCGGAGGTCGCCTCTTCGCCGGCTTCCAGTTCGACATCACCGCAGTGAAGATCTACACCCAGCTCAACCTGTCCACCGACAACAGCGTGGGCATGCATGCGGGCATCCGCGCCGCGATGTGAGCGGATGAGCAAGCGGAAGCGGCGCGCTCGGAAGACCTTCCGAAAATCCCGCCTACACCGCCTCTTCGACCGTGCGGAGGCCCTCGACGACCGGCTGCATGGACACCGACGCTCCGTGCTCGTGGTGGCTGCTGTGGCGGTGGTTCTCGGCGGGCCCCTGCTCGACATCTGGCTCGAGGACACCGCCGAAGAACGGGCGAGTGCCGCGCTGGTGCTCGCCTTCGGGGCCGTCGCTGCGGTGCTCCTGCTCGGACGAGGGGCCAGCTGGCGCTCCGACGACGGCCGCTTCGCGCTGCGCCGCATCCTCTCCCGCCTGCGCACGCGGGTGGAGGCGGGCGCCTATGGGGTTCGCCGCTGGTGGACGTCGAGCTTGCGGTGGAAGCTCACCCACGCCGGTCCCGCGCTGCTGCGTCTTGGCGTCGTGCTGCTCGCCGGCCAGAAGCTCAGCCAGCTCCTCCGGGTGTCGACCCGACAAGGGGCCCGCTTCATCGCCCAGGGCATTCGCGACCTCAAGCCGTGGATGCGCACCCGCCTCTTCCCACGCCTCGAGGGCCTGCGCGTCTTCGAAGATGACGTGCAGCTCATCGCTCTGGGCTGTCTCGTCGCCGGCGGCCTGCTCACCGCGGTGTCCTGGACCTTCCGAAGCAGGCGGCCCCGCTCCACCCTCACCGGCGCTCTGCCCGCGGTGCTTCGTCACACCGACAAGGCCGCCATCCAGCAGGTGCGGGCCCACACCAACGATGACCTGCTGCACGCCTTTGTCGACGCCATCCACCGCTGGCGTCCGCCCCGACTCGACAGCGAGGCCGCCTACCAGGAGCACCTGGCCCGGTGGCTCGGCCGACACGATGTGGGAGAGCGGGTGGTGCTGGAGGAATGGATCGGCACCCGAAAGGACGGCACTCGGGGACGCGGCGACATCATCGTCGACGACTGGCTGCTGGTGGAGATGAAGCGTGGCAGCAGCCAGTCCGAGGGGCAGCGCGCGGTCGGCCAGCTCGAGCAGTACCTGCGGGCCTGGCGGGGACGGGGTCCCGTGGTGGTGGTGATCTGCGCGGCCCCCCTGCGGAAAGCGCAGGCACTGTTCACCACCGTCGTGCAGCGCCACCAGCAGGACGGCCGGGTGGTGTTCGTCGTGGTCGCCTAGCCCGGTGCCAGGCATTGCGATTCACCCATTCGCGCCCCCACCCACACCGGCCCGTCGTCCGTTCGTCCCCGCCAGCAACCCGACCACGCGCCCTGACATGCGTTAGGCCCGCTGCCTCGACCGGAGCCCCCATGCCCGTAGATGCCCCCTCGCACCGCGACGCCGCCAAGGGTCGCCTGCCCACACTCAAGGGCACGCTCACGCACACCCACCTGCGCGACGCCTTCGCCCTCGACTCCCGCGCGGCCTCGCTCTACGGCTACTTCGCCCGCATCGCCGAGATCGAGGGCTACCCGGAGGTGGCCACCACCTTGCGCGAGCTGGCCGAGCAGAAGGCCATGTTCGCCGACGGCCACCTCGACTTCCTGAAGAAGGCCGGCGACCCGCTCACCGGCCGCTCCATTGGCGAGACCACGCGCAACCTGTCCGCCGCTGTGCTCATCGAGGAACAAGACGCCGTCGACCGCCTCCCCGGCGTCGCCCGCACCGCCCATGCCGAGGGCTTTCCCGACATCGCGAGCTGGTTCGAGAGCGTCGCACTCGCCCGCCACCACCACCTCGCCCGCCTGCAGGCCGCCAAGGAAGACGCCCGATGAGCACGCCGAACTCTGCGTACAGCGCCAGTGCCATCACGGTCCTCACCGGGCTGGAGGCCGTTCGCCAGCGTCCCGCCATGTACGTCGGCTCCACCGGTCCATCGGGCGCACTCCACCTCATCTACGAGGTCGTCCAGAACAGCGTCGACGAGGCCATGGCGGGTCACTGCAGCCGCATCTGCGTCACCCTGCAGGCCAACGGCAGCATCCAGGTCGCCGACGACGGCCGCGGCATTCCCGTCGACGCCCACCCCACCGACGGACGCCCCGCCATCGAGGTCGTGCTCACCACCCTGCACGCCGGCGGCAAGTTCGGCCCCCAGGGCGGCCAGGCCGAGGCCTACGGCATCGCGGGCGGCCTCCACGGCGTCGGCATCTCCTGCGTGAACGCCTTGTCCGACCACTTCGAGGTCGAGGTCCGGCGCGACGGCCTCACCTCCCACATCGCCTACATGCGCGGCGAGGAGGCCAGTCCCCTCACCTCCGTGGGTCCCTCCGAGTCCACCGGCACCACCGTCACCTTCCGGCCCGACCCCACCATCTTCGATGGCGTGGTGCTCGACGTCCGCACCCTCCGTCGGCGCCTCCAGGAGCAGGCCTTCCTGCATCCCGGCCTCACCGTCGAGCTCACCGACGCCCGCGGCCGCAACCGGGCCTCGGAGGTCTTCCGCTACGACACCGGCATCGCAGGCTTCGTCGACCACCTCGTCGCCGAGCGCACCCCCCTGCACCCGCAGCCCATCGCCATCTCCGGCGAACACGACGGCCACCAGGTCGATCTCGCGGTCCAGTGGACCACCGCCTACGCCGAGGAGACCCTGTCCTACGTCAACGCCATCTTCACCAGCCAGGGCGGCAGCCACGTCGAAGGCCTCCGCGCCGCCCTCACCCGCGTGGTCAACGCCCGGGCGCGTGCCGAGGGCCTGCTCCACGACGACGCCGACGAGCAGATTGCCGGCTACGACGTGCGGGAGGGCATGGTCGCGGTGCTGTCGGTGAAGATGCGCGAGCCCGAGTACGAGGGCCAGACCAAGTCCACGCTCACCTCCCACTCCGCCATCGACGCCGTCGAAGCGGTCGTCGAGCAGGCCCTGTCCGACTGGATGGACGCCCACGCCTCCGCCGCCACCGCCATCGTCGGCAAGGCCCTCGAAGCCAGCCGGGCCCGCGCTGCCGCCCGCCGCGCTTCGGAGCGCGCCCGCTACCAGTCCATCGACCAGGTGGTGAGCAAGGAGGTCTACAAGCAGCAGTTCGGCATTCGCAGCAAGAACTGGCACCAGTCGGCCGCCTGGATCACCGACGACACCATCCTGTCCACCCAGGCCGACATGTGGGACGGCCCCGACGACGCGAAGGTGCTCGACGTCTGCTGCGGCTCCGGCGTGGTCGGCAACGCCTTCCGCGGCAAGGTGGGCCACATCACCGGCCTCGACCTCACGCCCGAGATGATTGCGATGGCCGAGACGCGCCTCGACATCGTCAAGCAGGGCGACGTCTACGAGATGCCCTTCGACAGCGACCAGTTCGACCTCGTGTGCAACCGAGAGGTCCTCCACCTGCTGCCGCGGCCCGACATCCCCGTCGCCCAGATCTTCCGCGTGCTCAAGCCCGGCGGCACCTTCATCGTCAGTCAGCTCGTCCCCTACGGTCCCGAAGACGCCCCGTGGTTCTTCCGCATCGTGAAGAAGAAGCAGCCGCTGTTCTTCAACAACCTGATGGCCGAAGACATGGTGAAGCTGCTCGAAGACGCCGGCTTCGTCGACATCGAGATGAAGGACATCATCTGCTGGGAGGACATCGACGTCTGGATCGACACCTGGGAGACCCCCAACCTCCACCGCCACGAGATTCGCCAGCTCTACTACGACGCCCCCGCCGAGGTGCGCCGCGTCCACCCCTTCGAGATTCGCCCCGATGGCGGCATTCTCGACCAGTGGCGCTGGGTCGTCCTCCGTGGTCGCAAGCCGTCTGCCTGAACCCGCACCTTCTGCGAGTCCCCCGATGTCCAACTCCTACGATGCCGTCGTCGTCGAGCACTTCACCGCTCGGGCCGGCCACTACGACCACTCCAGCGCCTGGTGCACCGACACCGCCCTCGGCCAGCGCGTGTGGGAGCTCACCTCCCCCACCGCAGAGTCGCGGGTGCTCGATGTCGCCTGCGGCACCGGCCTCGTGAGCCGCGTGTTCAAGGGCCGGGTGGCCGAGATTGTCGGCATCGACATCACGCCGGCCATGTACGCCCAGGCGCAGCCCCACCTCGACCGCTTCGTCGAAGGCCCCGGCGAGGCCCTGCCCTTCGAAGACAACAGCTTCGACATCGTCACTTGCCGCCAGGGCACCCAGTTCATGGACGACGCCGCCGCCATCCGCGAGATGTTCCGGGTGCTCAAGCCCGGCGGCACGGTCTGCGTCATCAACCTCTGCGCCGACTCCGAGGCCGACCGCGACGAGTACTTCGAGGTGCTCCGCCTGCGAAACCCGGCCCGCAAGAACTTCTACATGCGCGAAGACCTCGTGCATCTGTTCGAGCAGGCGGGCGGCAAGAACGTCGCGGTCCACGACTACATCAGCGTCGAAGACGTCGACGTGTGGAGCGACAACAAGGCCATCTCCGAGGAACGCCGCGAGGGCATCCGGCAGATCTACCGCCACGGCTCCGCGGGCTTCAAGAAGCACCACGCCGTCCAGATCACCGACGACGGGCGTATTGTCGACCACATGCTGTTCGGGATTGCGGTGGGCACGAAGTAGCTGTCGATGGAAGCGTCGCCACGGTACGATGCCTCCCGAGGTGCCCCATGTCTCTCGCTGCCCATCGCCTGCTGACCTACGACGAGTACCTCGACCTCGAGCAAGAGACCCGCATCAAGCACGAGTACGTCGAGGGCATCGCCACGGCCATGACCGGCGGGTCCATCACCCATGCGTTGCTGGTGGCGGCGGTCGCAGCGGAGTTTCGGAATGCACTGAAGGGCAGCTCCTGCCGCGTCCACAGCTCCGAGCAGCGCCTGCTGTTGGGCGACGACCTGCACCGCCGCGCCTACTACCCCGACCTCTCGGTCACCTGCGGTCCCATCCCGGTCCACCCCGACGACCGGCACGCCATCTCCGAGGCACGCTACCTGGTCGAGGTGCTGTCCCCCAACACCACGCGCTACGACACGGTCCACAAAGCCAACGAGTACCGCAAGATACCGTCACTGAAGGCATTCTGGTGCGTCAGTGCCCGCGAGATCCACATCTTCGGCTGGCGACGGAAGGGCCAGGGCGAGTGGGTGCCCACCTTTCACGGTCCGCAGAACTACCTCCCGCTCGGCGACGACCGCCGGGTCGAGGTGCGAGACATCTACGACGGCATCCCGCTCGACTCCCACGGATAGCCCCCTCCGGCACAGCCTCCGGGGCCCCTCCGGCACAGCCTCCAGGGGCTCCGCGTACACAGTACGCTCCGCAGCTCCGCGTACACGGTACGCTCCGCAACAAGCCTCACCGTCGCTGCGACCCACGCCCATTCGCTCGATGGCCCAACCCCCAGGCTGCTGCGAGGTCCCCATCTCCATCGCGACCACCATCGGCCTGAGCCTGTCCCTGGCAGCCAGCGGTCCCGCCGAAGACCGCGCGCACTTCCTTCTTGCAGAAGACGAACTCCTGCTCCCTGACGCCTTCCTGGCGGATTCCCACGCGCGGCACAAGTTCGAGCGAGCCCAGGCCCTCCACCACTACGGCAGCAAGACTGCGCTCTACAGCCTCGGCGCCGCAGCCGTCGGCACCGGCCTCTTCATCCTCGGCGACAACACTGGCTCCGAGCCTGTGTTCGTCACCGGCGGAGCGCTCACCCTCGGCGGCCTCCTCGGCGTTGGCGTCGGCGTTCCTGTGGCGGCCTACAGCAGCACCGTGGCGATTCAGTCGCTCCGACAGCACGGCACCCCCGTGGCCAGGCTCAACGGCTACTTCATCGGAGGGTCGGCGCTGTTGGTGGGGGCCGCCTTCGTCCCGGGGGTCCCACCCCCACTGGCCGGGCGCGGCGGCAGCTTGCTGGGCGCATCCCTGCTCATCCAGGTGTTTCGCGGTCGCACCGTGTTCCAGGCATGGGACTCCCAGAAGCACCGAAGTCGGGCTGAGCTGGTGCCGGTGCTCGACCCCCAGCGTCCAGGGGCCGCAGTGGTCGTCACCTTCTGACTCTGACATCCAGGTCGGTGACAGCTTCGGGTCGTTTCCCCACCAGACACCCTTTCACTGATCGCTCGAACGGGTCATGCGCATTCGCCAGTCCTGCCCTGGGAGCGCCCATGTCCGAGTACACCAGCACCATCGCCGAGCCCACCGCTGCCACCAAGGCGCGGGTGAAGAACGAGGTCCCCGACTCGGCCGACGTCGCCATCATCGGTGCGGGCCTCGGCGGCCTCATGACCGGCGCGCGCCTCGCGAAGCAGGGCCACAAGGTCGCCATCTTCGACAGCCACTACGTCGCCGGCGGCTGCGCCACGATGTTCGCCCGCCACACCCGAAACGGCGTGTACCGCTTCGACATCGGCCTGCACTACGTCGGCGACTGCGGCCCCGGCGGCACCATGCGCCGGCTGATGGAAGACGTCGGCATCGACATCGACTGGATCGAGATGGACCGCGACGGCTTCGATGTGGCGGTGCTTCCCGGCAAGCGCTTCCCCATCCCCGCCGACCGCGAGGAGTACCGAAGGCGCCTCAAGGAGCACTTTCCCAGCGAGGCCAAAGGCATCGACCGCTACGTGCGCCTGCTCGAAGAGGTCGACCATGTCGGCACCTGGATGGAGGAGCAGAAGGACAAGGGCAAGCGTCCCAACCCCCTCGCCTTCGGCTGGACCATCGCCGCCCACGGCCGCCTGCTCGCCCGCTACAAGAACAGCACCATCGCCGAGGTGCTCGACGACTGCACGCAGGACCCCATGCTCCGCGCCGTCATCCTCACCCAGACCGGCGACTACGGCGTGCCTCCCAGCCGGGCCTCCGCCCTGCTGCATTGCGGTCTCGCCAACCACTACTTCCGCGGCGCCTGGTATCCCCGGGGCGGCGGCCAGATCCTCGCCGACAAGCTCTGTGAGGTCATCGAAGCCAACGGCGGCACCATCCACCTGCGCCGCCCGGTGGACCGGGTGCTCGTCGAGAATGGCCGTGCAGTCGGTGTTCGCGTGGCCCCTCGTCGCCAGGACCCCAAAGAGGTCCGCGCCAAGGTGGTGGTGAGCAACGCCGACCTCATCCACACCCTCACCGACCTCATGCCCCAGGAGTCGGTCCCCCCGGAGCTCAAGGCCCGCGTGCCGAAGTTCGAGATGGGCGGCGCCATCTTCATCACCTGCCTCGGCATCGACACCAAGGGCGGCGACCTGGCCTCCTACGGCATGGGCGCGCGCAACGAATGGTGCTTCGACTCCACCGACATCGAGGGACTCTACGCCGATGTCGCGGCTGGCAAGCTCGCGCCCCGCTGTGCCTACATCACGAGCGCCAGCCTCAAGGACCCCCAGACCGGTGGCCACGCCCCCGACGGCGTGCAGACCGTCGAGGTGATGACCATCGTGCCGCACAAGCCCGAGGCGTGGGGCGTCACCGCCGAGCAGATCAAGAACGACACCTACCGCAAGGTGCCCGCCTACCTCGCCGCCAAGAAGCAGGTGGAGGACGGCTGCATCGCATGGCTCGACAAGCAGTACCCCGGCATCGCCGAGCACATCGTCTTCCGCGAGTCCGCCACCCCCATGACCCAGACCCGGTACACGCGGGCGACGGGCGGCACCGGCTACGGGCTCGCGGCCACCCCAGAGCAGTTCATGGAGGGGCGTCCGAGCCACCGCGGCCCCATCGACGGCATGTACCTCGCCGGCGCAAACACCCGCTCGGGGCACGGCATCGTGGGCGCGCTGCAGTCGGGCAAGGTCACCGCCCGCAAGGTGGCGCGCGAGCTCGACGCCTGAACCGACGACTCTGCAATTGCCTGCCAGCTTGGAGAAAGGCGGCGCAATGCAGGTGCCGAACGGGCCACCGATAGCCTGGACACAACGCTCCCACAGCCCGTGGGAGCCCACCGTCCGGGGACCGAATGACCACGTCTGCACCGCGTGTGCGCGCTCTTGCATTGTGCGCACTCCTGCTCGTTCCTGCCTGTAGCAACAGCGCCCAATCCAACAAGCGAACCGCTCCCGCCGCCGACGGGCCAGATGGCCTGGCCCACGACTGCCTCGCCAGCAACCTGGACAGCCGGTACCGCGCCTTCCATCCCGACGCAGACGGCGACGGGCACGGCGGCCCCCGGGGAGCGGTGTGGGGCTGCGAGGCCCCCGAGGGCTACGTCGAGTCCGCCGACGACTGCGACGACGAGGACCGGCGGGTTCACCCGGGTGCCGCGGAGATCTGCAACGGCATCGATGACGACTGCGACCGCATCACCGACCCCGTCGGCTACCGATGGCGCGACCGGGATGGCGACGGCCTGGGCGACCCGAGCAGCCGCATGACCATTTGCGAGGCAGAGGCCGACGCGGTCACCAACGACGACGACTGCGACGACAGCGACGCCGCCGTGTCCGACCACTACGTCGACGCCTCGCTCACCATCGACCACAGCAGCGACCTGGAGCGGATCTGCGCTGGCGGCTGCGGCGTGCAGGTCACCCGCAGGCTCACCATCCAGGGCCTGACCGACTCCGACCTGTCCGCGCTGTCCTGTGTGGAGGTGCTGGGCGCCGACCTCACCGTCACGGACAACCTGGGCCTCACCTCGCTGGGCGGCCTGCAGGTGCGCTCGGCCAAGGCCCTCACCATCACCGACAACCGGCGCCTGGCCGACATCACCGCCCTGCGCGACATCTCGGGCACCCTCGACTCGCTCACCGTGACCGGAAACGCCCTGCTGACCTCCTTGCGGGGCCTCGATCGCCTCGACGAGGTGCTGGGCGATGCCACCATCCAAGACAACGTCACACTGGCCAACCTCGACGGTCTTGGGGGCCTCGGGACCGTGTGGGGGGACCTCACCGTCGCCGGCAACGACTCGATGCGGCAGCTCCACGGACTCGACAGCCTGGGCCGCGTACACGGACACCTCGACGTGGTCGACAACCTGCGTCTGGAGGGCCTGCGCGGCCTCGGATCGCTGGCGGTCGTGGGCGGCGACCTCACAGTCACCGACAACCCGGAGCTGCTGGAACCGAACGGTCTCGGCGCCCTTCAAGAGGTCGCCGGCGACCTCACCGTTGCCGGCCGGTCCCTGCGGGCGCTCGCGGGCTTCGACAGCCTGTCCTGGGTGCAGGGCGACCTCGACCTGTCGTCGGCCACCTCCCTGCACTCGCTGTTCGGCCTGGGCGCGCTGCGGCAGGTTGACGGCTCGCTCGCGCTGCCGGACAGCGGCACCTTCACCTCCCTCGACGGTGCGGATGTGTTGCGACGCATCGGGGGCCTGCAGACAGGGACCTCGATCGGTCTGCTTGCATTCGACGGCCTTCCCGCCCTGGAGTCCATCGACAGTGACCTGTCACTCGTCGGCCTGCCGTGGCTGCAGACCATCTCGGGCCCCCCGTTGCTTCACACGGTTGGCGACATCCGAATCTCCGACAATCCCGAGCTGGAGACGGTGGACGGCTTCGGCGCGCTCGCTTCGGTGGACGTGGTCGAGGTGATGCACAACCCTGCGCTGGGCTCGCTCGGCGGCTTCGACGCCCTCACCTCTGCCGGGTGGCTGCAGGTGGAGGACAACGAGGTGCTGGCGGAGGTCGACAGCATGCCCGCACTGCAGGACGTGGGCGCGCAGGTCATCTTCACGGAGAACCCCCAGCTGTCCCGCCTCACGCTTCCGCCCCACCTGGCCCGCGTGGGCAGCTCGCTGACGGTGAGCGGCCCGTCGTCGCTGACCGAGCTCGCACTGCCCTCCGCGGCAGCGGTGAACCTCAGCATCTACATCGAGGGCCACGACCACCTCACCGCCATCTCGGGCGGGGGCGGCGAGTGGACCGCCGGTGGAAGCGTCCGAGTCACGCACAATCCTTCGCTGGTGTCCCTCGACGGCCTCTCGGGGCTGACAGCTGTTGGCCAGGACATCGAGCTCATCGATCTCTACGCCCTGGCGGACCTCGATGCCCTCTCCCAGCTCACCGATGTCGGCGACGACCTCACGCTGCGGCGCCTGTGGACCCTCGAAGCCGTGGACGGGCTGTCCTCGCTCGAAAGCGTGGGCGGTGACCTCGTGGCAGACACGCTCCTCGCGCTCACGACCTTCGATGGACCCGCAGCAGTCCCCTCCGCACAGAGCCTCCAGTTCGTCGACAATCCCCAGCTCGTCCACATCACCGGCTTCGATGCCCTCACCGAGCTCGACGATGGCCTGGTCGTGCAGCGCAACCCTCGGCTCACCCGCTTTGCCGCCACCCCTGCACTCACCACCGTGGGCGATGCGGTTGTCATCACCGACAACGGCCTGCTCGACGACCTCTCGGGCCTGTCGCAGCTCACCAGCATCCGCACCTCCCTGTCGCTGCTGCAGCTCGACAGCCTCGAGACCCTCGACGACCTGGCGGCGCTCGACACCGTCGGCCACGACCTTCGTGTCACCGACAATGACGCACTGCTCGACGTCTCCGCACTCGAGTCCCTGACGTCCATCGGCGCCGACCTCCTCATCACCAGCAACGACAGCCTCTCGGACACAGCTGCAGGGCAGGTGGAGTCGGCGGTGCAGAGCATCGGCGGGACCGCAGTGACCACGGGCAACGGCCTGTAGGCGCGCGAGGGGGGGAGGCCCGGCGACGCCGATTCGCCGCATCGCCGTCGACGGAAGACCGCAGGCATCGGTGAGCGGGCGGGCATGCCGCCTGCTGGGGGCCGCTGCGGAGGTCCCCATGTCCAGTCAGTCCAGGCAGCAGTCCACCCAGGGCCAGTCCCCCCAGAACGCCACACAGGCCGCTGGCTCCGACACCATCCAGATGCCGCCCAACAGCGTGATGCAGGCCGCGCTCGACCTGCGGCAGCGCGAGGTCGAGGCTGCAGAGTCGCCAGAACTCGCGGCAGTCACCCCCGCCCCGCACCCCATCGAAGACGTCTTCCTCCAGACACCCTGCGAGGTGATGCTCGCCTGGGACCTCGACGAGCTGGCCGCCGCCATCGACCAATTCATCACCATGGTCTGCGGAGCCGGTGCCCGGAACGACGAAGCTGCAGAGACGGACGGACCGGACGCAGGTGCGGCGGTCGACGCGGGCGAGTGTGCGCAGGAGCCGGTGCGTGCGCTCGACGAAGACGCCGACTACCTCAACCAGAGGGACAACGAGACCCAAGGCGGCAGGACCGGCGACCAGCAGTGCGCGCCCACCGCACTGACCATGTCGCTGCTGGCGCTCCACGACAACGACGAAGCGACCCTGATCAACGCAACCATGGCACTTCTCGAAGAACAGGGACAGTCTGCGGCAGAGGGGCGGTCCCCCGAGGAGCTGGTCATCCAGCTCATGCAGTCCACCAACTGGACGGCCGCATACGAACAGGCGCCGCAGTTCTTCGAACACGACTCCGGGTGGCGTACCCCACGGTACGACGGAGGCGCCGTCATCAAGAGCCCCTACGCCCAGGCATTCACGGCGTCTCGCTACGAGGCGTGTGCCGACCAGGGCGCCACAATCGTCTCGACGGCCACGACCATCGTCGACGGTCGGTCCTTCGACAAGATGGGCTTCGACGAGCGCTGGGACTTCGCGCTCGACTCCTGGCGGCAGGGAGGCGAGGTGAACTTCGAGGGCGACTTCACCGACAGTGGCCACGTCGTCCACATCGTAGACATCACCGAAGCCCGGATGGTGGTCCACGATCCCTACGGCATGCGCCTGTCCCGGGCGTACCTGCGCAACGGAGAGAGCCCCGGCACGCTGGATGCGGCAGACCTGGAGGTCTTCGAGCGCCGTGCCAACGGACAGGCCGGGCTGCACGCTGCTCTGGAGTCCGCACAGAGTTCCGACAGCTGGGGCCGGTTCAACCTGTACACTCGCGACGAGCTGAAGGCACTCGACGCATTGCGCTGGCTTGTGGTCATCCACCCCACGGCGCCTGAACAGACGTGCGAGGCGGCCTGACGCTCCAATCCGCCATTTACAACTTGTTCCTTCGCGAATGCCGCGAAAGACGGTACAACCAGAGCGATGAACGCCAGCCGCCAGATTCCTGTCACATTTTTCGTGCTTCTGGCGACGCTTGTTGGCTGCGGACTCCCCCACCACCCGGCCAACACGCCCCCCGACGACCGCCGGCTCTACACCGCCGCCGTCGACGCCACCACGGGCACCGAAGAGGAGCGCCTGGCCGTCTGCAACACCATCGGCGACGCCCGACTCCGCGGCGACTGCACGCTGTCGGTCGCCCAGGCCATCGGAATCCGAAGCGTCGACGACGCCCTCGCCTGGTGCCCGAAGGCCGAGGCCGGAAACTGGCGCTCCGAGTGTTTCTTCGCCTCGGCCGACGCCGCCGGCATGCGGGGGGAGGCCACCGGCGCAGCCCAGCTGTGCGACTTGTCCGGCCGGCACAAGGAGAGCTGCCGCTTCCACCAGTTCCAGCTCGACGCCCAGCGCACCGCCACCCAGGTGCCCAACGATGCCGAGGAGGCTGAGCTGGTGCTCGTCGCCTTGCACAACCGCCATGGCCGACCGGTCGACTCACCCGGCGCCGCCAACACCCGCCGGGCCTGGTACGCGAGCATCGTCGAGCGGCACGGCGTGCGCGACGCCGCCTGGTGTACGCCACTGTCCGCTACGCACCAGCCCGAGTGTCGAGAGGCCGTGCACACTGTGCTGCGCAACGTGGGCCGCCGCGGCGACGCGCACCGCCGCTGAGCACCACCCGGCCAGCGACCGCCCGGCCCCGCAGACCTCCACCCACTGGAACGCGCCCCCCTGGGTGATAGCGTCCGGACGTGCCGAAGCCGCGCCGCAGCCCGTCCCTCTTCCATACCGCCGATCTGGTCGGGGCCCTTGTCGCCCTGCTGGTGGGCATGTTCGCGCTATGGCCGTTGCCCCTCGACCCTGCTGGCCTGCGCGTGGATGGCTTCTTCCACGACAGCCATGTGTGGTGCCTCGCCCATATGGCCGACCTGTTCGTGGGCGAAGCGGACTGGACGTCGCGGCGCATCGGCTTTCCCTACACCGCCGAGCTGCGGTTCATCGGCTGGGCCCCAGCCGTGCTGGTGGCCCCCTTCCAGGACTGGCTCGGGGCCCTCGGCGCCTACAACCTGGCGCTCTTGCTGAGCTGGCCGCTCGCCGCCCTCGTCGCCTCGATGCTGTTCCGACAGCTGGGCGCCCGTCCCCTCCCCGCGGCGGCCGGCGGGACCGTGTTCGCCGCCACCCCGGTCACGCTGGGATGCCTGGTCGCAGGCCAGCTTGCCAAGATTCAGCACTGGACCCTCGCGCTCTGCCTGCTGGCGGTGGTGCTCGCCGCCCGACGGTGGCGTTGGTTGCCCGCGGTTCCCCTCGCCGCCCTCGCCCTCGGGATGACGAGCCCCTCCTATGCGATGGCCTTTCCGCTCGCGGTGGCCTTCCTGGTGCCGGCGGTGGCGCTGGCGGACAAGCGGGTGGGGCCAGCCCTGCGCGGCGGACTCGCGGTCGGGCTCGTCGGAGCGGTCTTCTGGTCGTTGCAGGCCCACTACGACCCCGACCTCCACCACCACACCTCCGGCCGGGTGCTGGCCTTCGCGCCGAACACCGGGGCCCGGGCGCCCGAGCTCGACGCCCTCCACACGATGGTGGCCCACCTCGACACCCTCGTGCGTGGGCCCATCCTCGACACGCGCGGCGCTGGCAGTCAGGCCCAGTCCTTTCGGTACCTCGGCCTGCCAGCAGTGGTCATCGGAGCGGTGGCGCTGGTCGCCCGGCGAGGACCGGTGCGCCTGTTGGGGCTCGCCTGGCTGTTGACCGGCGCCGTGCTCGCACTCGGACCGTGGCTGTCCACCCAGGCCGGCTTCGTCACCACCCACGACCTCACCGGCGGTGGCGGCGGCAACTATCTTGCCCTGCCAGCCACCATTCTCGTCGAGGCAGCCTACCCGCTTGCCCGAAGCGGGATGTACCACCGCCTCCTCATCATCGCGGGTCTTGGCGCAGGCCTGCTGGTGTCGCGCTTTCCCCGTGGCATCGCATGGGGCCTGTGCACCTGGGTGTTGGTCGACCTCGCCATCGCCACGCGTCCCTTCCTGCCCGTACCCGTCGCTCCGCCGCCCGCGGACGCACTCCTCCACGAGCTGTACTCAGATGGCCACATGGGGGCCGTCCTCAGCATGCCCCTGCAGGTCGACGACCATGGCGGCGGCGTCCACCTCATGCTGTCCACCCGACACGGCCGGCCGACCTCCGCCCTGCCCCGCGACCTCACCCGCGTGCCCCCCACCGAGTTCGCCCTTGGCAAGCTCGCCCTCGCCGCTGAAGCGCCGACCCCCGCCGACGCCCGCGCACTCCTGAAGGCGGCCGGGTATCGATATGTGCTCCACATCGACGGACTGGATGTGCGGGGTCCCGAGCCCGGGCGCGACGCGCTCGAGGACCTCTTCGGCACCCCTCGCTGCGCCGACGACCTGTGCGTGTGGCACATGTCCCCGAGCCCAGACGCAGACGGGCAGCCCTGGTAGACTCCCCCCGGCCTGGAGGAGCCGGCGCACATGTCCCACGACGCCGAACCCACCCACAGGCCCTGGCACTGGTGGGTGAGCGCGCTCGCCACCGCTGCATTCACCGTCTGGCTCACGAGCCCGTTGTGGCGCACCCTCGACCGGCTGTTTGTCGGTCGGCTCGCCACCGACGGCATCGTCACGCCCTGGTTCCAGGACTGGGTCGGCCGGCGCCTGCTGTCAGGCGGAGACCTCCACACCATCCACAGCTTCGACTGGCCAGGGGGCGTGCCCCGCACCGTCGAGTTCCCGAGCCTGGCCGACGCCTGGCTGACGGCCCCGGTGACCTGGCTGTTGGGGTGGCCCGGTCAGTGGAACGCGAGCCTCGCACTGGCGGTGGGCATCAACGCTCTGGGCGGGTGGGCCCTCACGCGGGCCCTCGGCCTGGGTCCGCTGGCGGCAGTGGTGGCAGGCTGTCTGGCGGCCCTGGCCCGTCCGGTGTGGGCGGACTTCATCATGGCGCGCCTCAATGTCGCCTTTCCAGGGCTCGTGCTCCTTGCGCTGGCAGGCCTCGTGTGGAGCTCGCCGGGAGGGCCGGGCCGTCGCCTGAAGCACCGCCTCGCAGCGGGTCTGCTCGCAGCTGTGGCCGGTGGACTGGGCGCACTCATCTACCCGCCTTTCGTACTGATGATGGTGCCCCTCGGTCTGCTTGCCGCCGCCGGGCCCCTCCGTCGACACGGTCCTGGCGCCCTCGGGCTGCCACTGCTGGTGCTCGCGGCGACCTTGGCCGTGTGCTGGCCCTGGCTGACCGAGATCGCGGCCAACCCGGGCCGCCCGCCCGAATGTGGACCGGTGGCCTGCGCGGACCGCTACCACATGCTCAGCGTCTACCGAATCGCCCTGTGGGACGCCATTGTCGAAGACGGGCTCACCCTTTCGGGCATCGCCGCAGCGCCGTGGGTGCTCGCCCCGCTCGGACTCCTCCACCGCCGCACCCGCCGGCCGGCCTGCCTTCTCGGTATCGTCGCCGTCGCCTTCGCGGGGCTGTCCATGGGACCCTGTCCCCAGACCTTCGACGGCATCGAGTGGCCAGGCGCACGGTCCATCGCGGCCCGCCTCGAACCCGTGTGGTGCTTCGCCGACCGGCTCCACGACTGGGGACGCTTCGCGAGTGCGGCAGCCCTGTTGACCGCCTTGCTCGCCGCCTTCGGGGTGGATGCCCTCGACCGGCGCCGGGGCGTGGGGCGGGCACTCGCCCTGGCGATGGCGGTCTTCGCCATCGGCATGTCCACGCGACAGCTGTTGCCCGAGCTCCTCGACCCCCGCCGGTGGCACCGTCCCGAGCGGCCGGCCAGCGCGCGCTTTCTCCAGATCAACAGCATCGATGGGCCCGTGGCCGACCTGCCGTACGACCGCTCCCTGCAGTTCCAGTCCGCCTTGTTCGCCCCGGACTCCCCTCGGCTCAACCCCCTGCGCCTCGGCCCCTATCGTCCTCGGACAGGTGCGCTCGGCTGGGTGGACGCCCTTGGCAACGGACGCATCACCCACCCGGCCCCCACGGCAGCAGACCTGTCCGCCACGGGACTCGAGTGGATTGTCTGGGACGCCAGCCGGTGCCGGCATGGACCGGACCAGGCGGCATGCGCGTCCACCGTGAAAGACGCCATCGAGTCCGTTGTCGGCGAGGGGCGCACCTTGTCCGATGGGCTGGTGGTCTGGAAGCTCACCCCCGAGAACGACGCAAGCCGCCCGTAGGCGGCTCGCAGTGCCCTCAGGCGTCGGTCACATGTTGCCACCGAGGAAGAGGAACAGGGCTCCGGCGTTGCTGGCGGCGTTGTCGTTGAGCATCGCTCCGAGGCCGACGTCGTCGAGACCGTCGTTGTCGATGTCGCCGACACCGAAGCCGCGGGAGCGGTCGCCGTCGTTGGTGGCCCAGGCCGCGAAGTAGGCGTCCTGGAGGGACGAGGTGCCCGAGAAGGGACCCGTGGCCACGTAGATCATGCCGCCGTCGAGCGAGCTGTAGTCCGAGTAGCCCGAGCCCACGATGACGTCTGCGTTGCCGTCGCCATCGACGTCGCCCGCGGGGCCCACACTGTCGCCGGTGCGGTCCTTCTCGGCGACACTGTAGAGGATGGCGTCGGCGTCGCCCAGCCCACCGGTCAGCGTGCCGGAGGTGCCGAGGATGATGTAGGCGGCACCGGCCTTGTTGGCGACGGTGTCGTCGTACTGTCCGCCGATGATGAGGTCGTCGAGGCCGTCTCCGTTGGTGTCGCCTGCGAAGGCCACGCTCACGCCGCCACCGATCTGGTCGTCATCTTCGAAGCCGTCCCAGCGGTAGTCGGAGGCGGACAGGTTCATGTCGGCAGTGACCGGACCGGTGACGAGGTAGGCGGAGCCCGCATCGGTGCCGGCGTAGTCGGAGCGAAGCGCGCCGATGATCATGTCGTTGTAGCCGTCGCCATCGAAGTCGCCGCCCGAGCCCATCGCCGAGCCGGCCTCGTCACCAGCGGTCTCTCCGGTGATGACCGTGCCGACCGTAGAGCCTGCGCCGGACACCGACATCGGGCCGCTGAAGAGGAAGACGCCGCCCGACTTGTCGCCGCCGCCGTCCCAGAACTGGGCACCGACCACCATGTCGTTCTTGCCGTCGCCGTCGATGTCACCGGTGAAGGTGGCCTCCGCGAAGATGTCGCTGGCAGCGTCGCCGATGAACTTGGTGTCGGCGTTGGCCAGCGAGTCGTTGGTGGTGATGGGACCGAGCATGACGTAGACGGCACCCGAGTTGGAGCCCCCGCTGTCCTCGTTGAGGGAGTTGATGGCGAGGTCGTCGAAGCCGTCGCCGTCGACATCGCCGAGGCCCGCCACCGTGCGGCCCGCGTAGTCGCCTGCCGCTTCACCGGTGAGGATGACGTCGGCGTTGGCGGTGATGTCGCCACCCGAGCCCGGGGAGGCGCTGCCAAAGACGATGTAGGCGGCGCCGGCCTGGCTGCCCGCGGTGTCGTCGAGGATGGCGCCGACCACGAAGTCGTCGATGCCGTCGTTGTTCATGTCGCCGGCCCAGCCAAAGCCGGGATCGCCCTGGGCGAGGCGGTCGTTGGCCACCGAGCCCGTGAAGGTGAGGTCGGCGTTGTCGACCGAGACACCGCCCGCGACCGTGCCGCGGAGGGCCACACCATCACAGTCGTTGTCGAGGCCATCGTCGGCGACTTCGGTGGCGCCGGCGTTCATGCCAGCTTCCTCGTCCCAGCAGTCGGCGGGGTTCGTGAGGCTGGTGTCGGCCAGGTAGGAGACGTGCGGGTAGCCGTCGCCGTCGGCGTCGTAGTCGTCATCGCCAGCGCAGTCCTGGTCGGTGCCGTCGTACCAGACCTCGATGGCGCTCGGGCTGCGCGATGCGTTGAGGTCGGCGCAGTCGTCGCCGCCGTACAGATCGCTGTCGTGGCCGTCGCCGTCGAAGTCGTAGTCGCTGTCGCCGGCACAGTCGCTGTCCACGCCGTCGTACCAGGTGTCGGTCGCGCCGGGGAAGGTGGTGGCTTCGGCGTCGTCGCAGTCGGTGCCGCCGAAGGTGTCGATGTCGAAGCCGTCGAGGTCGGCGTCGAAGTCGTTGTCAGCCGCGCAGTCGCTGTCCACACCGTCATACCAGGTGTCGGTCGCACCGGGGTAGGTGGTCGCCTCTGCGTCGTCGCAGTCGGTGCCGCCCGCGGAGATGGCGGTGAAGCCGTCGCCGTCGGCGTCCACGTCGGAGCCGCCCGAGCAGTCGGAGTCGATGCCGTCGTACCAGGTCTCCGTGGCGGAGGGGCTGATGGTGGCGTCGTAGTCGTCGCAGTCGTCGCCGCCGATGAAGATGGCCTGGTGGCCGTCGCCGTCGATGTCGTAGTCGTCGTCGCCCGCGCAGTCACTGTCCACGCCGTCGTACCAGGTGTCGGTGGCCGACGGGTTGGTGGTGGATGTGAAGTCGTCGCAGTCGGTGCCGCCGAAGCTGTCGCTCTGGAAGCCATCGCCGTCGGCATCGTAGTCGTCGTCACCCGCGCAGTCGGCGTCCACGTCGTCGTACCAGGTCTCGGTGGCGCCGGGGAAGGTGGTCGCGGTGGCGTCGTCGCAGTCGGTGCCGCCGTAGGCGTCACTCTGGAAGCCGTCGCCATCGGCGTCGTAGTCGTCGTCGCCCGAGCAGTCCGAGTCGGTGCCGTCGTACCAGGTGTCGGTCGCGCCTGGGAAGACGGCCGCCTCGGCATCGTCGCAGTCGGTGCCGCCGTAGCTGTCGCTCAGGAAGCCGTCGGCGTCGGCGTCGAAGTCGTTGTCGCCCGCGCAGTCGGCGTCGGTGCCGTCGTACCAGGTCTCGCTGGCGCTGGGGCTCACCGCCGCGTCGGTGTCGTCGCAGTCGTCGCCGGAGAAGGCGCTCCAGTCGTGGCCATCGCCATCGGCGTCGTAGTCGCTGTCGCCCGCGCAGTCGGCGTCGATGCCGTCGTACCAGGCGTCGGTGGCGCCCGGGTACACCCCCGAAGCAGCGTCATCACAGTCGGTGCCACCCGCGGACAGGGCGGTGAAGCCATCGCTGTCAGCGTCGTAGTCGTCGGCGGCGTCGCAGTTGCTGTCGATGCCGTCGTACCAGGTCTCGGTGGCGCTGGGGTTGATGTCGGCGGAGCTGTCGTCGCAGTCGGGACCGCCACACTCGCCGCTGATGAAGCCATCTGCGTCATCGTCGACGAGGTCGACCACGCTGTCGCAGTCGTCGTCGATGCCGTTGCAGACCTCGGCGGCACCGGGGAACACACCATCCGCGGCGTCGTCGCAGTCGTCGGGGTTGGCCACGAAGCCTTCGGGAGCGTCGCAGGCGATGGCCGAGATGGTCACATCGCCGTAGCCATCGCCGTCCGCATCGCCCCACCAGGTGCCGGCGTCGACCGCGTCGTCTTCGTCGAGATCGCCGTCGCAGTCATCGTCTGCACCGTTGCAGACCTCCACGCCATTGGGGTTGATGGTGGCCACGGTGTCGTCGCAGTCGTCGCTGTTGCCCGCATAGCCGTCTGGAATGACGCAGCTGGCGAGCGAGACGTCCTGGTTGCCGTAGCCGTCGCCGTCGGCATCCTCGTAGACCGTGTCGATCACGCCCTCGTCGAGGTCGCCGTCGCAGTCGTTGTCCACGGAGTCGCACTGCTCGGGTGCGCCGGGCCAGGAGCTGTCGTCGCCGTCATCGCAGTCGGTGGCATCGGCGACGTAGCCGACGGGTGCCTCGCAGGCGTCGGTGGTGTCGGTGGGGTCACCGAAGCCGTCGCCGTCGCCGTCGCGGAAGAAGGTGGAGGTGACGTCCTCGTCGACCACGGCATCGCAGTTGTCGTCGATGTCGTTGCACAGCTCGGGAGCACCTGGGTAGACGTCGGCGTTGTCGTCGTCACAGTCGTCGGTGGCCGCCCAGCCATCGCCGTCGTTGTCTGGCTCGAAGGTGGGGAATTCGTTGCCGCCATCGGAGCCGTTGCCGCCGCTGTCCTTGTCACGACAGCCGGCAACCGCGAGGAGCACCACGCCAAGGTAGAGGGAAGAACGCACGAGAACTCCAGTCGCGGTAGCGGTGGATGAGTTCGCTGTTCACTCGCTCAGTTGCAAATGCAGCAAGCGAACAGATGGGGGACTGGCCGGACTGGCCGGGTTGGCTCGACCCGTCCACCGCCCGCAAGGGGCAGGTCAGGACAGGTCCACACCACCCGACTCGGACCCGATCGGCCAACCTGTAGACCGAATCGGGCGCCCCCTCGCAAGTGCCGGTGCTCCGTCCCCCTCCGGCACCGCGACAGCGCGCCCCCTCAGGACCCACGTCTTCACTCCGGCGCGGACTCCGCCCAGAGGGCTGCCCGCACCCGTCGTGCCGCCTCTGTGACCGCGGGGTCGAGGGCATCGCGCGGGTGTGCTGCGGACACCTGCAGCCGGTGCATCACCGTCGCCGGGCGCCCCGCCAGCACCACCACCTCGTCGGCCAACACCGCCGCCTCCCGCACATCATGGGTGACCAGCAGCGCCGTGCTCTGCGACGCTCGGAGCAGACGGGACAGCAGCACCTGCAGCCGGTCGCGGCGCAAGGGGTCGACCGCCGCGAAGGGCTCGTCCAACAACAACAGCCTCGGACGCAACGCCAGCGCACGCACCACGCCCACGCGCTGGGCCATGCCCCCCGACAGCTCTGCCGGCCGCATGTCGGCGACCTCCCCCAGTCCCACCTGCGCCAACAAGGGCCGCCAGCGCGCTTCATGCTCAGACCGGGGCACACCCACGGCCTCCAGCGCGAAGCCGAGGTTGTCGCGCACGCTCAGCCAGGGGAGCAGGCGGGGGTCCTGGAACACCATCGCCACCGGAACGCCCTTCCCCGGGGCAATCTCGACGATGCCCGCGGTGGGTGTCAGCAGGCCGGCCACCAGGCGCAGCAAGGTGGACTTGCCCGCCCCAGACGGACCCAGCACCGCCGTCACCGACCGCGGGGGCAGCGACAGGGACACGTCGGCCAGCACGGCATCCCCAGTCCCCGGCCAGCCGAAGCCCAGCCCGTCGATGCGCGCGACCGGCCTCATGGCGACCAGTCCACGACGCGACGCTCCACGGTGCGGGCCGCGAGGTCCATGAGCAGGCCACACAGTCCGATGCAAGCCATGCCCACCATCACCCCATCGGTCTCCAGCACGAGGCGATGCATCTGGATGCGGTAGCCAAGCCCCGACTGCGCCCCCACGAGCTCGGCGGCGATGACACTGGTCCATGCCAGCCCGAGCCCGGTGCGCAGACCGGCCGCGATTCCTGGCGCGGCGGCAGGAAGCCGGACCCGTCGAAAGGTGAGCCATGGGCCGGCACCCACGCTGCGCGCCAGCTCCAGGTAGCCGGGCGGGCAGCGGGACAGCGCCCAGCAGGTCTGCACGAAGATGGGCGAGAAGGCCCCCACGAACACGATGAAGCGCGCCGAGGGGTCTCCGAGACCGAACCACAACAGGGCCAGCGGAATCCACGCGATGGGCGGAATGGGCCGCAGCACCTCCACCACGGCCCGCAAGCCGGCCGTCCACCGTCCGCCCAGAGCGCCCAGAGCGCCGAGGGCGAGGCCGCCCACCGCAGCCAGCGCGTAGCCCGACAGCACCCGGCCGAGGCTGCCCGCGACATCGGTGAGCAGCGTCCCCTCCCCCATCAGCCAGGCGGCCATCGAGGCCACCTCGAGCGGGGACGGCAGGGCCGGCGAGGCCAGCAGGCGGGCGGTGAGCTCCCAGCCCAGGAGGACCACCAGCAGGGTGATCCCAACCACCCGACGCCCGCCCGGGGGCCTGCTCAACGCACCACCACCCGGTCTGCGGTGAGGGTGGAGCGGGCGGCCTGGGTGGCACCGGGACGCAGCAGCGTCTTCACGTCGACGGGCTGTCGCAGCAGCTTCGCCTCCACCATGAAGTCGGCGGCCTCCTGGATTCCAGCCACCTCGACGTCGGTGAGGTGGACGCGCACCTGCTCGGGCGTGGAGGCCGTGAGGTTGTCTTCCACGCTCGCGGCCAGCTCCAGCACGCCCACATCGAAAGGCAGGTCGCTCTCGGCCTTGAACCAGGCGTTCGCGCGGGCAGGATCGGACCGGTACACGTCGTAGGCGGCGTGCAGCGCCTGCTGAAAGCGCACCCGCGCATCGGACCGACCCTCGGCGAAGCGGTCGTCCATCACCACCACGCTGGTGACCTCAGCCTGGTCGATGACGCGCACCACGCCGCTGTGTTCGAGGTTGGCAAAGGCGGGATCCCAGGCCGCGGCGGCATCGGTGGCACCCCACCTGTGGGTCTCGGCGTCGGGCCCTGCGCCCACCAGAGCGACGATCTCCTGCAGGCCGAGGTTGGTCACCTGCACGTCGTTTCCGGGCTCGAGACCCGCTCCGCGCAGCGCCCCGAGGGTGGCCCGGTGGGCGGCCGCTCCGAAAGGAACGGCAACGGTGCGTCCCTTGAGGTCGGCGGCGCTTCGGACCGGCGAGTCCGGCGGCACGAAGGTGCCCACCCGGTTGGTCATCAGGCGGCCGATGATGCCCCAGTTGGTGGCCTTGCTGGCGAGGGCGACCGCGGGCTGGTCGGCCGTGAACAGGACGTCCACCGCGCCGGCCATGGCGCCTTCATTGAGCGGACCGCCGTAGCTGAAGCCGTGGAAGGTGGCCTCGAAGCCGTGCTGCTCCAGGATGTCGGTGCGCATGAGAATGACTGCGAGCTGGCCTTGGGTGGCCCAGGTCGTCTGCCAACCGATGCGGATGCGGTCGAGGCCAGGCTCGGCAGGCGCGGGGGGAGGCTCGACCGGTCCGCTGGTCCCCGAACAGGCCACCGCAGCGAAGGCCGCGAGGAAGAGGCGTCGGTTCATCGGTCGAGTCCAAGGGCCGCAAGGGAGGGATGCTGGCCGAGCACCCGGTGAACGGTGTCCACCACAGCCTGCGTCATCGCGTCGACCTCGATGTTGACCGGGTCGCCTGCTCGCTTGTCCCCCAGAGTGGTGAGCCGCAGCGTCTCGGGGATGATGTGCAGCGAAAAGCAGCCGTCTTCCACCACGCCCACGGTGAGGCTGCAGCCATCGACCGCGACGAAGCCCTTGGGCAGCACGTAGGGCTGGAGGGCCTCGGGGAGCCGCAGGACGAGCGCGAGGTTGTTGTCGGACTCCCGCCGCTCCACAAGCTCTGCGGTGCCCATGACATGCCCGCTGAGCACATGTCCGCCGATTTCGGAGCCGAAGGTGGCGGCCCGCTCCACGTTCACGCTGTCGCCGGTACGAAGCGCGCCCAGGGTGGTGAGGCGCAGGGTCTCGTCGATGACGTCGAACTGCACGTCGTGGCCGTCGATCTGGACCGCGGTGAGGCAGGTGCCCGAGATGGCGACGCTCGCGCCCGCCTGCAGTCCGCCGGCACGCCCTTGGGGCAGACGAATGGTGAGCTTGCGGAAGTCGCCGTGGTCTTCGACCTTCTGAACGACTCCGCGCCCTTGTACGATACCCGTGAACACTGTGCCTCCGGGATGCTTCTGGGGACGGGGCCGCTAACCCGCCGTTCCCCCCGCACCGCTCTGTCGAAGGCCCCGGGACACATGGCGGCGCCCGAAGGACTCAGAAGTACAGGCAGCTTCCGGCCGACAGGAAGTTGCTCCCGCCGTCCACCGCGTGCCCGGTGCCCACCTCCGTGCCCGAGCTCGCAAAGCTGTAGGTCGCCACCTCTCCCGCCACATCCACGCCGTAGACCACGGTGAAGGACTCGTCGCCCTCGTAGAGCCCTTCCGGGCACGACGTGCGGGCGAGGTCGATGTTGGCCTCCACCGTGAGCCCATACTCACAGGACCCGCAGGTGCCGGCCTCTTCTGTCCAGATGGCCGTGGTGGTCCAGGTGATCACGCAGTCGTCCTCGCCGTGTTCACGCCAGGCGTCGTTTGCGAACAGCAGCCACTGCTCCTCGCCTTCCCACACGGTCTCGTCGGCGGTTGCCACGTACTGGCCGTAGAAGAAGCCGGTTGCGCCGGGAATGGGGGTGCCGTCGTAGTCCTCGCAGCCTGGATCCGGCCCGGCTGCCGTGCGGGGGTCGTCGAGCTGTGCACCACTGCCGGTGCCGTCGTCGCCGCCATCCTCGCCTCCGCCGTCGTCACCGGAACCTCCGCCGGAGTCCTCGGTCTCCAGCTTGTCCGCGCAGCCCCCCATGACCAGTGCACAGGCCAGCACGCACATCGCCAACCGTCCCCCGAGCTTGTCTTCCGCAACCATCGCGCCTCCGAACATGCCCGGAGTGTGGGCCGACTCCGCGCCGCCCGCAACCACAGCGGCCAGACGCCACCTCCCCGGGGTCGACCTGGGACGCCCATCGAAGGAATCGGCCGGTCGATCGTCGGGGCGCGGGTCCACCGAGCCAGGAGCTTCCCGGCTCGATCATTCAGGTGAATTCGAGGTACACTCTGGACATGTCTACCCACCGAATGACGCTCCCGTTCCTCCTCGCCATCACAGGCTGCGTCGAGCTCGGCAAGGGGGACACCGGCGCCGCGGCCGATGACGACGGTCCCATCGAGTTCATCGGCGCCCCCTGCGAGACCGACGACGACTGCCCCTACGCAGGTGGCTTCTGCCTCGAAGACGAAGCGGGCCTCCCCCGGGGCACCTGCTCGGCCGAGTGCTCGCAGTACTGCGACGACGCCGACGACCACCCCACCACCTTCTGCGTCGACCGCACCGCCCTGCCCGCCAAGGCCCGCACCAAGGTGCACACCGGCGCGTGCGTGGCCCGCTGCAACTACGGCATCCACGAAGAGGGGGGCTGCCGGCCCGACTACGGCTGCCAGAGGGAGCCACGCTACCGGGAGCCCGACCGCTCCACCTGGGTCTGCCTGCCGGGCGAGGCTGACCGCGACCTGCCCCGCTGCTACCAGGAGCTGTCCGACCGCGGCGTGGCATTCGAGCCCGATGTCCGCGTGCCCGACCGCACCTCGGACGGCCAGCGGTGCATCATCAACGACCCCGTGTGGCTGGAGCGCGAGATCAAGGGCGTGCGCCTCGTCTACGAGTTCGACATGAGCCTCGACAAGACGCTTGCCGCCTGCGAGCTGGGCCTCGCTCTGGCCGACACCGTCGACGACCTCGAGACCCACGACGTCACCGCAATCCGCCACATGGGCACCTACGCCTGCCGCACCATCGGCGGCGGCAGCACACTCAGCCGACATGCCTACGGCGACGCCATCGACATCTCGGGCTTTCAATTCCGCAATGGCGAACGCTACGACCTCGAAGCCGACTGGGAACACGACACCCGCTCCTTCCGCACCGACGCCGGCTCCTGGCTCTACTCCACGGGCTCGCGGTGGTACTCGAAGGGGCTGTGGGCCATCGTTCTCACGCCCAACTACAACGCCGCCCACGACGACCACTTCCACGTCGACCTCACCCCCGGCTCCCGCTACTACGCCCGCATGGCGGAGGGCGACACCACCCTGTCCGAAGCCGACTGCGGCGGCCCCTCGGGCGACCCCGACTTCAGGCTCCCCACCCGAAAGTAGGGCTCAGGGATGCCAGGCGTCGATGCGCCGTCCCAGCACATCCTCGATGCGGGCGACCTCGGCGGCCATCTGCTCGCGTAGGCGGGCGTCGAGGGCAGGGTCGAGGGCTGCGCGCTGTTCGTGGCGGGAGTTGAGGGACCGCAGTCGCCTGGAGGCGGACCGTCGAAGGTTCCTGGGGACGATGTCCTTGAGCTGCGGAGGCACCACCCGCAGCCATCGGCGCAACGACTCGCTGCGCACCGCCTTCGCCGTGTTCACGGGACGTGTGTCCACCGGTGCATCGGGGTCGACCCCGAGCCAGGCATACAACCGCGCCAAGGTGCCCGCGGTGTCGGCCTTCATTTCCTCCTGAACGATGATGTGCAGGCCATCTTCACCGAACACCCCCTGTGCGCGTCGCAGCTGTTCGGAAAAAGCGACCACCCGGGTGTAGAGCAGCGCCTCGGGCAGCGGGGTGTGGGCCGGGATGCGCTGGCCGCGGGCACGGTCGGGCTCGGCGGCCAGGGCTTCGGCGAAGTCCGCGATGTCCTCGTCGCCCAGGCCATTGAGACGAAGCTGGGACCACAGCGCATGCATGGCCGGCACCGGATGGCGCACCAGTGCTACGCCCCTCGCGCCGGGGTGGAATGCCCGCATCTCGGCCGCAGCGGAGGCGGAGTAGAGATACCAGACGCTGCTCTCCACGCGCACTTTCGCCGCTCGGGCGGCCGGCGAGTCGAAGCGGGCGAGGTAGGTCGCGCGGTCCTCTCGGGCCCGGTTGCGGAAGCCCAGGTCGCGCCCGAAGAAGTGGATGTCCTTGCGCTCGGCGACAAAGACCTCGGGATGGGCCTCCAGGTAGCGGGTGACGGCGGTGGTGCCGCACTTGGGGGCACCCAGCACGAAGACATCGGGGCGAACGGCATCACCAGACACGGGCGGCTCTGGGGTCAGGGGAGGAGGACGGCCGCGCCGCCCAAGGTGAGGTGAACGCCGGGAACAACCTGCTCGACGCTCAGCTCGACGAGCTTCACATCAGGATTCGCCGGCATGTCGAGGCGGTACAGTCGCAGGTCGCGGCCCGCTGGAGTGTCGGATGCCACGAGCTTCGACGCCAGGGGGACCACGTCGGCCGCCCGCCACATGCTGTTGGCCCGGGGGTCGGCATCGAGGGCGTAGAGGTCTTCGCCGTACTCGAGCGGACGGCGCGCCTCGGTGCCATCGGCATACCGCAGTACCATCCAGGCGATGGCTTGTTGCTCGGCTTCGGCGTGCCGGTTGACGGTGTGGCGCAGCTTCAGTTCCGCGGAATGCGAGATGGTGGCCGCCGCGAGAACACTGACCCCCACGGCCTCCTGTTCAACAGGCCATCGCACGGGAGTGGCCTCGCTGGCCCGCCTCGGGTGAACGTCGACGCGCCAGTCGTCGGTCGCGAGCTGGTCGGGCCAGGCGATGCCGTCGTCGACGGGCGGCAGTCCATCAGGCGTGAGAGACCGGCGCTGGCGGTGCGCAATCGCCACGAGGCCGGGCCGGAGGACGGGATGCCCGGCGAGAGCGGCGAGGGTGGGACGGATGCGGGCCTGGGGCTCGAGCGCGGGCTCCCAGGCCGTGGCGCCGGCCAGGACGATGCTTCCGAGGTGGTAGTGGAGGTTTCGGGAGCCGGTGGACGGTGCGAAGGCGGCCCAGGGCGCCGGGAGAAAGAGGGCGAGACCCTCGCCGGCCGGCGGGGCGTCGGAGGCGAGCTGGTCGACGAGGCCGCTGCGCTTCCAGTCGAGGTAGGCCGTGTGGACCCGCATCACGGGGATGCCGTGCCTGCGCTGCAGGTGTTCGAAGGGGTCGCCCAGCGGAGACCAGGCCATGGCCGTCAGCTCGGCGCGCTCGGCGGCGGTGAGCAGCGCGATGGCCCGCCAGGCACCGTCGCGCCCGCCATTCCAGTCGGCCAGCAGCATGTCGGTCCAGACGTAGGGCTTCAGGCCGCGCTCCCGGCACCAGTCAAGGTGCCAGCGGAGGTCTTCGGCAAGCAGGATGCTGCGTGGCGTGCTGCTCGTGCGGGGGTTGCGCTCATCTCCGAACCAGCGCTGGGACTGCCAGAGCACCTCGTCGTGGCCGATATGCAGAGCGGCAGACCCATCGAAAGCAGCCAGCACATCGGCATAGTGGCGGTCGAGCAGCGGGTGGACCTCCGGATGTCGGACGTCGAGCAGAGCATGGTGGACGTCGTCGGCCAGCTCGGGATGACTCCGGAGCATCCACGCGCTGTGGCCCGGCGCGTTGACGGCGGGAACGAGGGTCAGCCCGACGTCATCCGCGAGCTGCTTCAGCGGAGCGAGCGTGTCTGCGCGCCAGTGTCGGCGGTGGGACAGCTCCGGGGCCGACGGGCTGTCGATGCCATCGGAGAGAAGCAGGTGGAGCTGGTCGTACCGGCCCCGCAGGACCGTGCGCTCGACGAAGGTGGTGAGGGTGTCCACCGTGAGGTCTGGACGGCCCGGCAGATTGATGGAGTGGTAGAGCGGACGCTCCGGGATGGTCGGCCAGTCCGTCGCCGTCATCCGGGGGACCCTCCCCTGCGGCCCCAGGGCGTCGACCAGCGCGAGGGCTCCGTAGGTGAGGCCCAGCCGGCTCGGGGAATGCACCGTGGCGCCCTCCCGCCCGACGGCGAGCGCAAAGCCCTCCGGATGGTCGTCGAGGACTGGTGGCGCTCCGAGGGCGAGCTCGATGTCGCAGCCAGACGTGCCCTGCCATCGCGCCGCGTGGCCGGTGACCCGGGTGAGCTCACGCACCACGAGCGCCCCCACCCCGGCCGCTTCCGCCGGACCACACACCGTGGGCGTCGATGGCAGGCGCCAGCGACCCGGCTGGATGGCAAGCGACTTGACGGGGGGGAAGAACAGGCTGTCGGCCGAGACATCGGGCGGCCCGGCGGGCTCCGACCAGGCCCGAATGGACTGCAGGTCGACCGCCACGCCGTCTGCATCCCGCCATACAGCGGCAGCCTCCACCCAGCCCCACACCTCGGGCACCGGCGTGGCCAGCTCCCCCTGGCCGGTGACCGCCCAGGGGTCGGGCATCTCCGCACGCACGCCCGGTATCGCCGGCCGGAGGTGGGTGAGCCGGAGCTCATCGCCCGCAGCAGCGCCGAGCCGCCACTCGGTGTCGGTGCGGCTCAGCTCCAGGGGCAGGCCCGGGGCCGGCAGCTCGGCAAAGAGCACGCGGGCCGGGTGGTCGGGGTCGGCGGGACCCGCCGGGGCCCAGGGACGAACCACCGCACCCGCACCGTCACGGGTGACGAGGGTGAGCCACAGCCGCCGCACCTCGCCGGCCTCCAAAGGCACGCCCGGTCGCAGCAGGTGGACCCCGGGCGTCTTGAACACACCGGGCTCTGCGCGTGACAGCCGCACGTCCCCGGCCTTGCGGGCGAGGCCCACCTCCACCCAGCTGTCGGATGGAAGCGTGTCGATGCGCACCAGCAGGCCATCCTCGTGCCACGCGAGCCGCACGTCCGCCGTTGCGGTAGCCTCCAGCAGACCCGGCGCCGGGGCGAAGCGCGCGAGGACCGGGGCATCGTCCCAGCATGCATCGTCGGGGTCGACGCCGCAGACCGAAGCCACGGCGAACGGGCCCGGCACCTCGGCGGCGGCCGTCCCCAAGAAGCCCACCAGCACCCCACCAGTGACCACACCAACGCGTGACCTGGCCCGCCAGCGGCTCATGCCCCGGCTCCCCACTGGCGCTCAGCGGGCGAGGGCGAACCCGAGCACAACGGCCAGCAGCACCATCCCCGCCATGAACAGGATGTTGCGGGTGCGGTCGACCACGATGGGCTCGAGCACACGATGCTTGCGCCGCTTTCGGCGAGCCATGCGGTAGGCGTATTCGTCGGGTGTGAGCCAGTGCTTGCGGCCCGTGGAGTCGGTGTAGAGCTTGTAGCCGTTCTTCTTGTAGAACTCGGCCTGCACCTCGGCCTTGAGGGCATTGAGGGCGGCGTGGCGCTGCTCTCGCTCTCGGGTGGACCCTCGGCGCCTGGCCCGGGCCTCGCGGCGCTCCACCTTGGCCACGCGCTCCTCATGCTCGGCCTGAAGCTCCGCCTCGAAGCGCGCACGGGCCTCGTCGGCTTCGCTCGGCGAGAGCGGCGGGGTGGCGGTCGCATCGGCGGGCATGGACATCCGAGGGCTGAGGCGCAGTCGAGAGACGGACGGCCCCGTGGGCGCCGCCAACGACTGGCAGGTGGACGCGGGGACATCGGCAGCGGCTCCCCGCAACTGCAGTCTCACTGGCCGACACAATAACCGCCTCCAGCCGGAGGTCCGCCCTGACGATGGCTCCCAGCAATTGCCTGCAAGCCGTTCCGCCCGTTTGCGGCGGCCTGGCGACCCCAGCGTCCGCCGGAATCGGCTAGTCTGGGACCGCTCGCACCAAACCGCGCCCAGAAGAAACACGAGGACGTGCCATGACCCCCGAAGCCCCGAGCCCTCTGCGACGTGCCCTCAAGGCCGGCAAGGTCCTGGCCAAGCGCCACCTACAGGACATCGCCCCCACCGAGGCCCGCCGCGCACGCCGGGACCATGTCGCCGTCGTAGGCGCCATTCCCGAGCTCGACGGCATCGAGGCGGCCATGGCCCCCCACGCCGCCCGCCTCGCGCCCATCCACGCCGACTACTGCGCCCGAGTGGGACATCCGGTCCACGCGGCCTCGGTGGAGCTCACCGCGCTGGTGCTGGCCCTCTGCGAGCGGCGTCAGGTGGAGCGGGTGGTCGACCTGGGCTCCGGCTTCACGAGCTGGGCTCTGCGCGATTGGGCACGCAGCCAGCCGCGCGACATCACGGTGCACTCCGTCGACGACAGCCCCGAGTGGCTCGAGAAGACCCGGGCCTACCTCTCGGAGACCGACCTCGCCGACGACACTCTGCACGTCTGGTCACAGTTCGTCGGCAAGGGTCTGTCCGGCAGCTTCGACCTCGTGGTCCACGACCTCGGCTTCATGGACACCCGCTACGAGGTGCTCGACGAGGCCATCGCCCTGGCGCGTCCCGGTGGCATCGTGCTGCTCGACGACATGCACAAGCCGGACTTCCGCGACAAGGCCCTCGCGCGCCTCGAGGCCCAGAGCAAGGCGGTGTACAGCCTGAAGAAGCTCACCCGCGACAAGCTCACCCGCTTCGCCTACGTGCACCCGGTGCCCCTGAGCTGAAGCGGAGCGACCGGCTCCCAGTGACGGCCGGCTCAACGCGGCAGCAGGCCGTCGCGCACCCGCTCCAGAGCGCCCAGCTCCGCCTCGGTGGCCACGCCTGCCCGGGCAAGGTGTCCGAGGTGGTGGGCCATCCGGTCGATGGCACCCAGGCGCTTGAGGCCGAGCAGGAGGTCCCGACGCAAGGCATGGTCGTCGGGACTGGCCGCGACCAGAGCTTCCAGCGCCTCCACTGCAGACTTGTCCCCCGTCGCCACCTGAGCCCGGGCGAGGGCCGTGCGCGCGGCTGGGTCACCGGCATCACAGCGCCGCATCGCGCTCTGGGCGGACTCCACCGCAGCGACCTTGTCGCCCGATGCGAGAAGCGCCCGGGACCTCAGCACCTGGCCGCGGCAGGTGTTCACCACCTGGGGCGGGACGCCGGCCAACGTGTCCAGAGCCGCCCGGGGGAGCCCTTGGGAGATCTGGTGCCGGGCCAGCGGCAACCCCGTGGATGAGTCCAGCGAGAACGCCTTCTGGTAGAGCATTTCCGCCACGATGGGGTCACCGAGGTCCTCCGCCACCCGACCCGCATCTCGGAGGCGGTCGGCCCGCTCCGGCACGAGGTCGAGCAAGGCCAGAGCGGGCTCCTGTTCGTGCTCCACGGCGAGCTGCAGCCAGGGACGGGCCTTGTCGTTGTCGGGCAGGTTGAGGTCGAGGACCTCGCGCCATGCTTGCCGGGCCGCCGCATGGTCGCCGAGCCGTCGGGCGAGACGGGCCTGGGCGAGACGGGGCCAGGGGGACCCCGGCCAGGTGGACACCGCGATGGCGAGGTCCTGGGTGCAGGCGTCGAGGTCTCTGCGCGCGAGGTGGAGGTCGGCACGGGCGAGCCAGCCATCGGTCCACAGCGGTCGGGCCACGAGGTGGGCATCGAGCACGGCGAGCTCGTCGAAGGGCTCCTCCGCCGGCGCGGTCCAGGCACCCCAGCCGAGCAGCAGGGCGCCCAGGCCGACCCCCAAGAGCTCCAGCCCCCGCACACCCCGCTCCAGTGCCGGCTTCGCGGGCCGTGCCGACTGCACCGCCGCCCCCAACACCGTCGCCGAGAGGACCACGTAGACAAGGGCGATGGCGCCGATGCGCAGGGGAAAGCCGAACAGACAGGCCAGCAGCACCGCCGCCAGCGCCCCCACCAGGCCCGCGGTCACCCGACGCCGGCGGCCGTGGCGGAGGCTGCGGGCATGCAAGACACCGACAACAACGGGGAACAGTGCAAGTCCCACCCACAGGCTCCCCACCACCAGGCCATGTTCGGCGAGTGCCTGGAGCAGCTCCTGGTGCGCATGGCCTGCATTCGAGAAGCGGGGGTCCCGGTCGAACAGGTGCCACGCATGGGAGAAGCCACCCGGGCCGACCCCCACCCACGGCGCGGCTGCCACCATGTCGAGGGTGTCGATCCAGAGCGTGGGCCGCTGTCCGAGCGCATGCGGTGTGGCTGCGCCGGGCATCACCAGCTCAGTGAGCGCAGCCACCACCCCACCGGGCCCCTTCATCACCACGATGCCCCCGGCAATCCCGATGGCCGACAGCACCGAGGCCACCACCACCCGGCTTCCGGAGAGCAGTAGATAGACCGCCACCCCGATGCCGATGGCAGCGAGCGCCCCGCGACTTCCGGACACCACCGCGCCCCCCACACAGGCAAGGGCTCCGAGGCTCAGCGCGCCAGTCTGGGCAGGGTCACGGCGAAGGCCGATGCCCAAGGCCAACGGGACGCCGAGAGCGCACAGCAGGCCGCCGTGGTTGGGGTTGATGAAGGGCGCGAAGAAGCGGTCGCGCACCGCGCCGCTGGGAAAGCCGGACACCGCATAGATCTCGTCGAGCCGGAGCACGCGATGGGCGATGCCGACCACCGCCACACCGGCGCACACCGCCAGCAGGCCGCCCAGCATCCGCACCCGGCGCGTGCGGGTGCGCCCCATCAACGCAACAGGGCCACCAATGGCCAGCAAGATCGCCATCCAGCCCACGGTGTCGCGCGCCGCCGCAGGAGCGACCGACAGCGGACGGGGACCGGCATCGAGGGCCGACAGTGCCGTGTTCATCGGCTCCGCCACCCCCGGCTGCAGCAGGCCCCGCAGCCCGGGGGTGACCGGCAGCAACGGGAGAGCCGTGAGCGCCACCAGCCCCAGAGAGGCCAGTCCGCCCCACACCAGCAAGGGGGGACGACGACCGCCACCGCCCAGCCCCACCACCACCGCAGCCATCAGGGCGAGGGCCGCCTGGACCGGCAGGTGGACCGCGCCCAGCGCCAGAGCGGACAGCGCCACAACAGCCAGCAGCAACACCTGCACCTGCTGGCGTCCGCGCCCGCCATCGCCCTTTGCTGCCCCAGCTTCGCGCATCGGCCTCTCCAGTCGGCGCCCACCATGACCCGTGCGAGCGACCCGGTGCAATTGCGCAAGCTGACGTCGATGGGTGACAGTCGCCGTCCGTCCCCCCGCCTGCGCGGGCCGTGACCGTCCGTGGTCCGGCAGAGCAGGATCGGGATACGGGACGCGGCCGCATGACTCGTCTCGGGCACCCGCCCGCCGCGTTCGTCGCTGTCCCCCGAAGCCGACAGGATTCCCCTGGATGGACCGACCCACGGAGCCCACCGCTCAACCCTCGGCGCCTCCTGCCACCCGTCAGCGCCCCGTCTTTCCCGCGCCCCCTCCCGGCGGCCGCATGCTCGACCCCGGCGCGGGCGGTGGCGACGGCATTCTCGCGTACTATTGGCAGGTGCTTCAGAAGCGCAAGTGGGTGGTGTTCACCTTCGCCTTCGCGCTCGTGCTGTCCGTCACCATCGCCACCACGCTGAGCACGCCCTACTACGCGGCCACCGCGGTCATCGAGATCAGCCCGAAGACCGACACCATCCTCGATGTCGACGAGGTGAGCGAGTTCGTCACCGCCTCGAGCTCATCGGAGCTTCGCAACTACTACGCCACCCAGTACAAGGTGATGCAGTCGCGGTCGGTGGTGGAGCGCACGCTCGAGATCCTGCGCGACGAGCACCAGATCACCGACTTCGACGAGGCGGACAAGCCGGTCGAGACCTTCCGGCGCATCCTCAAGATCCAGCCCGTCACCGAGACCCACCTCGTCAACGTGACGGTGGAATACCCCGACCCCGAGAAGGCGCGTCTGTTCGCCGACACCCTCGCCACCGCCTACATGGACCGCAACCTCGACCGGGCGCTCGACTCCAGCAAGCGGGCCCTCGACTGGCTCACCGCGCAGGTGCAGGAGTACCGAGCCAAGAAGCTCGAGTCCGACCTCAAGGTCCACGAGTACCGCAACAAGCACGATCTTGTGGGCATTTCCGACCGATACAACTCCACGGTGGGGCGCCTGGAGGCCTTGCAGGAGTCGTGGAGTGAGGCCGCGACCGAGCGGGTGCAGATCCAGGCGGTCTACGACCAGCTCCTGGCCCTGTCCCAGCGCGGCGACCAGACGCCTCTGGCCCAGCACCTCGCCAACTCCACCCCCGCTCTGCAGGAGCTGCTGGCCCGAAAGGACGACCTGCTGCAGCAGAAGAGCAGCATGGGGGCTCGGGCGGGTGAGCGGCATCCCGACATGGTGCGGCTCACCCGCGAACTCGATGCCGTGAACCGGCGCATCAAGGCCCAGGTCGACGAGGTGGTGGCCGGCCGACGGGCCGAGCTCGAGGTGGCCATCCAGCGAGAGGCCGCTCTGGCCGCGGAGCTCGACATCGTAAAAGGCGATGTGCAGCTGCTCGATGCCAAGCTCATCGACCTGAAGTTCCTGGAGGCCGAGGCCGACCGCAACAAGGAGTTCTACGAGAACATCAAGCGGCGGATGAGCGAGGTCAGCCTGTCGTCGCTGCTTCGCAACAACAACATCCGGCTGGTCGACCGGGCTGTGGCCACCGACAATCCGGTCCGCCCCAACATGCCGGTCAACGTCGCGATGGGCCTGCTGCTGGGCATCTTCGGCGGCTGCGCGCTCGCTTTCGTGCTCGACCTTCTCGACACCACCATCAAGTCGAAGGAAGACGTCGAGTCGGTCATCGGTGTGCCCCTGCTGGGCGTGGTGCCGGGCATGTCCGAGGCCGACCTGCAGACGTTGCCCTCCGACGTGGCCCGCAGCCTGTTCGTCCACTCCCGTCCGCGCTCGACCGTGGCTGAGTGCATGCGCAGCATCCGCACCAACGTGATGTTCCGGGTGCCGAAGAAGGACGTCCGCACCCTGCTCGTCACCAGCGCAGCCCCGCGCGAAGGCAAGAGCTTCACCAGCAGCAACCTCGCCGCCATCATCGCGATGACCGGCAGCCGCGTGCTCCTCATCGACGCAGACCTCCGCCGCCCGGCCATCCACCAACGCTTCGGCCTCACCAACGACCGCGGTCTGGCGTCGCTGTTCACCGAAGACGCCCACCTCACCGAGCTGGTGACCCCCAGCCACATCGAGGGCCTCGACATCATCGTCGCGGGTCCGCCGCCGCCCAACCCGGGTGAGCTGCTGGGCGGTGGGCGCCTTCAGGAGGCCTTGTCCCACCTCACCGAGTACGACTTCATCATCATCGACACGCCCCCGGTCAACGTCGTCGCCGACCCCCTCGTGTTGGCGAGCATCGCAGACGGCGTGCTGCTGGTGGTGGAGGCCGACCGCACGAGCCGCAACATGGTCCGTCAGGCCGGCGCGCGCCTCGCCGAGACCCGCGCCCCGGTGCTCGGTGCCGTCGTGAACAAGCTCGACCTGCGCACCTCGGGCTACTCGTACTCCTACTACGACAGCTACGGCTACTACTACACCGAAGCCGAGCAGGAAGAGCTCAACCGCAACACCGCTTGACCGCCTGACCGCACCGCCCCTTCCTTCCGCCAGGGACCCCCTGGATGCGCACCTACCTCGTCGCCTTCGTCGTCAGCCTCCTGACGGGTCTCGTGTTGACCCGTCTGTTGCGAGATCTGGCGAACCGACTGGGGCTCTACGACAGCGGCGGTGGGCGCAAGATCCACAAGCAGCCCATCCCCCGCCTGGGGGGCGTCGCCGTCGTGTTGTCGATGTGCCTGCCGCTGGTGGGGCTGGCGTTCTGGCAGAACGACATCTCGCGCGAGCTGTGGATGGACCAGCCGCTGCTCATCAGCCTCGTCGGCGGTGGCGGGCTGCTCTTTGCCGTGGGCCTCCTCGACGACCTCCGTGACATGCGCGCGCTGGTGAAGCTGGTGGCCCAGGTCACGGCCGCAGTCATCGTGTTCGCCGCCGGCATCCGCATCGAAGCCATCTCGGTGCCCTTCTTGAGTCCCGTGGAATTGGGACTGTTGTCGTTGCCGGCGACCGTGTTCTGGATGGTGCTGGTCACCAACTCGGTGAACCTCATCGACGGCATGGACGGCCTCGCGGGCGGCGTGGTGGTGCTAGCGGGCGGCACGTTGTTCATCATGTCCGTCATCGAAGACAACGTGCTGGCGGCCGTTCTGCTGGCCTGCGTAGTGGGCGCCACGATGGGCTTTCTGGCCTACAACGTGAACCCCGCCACCATCTTCCTCGGCGACGCCGGCAGCCTCACGCTGGGCTTCCTGCTCGCGCTCACAGCGGTACACAGCGCGCAGAAGTCCTACACGCTGTTCAGCATCGTGGCCGCCATGATGGCCCTCGGGCTGCCCATCTTCGACCTTGGCCTGGCCGTCGTCCGAAGATTCCTGAGCGGGGTTCCCATCTTTCGGGCGGACCAACACCACGTCCACCACCGACTACTTCGCATGGGCTTCAGCCAGTCCCAGTCGGTTGTGGTGCTGTTCGCCGGCGCCTTGGTGCTGGAGGGACTCGCCCTCACCTTCATCTACGCCGACGACCGCCTGTCCGCGCTGGCCATTGCGGCGCTGGTCCCCCTGATTGTCGTAGTGGTGCGCATCCTCGGCTACGACCGCCTCATCATCTCCGCCCGGCGGGCCCGCGTGATGAAGGGCATCGAAGCCGCCGCCTCCGAAGGCACCCGCAGCCTGCTTCGCCTGCGACGGTCGCCTCCCAGCAGCTTCCCCGATCTGTGGTCGCGCATCGGCAGAGTCGCCCAGGAGCTGGGGCTGGAGCAGATCCACCTCGAGCTCACCGATGCGGGCGTGCGCTCGGCCCTCGGTGGGGAGCGGCACTGGACCTGGACCCGCACCGGCACCTCCGGAGCGGACCGCGCCGTCCACCTGCAGTCGGTCTGGTCCACCGAGACCACTCTCTCCTTCGGGGGCCGCCGCATCGGACGCGTGGAGGTGAGCGGTCAGGACGAACGTCAGCTCCTCGCCCCCTTGTCCGAGGCCTGGGTGCAGGTGCTCGCCGACACCCTCCTCGCTGCCCTGGCCCCGCTGCTCCTGCCGTCCCTCGAGGAGACCAGTCCCCACGAGACCACCCAGGATGCCCCGACCGTGCCCCTGAGCTGAGCGCCCGTCACCCGGCTCAGAAGCGCGGGGGCCGGTAGGCGGGCGGACGGTGGGTGAAGCGGTGAAGGACCGCAGCCGCCCGACGCCCCACCGGACCCGACGGCACAATGCGCCCTTCGTCGACCAGCGCGAGGTACTCGGCGAAGGTGACCCCGGCACAGCCCCACAACACCCAGGCCACCGTGACCCGGTTGATGAAGGCGTTGGACACCATGTTGGCCACCGTGGCGCCGGCGACGATGCCCACCGTGAACGCACCCCACTCGCGCATCAAGCGGTCGGGGGAGTTTCGATGGACCGCGATGCCAGCCCGAACCGCCTGGATCTGCATCGCGATGTAGCTGGCGGTGGCGATGGGACCGACCTGGAAGGTCATGGTGAGGTAGTCGCTGTGGGGGTCGACGTAGCCGCCCGCAGCCATGGCGTAGGGGTTGAAGGCGCCGCGGGTGAGCAGCCAGTGCTTGCCGATGCCCAGCCCGAGCAGGATGTCGCCCAGCGGGGCCCGAAAGTACTCGGCGACCGCGGTGCTCCAGATGGTCATGCGTCCGCTGCCGAGCTTGCGCCGGGCGAGCACCGAGTCATCGGGGAAGAAGAAGAGGACGAGGTCCTTGAAGCGGTCCTGCAGGGTCTCGCTGCCCATGATGAGCACGAGACCGCCCGCGAGGCCGAGCATCAGCAGCCGGGTGCGCCGTGTCACGGCCAGGTAGACCGCTCCACAAGCCACCAGCGCCATCAGCGCCGTACGCACATAGGTGAGGTAGAGGCAGACCAGGCCGCCCAGCACGTAGAGCGCGAAGATGGCGAGCTTGCGTTGGTTTCGCTCGATCCAGGCCTGGTGGGCGTGGAACATCCCCATGGCGCAGATGCACAGCATCATGAGGGCGTGGCTGTGCAGGTTCTGGTAGCCACCCTTCAGGCGCGCGTAGCCAGCGAGCACGAAGGTGTTCATCTGCCCTGCCGCAAGGTAGGCGAGCGAGACGACGATGGGGACGGCACAGACCGCAACCGTCCACTTGATGACCCTTCGGCGCCGCTCTCGGGTGTCCATCAGCGACGACATCAAGAGCAGGATGAGAATGGGACTGAGGTAGCGGACCATGATCTCGGCCGCCGAGCGCAGCTCCAGGTTGCGCAGCCCACCAAACGCGAGAACGACGACGTAGGGGACGATTGCGGGCAGGCAGGGGTGGCGTTCGTGCCGCCGGATGTCGAGCGCGATGAGCAGGCCGGCCAGTCCGCTGACACCGCCTGTGAACAGCTCCATCAGGTTGAGGCTGCCGATGCGACCCGGCACCCACCACATCAGGTCGAGGAGGATGCGGCCCAGAAAGAAAGCCAACAGCAGGTCGGCGGGACGCATGAAGAAGGCGATGATGCCCACAGTGCCGGCCACCATGGCGATCTGCGCGGCCGGCGGCAGCACCAGCACGCTCACGGACAACACCACGAACATCACCGTGCCGAGCGACAACGTGAGCACGGTCTGGCGTTCTGCCTGCAGTCTGTCCTTCAGCGTGTCGATGAGCAGGCGGGCCTCCCGCATCCAGTTCCGGTCAGCGGGTCGTCGCCCCGAAGGCTGCACCCATGTCCCCTGTCTTGACATGTTCACACGCGGACCGCCGCTGCTCCAGCCCTGCTTGCAAGGTGACGAAAGGCGCTGGTTGCCCCGGGTGTCCGCAAAACTGGATAGGCTCGGAGTCGGCCCTCGAGCTGCAGATTCCCCGCACTCAGCACCACGACCCTCGGAGTCCCTCATGCGTCCGATGAACCGGCCCGCGCTCGGCCTGGTCTCGATGCTGCTGCTGTGCGCCGCGCCCGCCTTCGCCGACGACCTCGACGCCGTGGGCGATGGCACTGCCGCCGCGGCACCGCTGCCCCCGCCCGATGAGCCGATGCCGCTGCTGCGTCCCACCTACACGGTGGGCCCTGGCGACACCATCCAGGTGCGGGTCTACGAAGAGGAGCGGCTCAGCGGCTCCTACCCGGTCACGCCGGATGGCCGCGTCGACCTTCCCTGGGTGGGCAAGGTGAATGTGGCGGGCCTCGGTGCCCAGCAGATCGCCGATCTCGTCGAGTCCCGCTACGCCGATGGCTTTCTGGTCTCCCCACAGGTGGTGGTCCAGGTCGACGCCTACGGCAGCCAGCCCGTGCAGATCCTGGGCAACATCCAAAAGCCCGGCACCTACTACCTCCGCGGCGAGACCGACATCGTCGACCTGCTCGCTCAGGCGGGCGGCATCGCCGAAGACGACCAGCTCAGCACCTACGAGGTGAAGATCAAGCGGGCCCACACCGCCCATGCCGAGCCTCTGGTGGTCAACCTCGACCGCCTGATGCATCTCGGCGAAGGCAACGTGCCCGTGGAGTCGGGCGACGTCATCCACATCACCCGTGGGCGCGTCGTCTTTGTGAGCGGACAGGTCACCAAGCCCGGTCCGGTGGCCTGGCGCGAAGGCCTCACCATCACCCAGCTGCTGTCGGCGGCCGGTGGGCCTCAGCGCACTGCCAACCTACGCAAGGCGCTCATTCTCCGCGGCGACCAGCGCATCAACGTGAGCATCCGCGACATCCAGCGGGGCCGTGTGGCCGACTTCGAGATCAAGCCCGAAGACCAGGTCATCATCGAAGAGTCCGCCTTCTGAGCGCGGCTCTCAGGCCTCCGCCGCCTCTCCTGCGGACAGCTCGTCCACCCCCAGCTCCCGGCCTTCCAGCAAGCGCCGGATGTTGCCCGTGTGTCGGACCACCACCACGACCGCGAGGGCCACCACCCAACCGGTGAGCGCAGGCGACCACCACCAGGTGAGCCACACCACGGCCGGCAGGGCGACCAGAGCGCCCACGCTGCTTCGACGCGACACCGCCACGCCCGCGAGCCACACCGCAAGGCCTCCGAGCGCGACCCAGGGAACGAGGCCGACCAGCACCCCCAGGGAGGTCGCCACGCCTTTGCCGCCGCGCCAGCGCAGGTAGGGGGTGAAGCAGTGCCCGAGGACCGCCACAAGGCCCACAAAGCCCCAGAATGCCGGTTCGGGGGACAGTGCGGTGGCGGCCAGGACCGGCAGCAGGCCCTTGGCGACGTCGAGCACGAGGGTGACGAGCCCCGGTCCCTTGCCCACCACACGGGCCACATTTGTGGCGCCGATGTTGCCGCTGCCGGCGGTGCGCAGGTCGATGTCGGCGACATAGCGCGCGACGATCTGTCCAAAGGGAATGGCGGCCAGCAGGAACGTCAACAATACGCAGGTCAGCTCGATCACGGCGGTCTCGCGTGGCGGCGGGAAAGGCGTGCGGCTACCCTTGCGCCGACTGAGACGCCAGCCACCATCGAGGCCCACCATGCGCCGCATCTGCCTTCTTTCGAGCTTGTCCCTCGCGTTCCTCCTCGTCGCTTGCGGCGGCAAAGACGGAGACTCCGGTGGGACGTCCTTCGTGCCCGTCGACTCCGGCGACCCCGAGCCCGACTGCGACCTGTCCACGGATGCCGACTGCGACGGCGTTCTCGATGCAGATGACTGCGACCCCAACGACCCCACCACCTACCCCGGCGCCCCCGAGATTCCCTACGATGGGGCCGACAACGACTGCGCGGGCGACGGCGACCTCACCGACGTCGACGGTGACGGCTACGACTCGGACCGGGTGGGCGGCGACGACTGCAACGACGGCAACCCCGAGGCCTACCCGGGCGCGCCCGAAGCCTGCAACGGCGTCGACGACGACTGCGACGGCTTTCCCACCACGCCCGAGGAAGAGGCCGACGACTGCGACAACGACGGCTGGGGCCCGGGCGCTGGCGGCGACTGCGACGACGAAGACCCCAACGTGAACCCGGATGCAGAAGATGTCTGGTACGACGGGGTCGATGCCGACTGCGACGGCCAGAACGACTACGATGCCGACGGCGACGGCGATGAGCACCGAGACCACGGCGACGGCGGCGACTGCGACGACGACGACCCCACCGTGTTCACCGACGCCAAGGAAGTGCTCGACGGCCGGGACAATGACTGCGACGACGACGTCGACACCGTGGGCCTCTTCGACGCCCACGCCACCTTCTACGGCACCACCTCCTCCGGCGACGGCTGGACCGGCATGGATGCCGCCGGCATGGACGACTACGACGGCGACGGCCTCAACGACTGGGTTGTGGGCGGCCCCCTCGCCGATGTCGACCGCGAAGCCTGCCTCGAGACCGGCTCCTGCCAGGGCTGGGTACAGATCATCCCCTCCAGCGCACCGTCCACCGACCCGCCGGGCACCATCGCCCACGGCCGCATCGAAGGCAACGGCTCCTGGATGGGCTTCAAGGTCGACAACATCGGCGACCTCACCGGCGACGGCATGGCCGAGCTCGCGGTGGGCGCCCCCTTCTCTGGCGGCGCAGGCGCGGTCTTCGTCTACGACGGCCAGGACCTCGCCACCGGCGGCACCATGGGCGAGAGCGACAAGCTGGCGAAGCTGACGGGTGGCGCACTCATCGGCTTGGATGTCGGCGATGTGGCCGACGTCAACGGCGACGGCCTGGCCGAGGTCTTCGGCAGCTCCGGCTTCAACGACCAGGCGGTGGGCGAGATGACCGTGTGGGTGGGCGTGTGGAGCGGGGCCGACGTCGCTTCCGGCGGCAACCTCACCGGAGGCAGCGCCCAGGTCATCGTCGAGGGCTCCACGGTGGGCGGTGAGGTGGTCGGGTCCCATGACCTCGACGGCGACGGCCTCGGCGACCTGGTCGTGGCGTCGCGGGTCACCGGCACCGGCGAGCTGAAGTGGGTCTCCGGCACCGACATCTGGGGCGGCAGCCACTACGATGGCTCCGACTTCTCGGGTCCCGCTGGCGATGCGGGTGACAAGCTCGGCACCCACCTCGCGGTGCTCGATGACGTCGACCAGGACGGCTATCCCGAGGTGGCAGCCGGCGGTCCTGGCGCCACGGGTGCGGCCGTCGCGGCGGAGGGCGGTGTGGTCTACCTCCTCAATGGCAACACGCTCGCCACTTCCACCAGTGCGTCGGCCGATGCCATGTTCACCATTCAGGGCTCGCTCGACTACGGCGCGCTCGGGGTCACCGGCAGCCGGGGTGGCGACATCGACGGCGACGGCACCGAAGACCTCGTCACCGCCTACATGGGCGGCAGCGCAGTCGGCATCGTGCGGGGCAGCGCGCACATCTTCTACGGTCACCAGATGAGCGGCGGCGGCACGGCGGTGGCGGAGGACGGCGGCTCCTCGCTCACCACACGCTTCGACGGCGACCGCTTCGGCCTCAACGGCGACCTGTTCGACATCGAGGGCGACGGCGACGCCGACATCATCACCGGCGCTTTCGAGGCCAGCTCCTCCTGCGGCCTCACCGTGGTGTACCGCTCGGAGTGGTGAGTCGCCGAGAACGACATCGCCCCCGCCTGGGTGTCCAGGGCGGGGGCGACTTGCGTCTGGCGTCACTGCGAAGGCGGCGACGCCGACGGCCAGGGACTCAGCGCTTGACCTCTTCCAGCTCCTTGCGGACGCCGGGGCGCATGGTCTCCCAGATGAAGTTGTAGACGTCGAGGTTGTCGACCGGGTTGAGGTCGGCGCGCTTGAGGCGTTCCTTCAGGTCGTCGGCCATGACGTGGTAGGCGCGGTAGCGGCCGGCGGAGGGGTTCGGGGAGTAGCTCAGCTCGGGTGCCAGCCAGCGGGCCTGCTGGCGGAACACGCTCGGCTTGATGCAGTAGTACTCCTCGGGGTGCACGAGGCCCTGGATGACCGTGGCCATGGGCCAGGTGGGGCGGGTCTCCTCGTGGTCTTCGAGCAGGGCCATCAGGCCGCCGAAGCGTTCCTCGTAGGGGTCGGTGCCGTAGAGCACATCGCGCAGCGTGACCGCGAACTCGGCCTTCAGGGAGTCGGGCAGCTTGCGAAGCGGGCGGACATCGGTGCTGGTGCTGGCGATGTCGGTGCAGGACAGCACCTTGATGGCGGCGTCGTAGATTCCCCGGTAGTCGCGGGCGAGCAACGCCTCATCGAACGCCTGCTGGCCGAGCTGCTCCTGCGCGACCTCGAGGCCGGCCTCGCGGTTCTTCTTCCGGCGACGGCTGGCTCCACCGCCCTGGCGCACCTGCTCGATGTAGGTCTCGTCCTGGAAGCCGCCCGGGTACTGCTTGCGGAACAGCGCAATCTGGTCGGCCACCGTGAAGATGTTGCGGCCTTCCTTCTTCGCCCGCTCCATGATGCGCGTGCGGGTGACGGAGCGGTCCATCGCCTTGCTGAGGGAGGCGACGATGAGGTCGGTCTCGTCTTCGCTGCGGTCGACGGCCTCGAGGAGGTGGTAGAAGCCCTCCTTGAAGGTGCGCGACTTGCCGTCCTCAAACTGGTACTTCCTGCTGGTCTTTGCCTCGGAGCAGAGAATGGCGAGCCCCCACTGCGGACGCCGGGTGTGCCGGAACAGCACGGGCGAAGTGGGTTCGTGTTCGACGGTCATGGAAGCTCCGGTGGCCGATCTGGCGGGGTCGCTCCAGCGATCTCGCGGCGTCGGGCCTGAAGGATGTGAGCAGTGACTGGACGGATCCGGACGGCGATGAGGCCCGGCGCTGCGGGCCTGGTGGGCTCGGCCGACCTCGCTGGGAGGCGACTGGACCCCGGGGATGTGAAGCCGAGAAGGCGGGCCGCGGGGTCGATCTGGCCACCGAGGCTCGCACCTGAGGTGGCCTGAGCCGCAGCACACCCGACTCGCCGACACGCCTTTTATCCGGATTCGACCGCCTCCGCATCGGCAACCCGCTCGGGTTAGAGGCGCGGCCCTCCCGTCGCCCCCCCGGGCCGGCCGTCCCACACGCATCCGGAGACCCCATGAGCACAGCCACAGAGCCCACCTCCGCCTGCGGCCTCACCGCCGCAGACGTGTCGGTCATCGGTGTCATCGGTGCTGGCCAGATGGGCGGTGGAATCGCCCATGTCGCCGCTCTCGCCGGCTACCGGGTCCGCCTGCAGGACATCTCGGAGCCCGCCCTCGCCAAGGCCCGGGCCACGATCGAGAAGAACCTCGCGCGACAGGTGCGCAAGGAACGCATCACCGCAGCCACCGCCGCCGCGGCGCTGTCCCGCATCGAGCCGTCCACCGAGCTCGCGCCTTTCGCCGATGCCCAGCTCGTCGTCGAGGCTGCGACCGAAAACCGCGACCTCAAGGTGCGCATCTTCGCCGACCTTTGCCCGGTGATGGCCCCCGAAGCCCTGCTCTGCAGCAACACCTCCTCCATCTCCATCACCGACCTCGGCCGGCACACCGACCGCGCCGAGCGCTTCATGGGCATGCACTTCATGAACCCGGTCCCGGTGATGAAGCTGGTGGAGCTCATCCGCGGCCTCGCCACCGACGACGCCACCTGTGCCACGGTGGAGGCGGTGTCCGAGAAGATGGGCAAGACCACGGTGATGAGCGCAAAGGACACCCCTGGCTTCATCGTGAACCGGGTGCTGATGCCCTACATCAACGAGGCCGTGCAGGCGCTCTACGAGGGCGTCGCCACCGTCGAGGACATCGACACCGCCATGAAGCTCGGCACCAACGTGCCCATGGGGCCGCTCACCCTCGCCGACTTCATCGGCCTCGACACCTGCCTCGCCATCATGGAGGTCCTCCATGGAGGCTTCGGCGACAGCAAGTACCGTCCGTCCCCGCTGCTTCGGAAATACGTCGAGGCTGGCTGGCTGGGCCGCAAGTCGGGCCGCGGCTTCTACCGCTACGACCGCTGAACTCCGGAGTATCGATGCCCCGCCTGCCTGAGCTGTCCACCCTCTCGCTGTCCACCGAAGACCTCGGAAATGGCGCGCTGGTCGGCATTGTCCGCCTCAACCGCCCAAAGAAGCTCAACGCACTCAACGCACAGCTCATCGGTGAGCTGGGGCAGGCCCTCGCAGCCTTCGAGGCCTTGTCCCTGCGCGCGCTCGTGGTCACGGGAGCCGGCGACCGGGCCTTCGCAGCCGGTGCCGACATCGGCGAGATGGCCGAGTACCGCTCCATCGAGGCGCTCAAGATGGCCCGACGCGGTCAAGGCGTCCTCGACCGCCTTGCGGCCTTCCCTGCGCCCACCATCGCTGCCGTCAACGGCTTCGCCCTGGGCGGCGGCTGCGAGCTCGCGATGTGCTGCGACCTCATCCTGGCGAGCCCCACCGCCGTCTTTGGCCAGCCTGAGGTCAAGATCGGCGTCATCCCCGGCTTTGGAGGCTCCCAGCGGCTCACCCGCAGGGTCGGCACCCAGCGCGCACTGGAGCTGATGATGACGGGTCGCAACGTCTCGGCCGAAGAGGCGGTGTCCATCGGCATCGCCCTCGAGGTCTGCGACGACGTCGTCGAGTCCGCGCTCACCCTCGCCCGCCGCATCGCCCGCAACGCCCCGCTCGCCGTGCGCCGCCTCAAGCGTGCGGTGCTCGAAGCCGACACCCTGCTCCCCCCTGCCCTGTCCACCGAAGCCTGGCTGTTCGCCGAGTGTTTCGCCGACGCAGATCAGAAGGAGGGCATGCGCGCCTTCCTCGACCGCCGTCGACCGCAGTACCAGGGCACCTGAAGTCCTCCCCTCCCCCTTGTCGGAGACCCCTCCATGATCACCCTCCCCGAAGACGTCCTCGAGATTCAGAGTCTCGCCCGCGACTTCGCCCGCAACGAAATCATGCCCGGCGCCCCGGCGCGCGACCAGTCCCACGAATTCCCCGCCGAGCTGGTCGCACAGCTCGGTGAGATGGGCTTCATGGGCATGTTCGTGCCCGAGGAGTACGGCGGCGTCGAGATGAGCGTGCTGGCCTACGTCACCGCCCTCGAAGAGGTGTCCTACGCCGATGCGGGTGTGGGCGTGGTGATGTCGGTGAACAACTCGCTGGCGGGCTGGCCCATCCTGGCATTCGGCACCGAGGAGCAGAAGCAGAAGTACCTGCGTCCCATCGCGTCGGGCGAAAAGGTGGGCTGCTACGCCCTCACCGAGCCCAACGCCGGCTCCGACGCCGCCGCACAGCAGACCCGATACCACAAGGACGCCGACGGCAACTACGTGCTCAATGGCACGAAGATGTGGATCACCAACGGTCCCCAGGCCGAGATCTGCGTCACCTACGCCAACAGCGACCCCGCCCTGCGCCACCGTGGCGTGTCGGCCTTCATCCTCGAAAAGTCGATGAGCGGCTTCGATGTGGGCAAGGTCGAAGAGAAGATGGGCATCGCCTGCTCGTCTACCAGCGAGCTCGTCTACAACGACGTGGTGGTCCCCCCGGAGAACCGCCTGTTCGACGAGGACAAGGGCTTCAACGTCGCAATGGCCACCCTCGACGGGGGTCGCATCGGCATCGCGGCCCAGGCCCTCGGCATCGCCCAGCGCGCCTTCGACCTCGCCGTCGCCCACGCCAAGACCCGCGTGGCCTTTGGAAAGCCCATCGCCACCAAGCAGGCCATCCAGTGGATGATTGCCGACATGGGCACCCGCATCGAGGCTGCGCGCCTGCTCACCTACAAGGCCGCGATGCTCAAGGACGCCAACAAGCACGAGCCCCTGCATGTGCAGCAGGCCCGGTGCGGCCAGGCGTGCTCCATGGCCAAGCTCTACGCCAGCGAGACCGCCAACTTCTGCGCCGACAAGGCCCTGCAGATCCACGGCGGCTACGGCTACAGCAAGGAGTACGAGGTGGAGCGCCTCTACCGCGACGCGCGCATCACCACGCTCTACGAGGGCACCAGCGAGATCCAGCGCCTCGTCATCGCAAAGTCGCTGCTTCGCTGAAGCGGATGTTTCGGCTGGTCCGATGTGGGGCCGGCCGAAGGAGGCTGCCGACGGACTTCACCGTCCGTCGGCGCTGGCGGGAGATGTGAAGCGCGTCGGCCTCCCCACGCCAGGTCAGCCGCAGACGGCCTCGACCACGTCGGCGTCGACCTCGTAGCCCTCGAGGAAAGCCCGGCGCTCCTGCTTCATCTGGGAGACCCAGGCCTGGTGGTCGGCGGAGCGCCCCTGTCGGCCACACATCGCCTCGGGGTCGAGGATGTCGGCGGGCACCGCCTCGAGCAACAGGGCGTTTTCCGTCGCCGCGATGTCGACCAGCTCGTAGCCGAAGTGGGGGCAGCGACGCCAGACCACCTCACCCCCGAGCAGCGCCTCCAGCATGGCCGAGCTGTGGCGGATCTTCACCTTGTAGCCCTCGCCTTCGTCGACGCTGCGGCCATCCCCACCCACGTAGCCAGTGTTCATCATCCACAGGTCAACACCGGCCATCGTGGCAGCCAGCTGGCGGAAGCGCCCGGCCTGAAGCCCGAAGGCCTGCGGGAAGAACGGCTGGGTGAAGGGCGAGCGGGTCTTGCCGACCTCCTTTCCAGCGGCCGAGGTCTTGGTGGTCTCGCCAAGCATGAAGTAGCCCGCGGCCTGGGCAGGCGAGGTGAAGCGCACGATGCCCGGGGTGAAGGCGTCGGCGCCTTCGTCGCGGTTGAGGATGCCCATGGTGCGCACCGGCGGCAGGCTGCTGAGGTCGGCGGCGTCTTCCACCTGGCTCATCGGCATGATGGACCGGCCATTCGCAGTCCACTTCACGAATTCCCACCCGTCGTGGAGCACACCGGCCGCATCGCTCACGTCAGCGATGGTCACCTCACCTCGGGCGAAGCGGTCGACGTTGTCGGCGGGGGCACCGGTTTCGACGAGGAGCTGGCGGTGGCGGGCGACCTCTTCGGGGGACAGGGCCTCCTTGAAGAAGTCGGGGGTGCCGTCGGGGTTGATGTAGACATTCTCGAGCCAGGCGGCCTGGCTCATGGTGCCCGCATGAATGACGGGCTCGGACTTTGCGGTGAGGCCGAAGGTCTTGGCAAAGCAGCCGTTCTCGGTGACCGACAGCTCGCCTTCGGGCCACAGGGTGACCATGTCGTCCTGCACGGGCTGGGTGAGGCAACCCTGCCGAGAGAAGGTGGTGGTGGTCTTTCCGGTGCCGGACAGGCCCATCACGGTCATGGTGCGGCGGTCGTCGCCGAGGTGGACCAGCTTGGCGCCCGCATGCAGGGTGAGGCCGCCCTCGGCGAAGGACAGCGCGTTGAGCATGCGCAGCGCCGCCTTCTTGCTCTCCCCGAAGTAGTCGGGCCCGATGATGTGGGTGCGCCAGTTCTCGAGGTCGACGATGATGGCTTGCCGGCCGGGCATGTCGTCGAGGCGGAGGTCGGGGGTGTAGACGATGCGGAACATCGGGGCGAAGGTGGTGGCGTCGGCGAGCACCCGCTCGGGCGGGAAGCCGAGAACCCGCTGCATGGCGGCGATGTTGGCAGCCTCGGGTGTGTAGAGCCACTGCACGGGCACCGCGCGCCGTCCGACCCCGAGGAAGGCGCGCACTTCGAGGAGGCGCCCCTTGTCCTCGATGTAGGCGGTCTGTCGCGCGATGATGGCGTCGGCCTGCTCCCGCGACATCAGCTTCTGGGAATACTTGTCGGTCTCGGAGGGGTCGGCGATGACGTAGGTGAACTTCGCCATCCGCGCCTTGTTGCGGCTGAACTTCACCACGCTGCCCATGGCGGTGCGACGGGTGACCGGCGTTTCTTCGAGCGCGAGGGAGTGCAGGTCGTCGGCGCTGCCCAGACGGTGGATGGTGGCCGCATAGGGCACGGGCGGTTGAGCGGGGACCTCATGCAGCAGGGGCTTGCCGCTGAGGATGTCGATCATCGGTTCGGTGCTGGACATGAAGCCTCCGGGGCTGGCGCCGCCCCACGCTAGCGCGCCAGCGGCCGCTTCGGAGCCGGCTGAAGTGACAGGCGTGATCCATCTGGTAGGCATTCCCCCGAATGCTCCTCCAGATCGCCGATGTGGCGTCCGTTTCAAGAGTGTGTGTGGACCGCTTTTCCGCGCCCCCTTCCGGAGGCCGCATGTCGACGATCGTGATCGCGATGGCCCTTGTGACCTGCGTGTTGTTTGGCGCCAGCCGCCCCGACTCGGAGGGGGACGACGCCGAGGACCGCTCGGGGATGTGACGGCCGCCGGACTGTGAGGGCCCGCCGGATTGAGGCCAGTGGGCGAGCCGGATAGCGGCGCAGGGTCGAGGACGTGCGCCAGACCGTCCCTGACACCGCACCAGCGCGCGCCGGAACGCAGATGCTCACGCCCCGTGACCTCCGCAGTGTCCCCCTTGCCCGAAGGCCGCTGGGCCAGAGGCTGCTGGCCGACCTGTACGTGCGTCCCACCTACCTGCTGCGGGGCGTGGACATCGTGGTGGAGGGCATCGAGCGCCTGCTGTCCCCCGACCCCTTCATCGTCGCGATGAACCACACCGACCGGTACAACTACTTCGGCCTCCAGGTGGAGCTGCACCGCCGCCACCGGCGCTACCTGGCGAGCTGGGTGAAGGGCAAGTACTTCGAGCACTGGTTCAGCAACTGGTTCATGCGGACCATGAGCAACATCCCGGTGCCCAGCCGTGGCTACCTCATCGCCGGGCACTTCAAGGACCGCCTCGGACGCGCCCCCACTTCCGACGAATACCGCGTGCTGCGGGCCATTCTCGATGGGGACCACAACCACCCCCTGACCGACGACTTGCGCGACTTCGTGCAAGGCGACCCCGCGGGCTGGGCGGAGCACACCGAGGCGGAATTCGAGGCGCTGTCCCGGGAGGTGGTGAGCCTCACCGGCCGCGCGCTCACCGTGGGCATGGGCGTTCTCATCTTTCCAGAGGGCACCCGTTCGCCCCACCTGCTGCCCGGCCACGGCGGAATCGCGCAGGTGGCCCAACACTTCGGCGTTCCCATCATCCCGGTCGGCTGCAGTGGCAGCATCGACGTCTACCCTGGCGACACCCCCTGGCCCCACCGCGGACGCATCGTCTACCGCGTGGGCGAGCCTGTCCTCCCGGAGGCCGAGATGCAGGCGCCCACGGGCTTCGAGCCACTGTCGAGAGCGGCGAGCCGAGCGCACGGGGACCGCTTCCAGGCCCATGTGGACCGGGTGATGTCCGACATCGCCATGCTGGTGGACCCCCGGCACCGCCCGCTCGCCGAGCCGGTTCCAAGCTGTACGGGCGGCGCCGACCGCTTCATCTGAGCGCAGTCCCCCGAGACCCGGTCCACCGACGCGCTAAGCGGACCCACCTCCCCCAAGGACCCCATGGCGCGCCGTCCCCCCTCACCGGTCCAGCTCGACGCCCTTCTCGCACAGGGAGAGCACCGCGCCGTCGAGGCGCTCGTCCGACCCTGGGCACGCGCGCCCACCGCACCCATTGCGCTGCAGGTGTGCTGGGCGAAGGCGCTCGCCGGACTGGGGCGCCACGTCGACGCCGCGCAAGCCTGGCAGCTGGTGTGCAGACGCCACCCGACGCCCGCTCATCTAGTGGGCCTCGGTCGATCGCTCGCCGGCGCGGGACACCACCGAAAAGCCGTGCCCATCCTGCTCCGCGCACTGGCCTCGGCCCCCTCCTTCCCGCCGGCCACAGACGCCCTCCTCCAAGCCATCGCCGCGGAGCCAGGCTGGCCACCCGCAGCCCAGGCTCTGGAGCTGCTGCAAGCCGCCCAGCCCGACGATGCCCGTCCCCACGCCATCCTCGCCAAGGAACACCTCCGCTCGGGCCGCCTCGAGGCCGCTCAGAACAGCCTCAAGCTGGCGCTGGTCCGCGACCCCGCCCATGCGGAGTCCCACCTGCTGCTGGCCGCCTTGCTCAACTCGGTGGGGGATCACGACACCGCCGCAGCCCACGCCGAGAAAGCCCGCATCCACCTGCCGGACCACCCCGAACCCCTGCGTGTGTCGGCCCTCATCGCCGGTCGCCGGGGCGAGCTCGACCAGGCCCGCACCCTGCTCGAACAAGCCCTCTCCCTGCGTCCCGACCGCGTCGACCTTCTCTGGGCCCGCGCCCGCCAGTTTCCCCGCCTGCCCGACTCCATGTCCGCCAGCGAGGCTGCCCTCCACGCCTACACAGCCGACCTGCACCGACTCGCCCGGCTCGCAGACCAGACGCTGCCACAGCAGGCGGCGGCATGGGTGGCGGCTGTCCAGGATGCCTTCCCGGTGCACTACACCGGGGGCGACTGCATGGAGGTGCAGCGCCTGCATGGCAGCCTCGTCCACCGTGCGATGACTGCCGCCTGTCCCCTCCCCCCTCCAGCACCGCCACGTCGAGAACGCATCCGTGTGGGCTTCGTGTCCTCCTTGTTTCGCCGGCACACCGTCACCAAGCTGTTCGCCCGCTGGATGACCACCCTCGACCCTGCGCGCTTCGAGGTCTTCGGCTACCACCTGGGACAGCTCGAGGACGCCACCTCCGCCAGCCTCGCCCAGGCCTGCGCCGCCTGGCGCCACCTGCCCGGTCCCATCCCCGAAGCCATCGCCGCCGTCCAGGCCGACGCACCCGATGCGCTGCTGTTTCCCGAGCTCGGCATGGACGCCCAGCCGCTTCGCCTCGCCGCCCTGCGACTGGCCCCCTTCCAGGCGATGTCCTGGGGACACCCCATCACGAGCGGCCTGCCCACCATCGACGCCTTCCTGGCCTGCAAGGCGATGGCCGTGTCGCCAGACCGCCGCTGGACCCACGAGAAACGCGTCGACCTGCCCGGCATCGGCATCGACTACCCCCGACCGCCCCGTCCCCCCGCCACCGAGCGCGCCCACTTCGACCTGCCCGACAGAACGCTCCTGTTGTGTGTGCAGAGCCTCCAGAAGTACCGGCCTGCAGCCGACGACCTCCACGCCCGGATCGCAGCGGGGGCGCCCGAGGCCTTGCTCGTGTTCGTGGCCGCGGCGAGCGACCGCCTCACAACCCGGCTGCAGGACCGCATGCGGCGGGCATTCTCAGCAAGGGGACTGCAGCTCGATGCCCATGTACGCTTCCTGCCGCGCCTGCCAGAGGCCGACTGGATGCGCCTGCTCAGCCTGGGCGACCTCTTCTTGGACAGCCCGGAATGGAGTGGTGGAAACACCGTGCTGGAGGCCATCTCCACCGACCTGCCCTGCCTTGCCTGGCCCGGTGACACCTTCCGCGGACGCCACTGCCACGGCATCCTCGGTGAGCTCGGCATTCCGGAGCTGCAGCCCGGGAGCGCGGAAGAGTGGGTGGCGGCTGCCATCGCGCTCGCCCGGGACCCCGCGGCGCGCATCCGGCTGCGGGAGCGCATCGCCAGTCGCAGCGACACCCTCTTCGACGACCCCCGGGCGACCCGCGCCCTCGAAGCGCTCTTGACCGCACGATGCCGCTGACCGCTGGCGCCACACGCCATTCCCCGGCATCATGGGCGCCGCCTCCCGCCGGGGTCGTCGTGTTGCGCTCGAGTCTGTTGTGCCTGCCAGTCGTGCTGTCCGTGGGCTGCCTGCCTCCTCCGGGGGAGGGCCAGGACACCTTCACGAGCGGAGAACAGCGTGGTTGCGCACACCGTGAGCTACCGCGTGCCGAGGGCGACCCGGCCGTGGTGGGCACCACCGACTTCGCCACCAACGACGACTCGGCCCCCTGCACCCGCTCCCCCGGCAAGGACCTCCGCTACCTGTGGCGTCCCGACGAGACGGCTACCTACCGCATCAGCACGGCGGGCTCGTCCTTCGACACGGTGCTGTTCGTGCTGGAGGGCTGCGAGGGTCCCGTGGTGGGATGCAACGACGACGCCGGCGACCTCACCTCGAAGGTGGAGGTGTCGGCCGTGGCTGGGCGCAGCTACGTCATCGTGGTCGACGGCTACGAGCGGCTCGACTCGGGGGACTTCCGGCTGTCCGTGGTGCGCTGAGCGACGGACTCAATCGGCCCAGTCCGACCAGTAGGGCCCCTCGCCGATGTGACCGTCCGCGCCGATGCGAAGGGCCGCTGCGAGCGCGGTGCGACCGGTCTTGCGGTCGTCGTGGTAGGCCTGCTCGAGCACTGGGTAGGCCGAGGCCGCTCCCTGGGGACAGGCCTGACGGGCCTTGCAGTGGGCATGGCATCCGCCGCCTTGTTTGTGGGACGCACAGGCGCGGATGTCGAAGCGTGGGCCGACCCGCGATGGGACGGCGGAGACCGGGCAGGCCCGTTGGCAGGGGGCCGGGCAGGACGCGCAGGGCCCCGGCTCCGGCAGCACCCCGCTCACGGGCAGCGCCTCGGTGGTGAAGCAGGCCGCGCGAAGCCCCATCCAGGGACCGTGCTTCGGGTGGAGCAGCAGCCCGAGCGGACTGTCCCAACCCAGGCCGGCAGACCTCGCCAAGGGGCGGAAGTCGACGAAGCGCTCCGCGTCGAAAGCACACCGAACCCACACCCGGTGGCGGCCGTCCGGTGCCGGGTCGACCGTAGCAAGCGTGCGGGCGATGAAGCGGTCGAGGGGATGGGCGTGGGCCGTGAGCACAGTGGGGTCGGCGACAATGGCCTTGGTGAAGGCACTCCAGAGGGAAGGGCCACCCGAGCCGAACACCACCACCGACCGGCAGCCCGGCAGGAAGTCGACCGCCCCGCCCGGCGCCACGCCGACCGCATTCAGGCCGATGGCGCCGAGACCGTGGAGGATGCCCGACCAGGGCGAGCGCCGCTGCCAGCCCAGGTCAGTAGCGGGTGCGCAGGTCGTTGCAGGCGTCGTCATTGCCCAGCTCGCAGGACTTCTGGAAGTACTTGCGGGCCGTCGAGGTGCTCTGCGTCTGACCCCGCGTGCCGTCGAAGTAGCGCAGCGCGAGGTTTCGGCAGGCATTGGCGTCGCCGCCGTCGCAGCCCTTCTTCATGTAGCGGTTGGACAGGGCATAGTCGGTGGTACCACCCACGCCGGAGCCCGCCATGATGGCGAAGTTGTTGCAGCTGCGGGCGTTGTCGTCGTCGCACGCCATCTTGAGGTACTTGCGGGCGCGGGTGTGGTCCTGGTAGCGCGACTCGCCTTCCCACAGCATGTAGCCGAGGTTGCCGCAGCCACGGGCACTGCCCTTGTCGCAGCCCAGCTCGTAGTACCGGAGCGCACTCTTGGCGGACTGGCCGATGCCCTCGCCCTTTTCGTAGTTGTAGCCGAGGTTGGTGCACGAGGCGCCCGAACCCAGCTCACAGCCGCGCTCGTAGAGCTTGTTCGCGCGGGGCTTGTCGGTGCGGGTGCCCTCGCCGTTGTCGTACATCAGGCCCATGTTGCCGCAGGAGCGGCCGTTTCCGCCATCGCACCCCTTGGTGTAGAGCGCGATGGCCTGTCGGGCATCCTTGGGCACGGCACGGCCGGACTCGTAGAAGTAGCCCACGTTTCCGCAGCCCATCGCGATGCCCTGGTTGCAGGCCATGAGGTAGAGCTGGGCCGCCTTTCCGAGGTCCTTGACCAGGCCGTCCTTGGCCAGCTCGTAGCGATAGCCCAGGCTGTTGCAGGCATCGAAGTCGGTGCCGTCCATGCACTTGCGCCAGTAGCCGAGCACCTTCTCGCGAGACTCCTTGGAGACGCCCGCGGTGAACCTGGGGCTGTCCAGGCCGTCGGTGCCGAGGCCCGCGCCCACCGACTGGCCCTGTCCGCCGAAGGACTCCGTGAGGGTGGCACAGGCCTTTTCTTCATCGAGCTCGCAGGCCTTGTCGAGGTAGCCGCGGGCGATGGACGCATCCATTGGAGCGCCAAGATTGCCCTTGTGGTAGCGGTTTCCGAGCAGCCGACACGAGTAGCCGTCGTCGAGGTCGCAGCCCCGACGGAGCATGCCGAGCGACTCCTCGAGGTTCTTGGTCACGCCCTGTCCGGCGCCCAGCTTCACGCCGAGGTAGCCGCAGCCGCGTCCCCAGTCGAGGTCACAGGCGGCGCGATACCACGAGACCGCGGTCGGGAGGTCCTTTTCCACCCCGATGCCCTGCGAGTAGGTGACCCCGAGGTTGCTGCAGGACACCCCCGAGTTGTGCTGGCAGCCCCGCCGATACAGGGCTGCGGCCTTGGCGTGGTCCTGGTCCACGCCGTCGAGACCGCGTTCGTAGCGGAAGCCGAGGTTGGCACATCCCGACACGTCCGACAGCGAGGAGCACTGCCGCCAGTACTTCATGACCTTGCTGCGCACATCGAGGTCGGTGCCAGCGGCCACGATGGGCTCCGCGAGGGGGTCGGCGGCGGCGGACTCCCGGGCCTGGGCAAGCCACAAGCGGGCCTCGTCGACCTCCGGGACCACGACGGCACGGGCCACATCGTCGACCGTGACGCGGGCGGTGGCGTAGGTGTCGATGTACTTCTGCACGATGCCTTCCGCGCGCTCGCCGCCGGTGTCGCGCAGACCGGCCAGGGCCTTCCAGTCGGCGGAAGCCTTGGCCTTGAGCTTGTCGGAGGCGGTGCGCATCCGCGCCTGGCGCTCCTGGTCGACCTTGCGACGCAGCTGCTCGGCCCGCTCCTTGGCGGCACGCTCGGCGGCCTCTGCAGCGGCAGCCTCCTGGGCGAGTCGAGCGAAGTCCACATCGCCGCCGGTCTCGATCTTCACCCCGCCCACTGAGGTGGACGGTGGTGCGGCCAGAGCGAGCTCGACGAGGTCGGGTCCCTGCTCCCGGGCACTCACCGCGAGAACAGCGTCGGGACCGTGATGCACGGGGCTCTGGTTGCGGTCCCGGGCCGTCGCCACGAGGGCACCCTTGGCATACTCGGTGGCCTCCTTGGCGGTGACCTTGCCGTCCTCGTCGGCGTCGCCCCAGCCGCGCAGAGCACCCAGCACCAGGTAGGAGAAGGCCGGGCGGGCGCTGCCATGGAGGGGACCGGCGAACTGCCCGGAGTCGGCGGCCGTCATCATGGTGAGGTTGCCGGTGTCGGGCGTGTAGTTGGGCATGAGCGGCTGCAGTCCCTCGACCAGGGAGTCGCCGTCGTGGCCCTGGCCCGAGAAGCAGGCGTCGAGCACCATCACGGTCTCGGCCTGCTTGCCGCGCCCCATGAGGTCGGACAGCTCGTCGCGGGACACGCTGCGCTGATAGATTCCGTCGGCGCTGCGGTCGGCGTCTGCGCCCACCAGCAGGCCGTCCTTGCCGTCTTCTGCCGGGGCGCCATGGCCCACGAACACGAACCAGAGCGTGCCACCCGCCTGCACCTCGGCCGCCGCCTTCTCCACCTCGCTGCGAATCTTGTGGTCGACCGCCTGGCCATCTTCGAGGCGGTGGATGCGGGACAGAGGCACCCCACGGGTCTTCGCGAGCCAACGATACCAGTCCTCGATGTTGGCCCGCGCACCGGGCACATCGTCGACCCGGGCGTAGTCCTCGATGCCGATGAGCACGGCCGCATCCGCCCGGCCGTCTTTGCCGTTGCCCTTGGGGGGGTGACTCAGGTCGGGCCAGTCGCCTGCGGTCGCCACCGCGGACCAACCAGCGATCATCCAGGCAAAGCCGAGCATGGCAGCCTCCATTCGCGCGAGCGGCCAGTTTAGGCCATGCCTCGCGGCACCGCGAGGGCTCGCCCGGGGTCAGCCGGCCCGATAGTGCCGCAGCCCCAGCCCACGGAGCCCGAGGATGCCCGCCCACAGCCAGTCTGCGCCCACAGACGCGCCGCTGTTCATCATCGGCACGGAGCGCTCCGGATCGAACCTGCTCCGGCTGGTTCTCGACGCCCATCCTCGCATCACGGTGCCGCATCCCCCGCATGTGATGAACTACTTCGGGGCCATCGAGCACCGCTACGGCGACCTGTCCGACCCCACCGCACGGCGCCGGGCCGCCCGTCACATGGCCGAGCTGGTGCGCATCCACATCCACCCGTGGGACATCACTCCCGACGTCGACCGGCTGGTCCACGAGGCCGACCCTCCCGATCTGTTCGGCCTGTTCCTCGCGCTGTACGCCCAGCACCTCGAGTCCACCGACGCCCGCCGCTGGGGCTGCAAGTCCACCTTCATGATCCACCATGTGGACCGCATCCTGGCCCGCTTTCCCGACGCCGGCCTGCTGTGGTTGGTGCGGGACCCCCGCGATGTCGCCGTGTCCGCCAGAAAGAGCGTGTTCTCCCCCTGCGACCCACGCCTGTCCGCTCGCCTGTGGGCGAAGCAGCAACAGCAGGGGCTCGACCTGCAGGCCCGGATTGGCGACCGCGTACACCGCTTGCACTACGAGGCGCTGGTCGGCGACCCCGAGGCCACCATCCGCGCGGTCTGCGACTACCTCGGCGAAGCCTTCGACCCCGCCATGCTGGCCTTTTCGAAGACGGACAACGCCCGCCGCATCGCGAAGATGATGGCGAGCTGGAAGAACGCCGATGCCGGCTTCCTGAAGAACAACACCCAGAAGTGGCGCACGCAGCTGGGTCCTTGCGACCTGCGTGTGGTGGAGGAGGAGGCGGGTGCCCAGATGGAGGCCCTCGGCTACGAGCGCGCCACCGACGCCCGGGGCCCGACCGCAGACCCGGGCGTGGTGTGGCGAGAGGCCCAGGCCCGTCTGCAGGTGGAGCTGGCCTCATTGACCGGCGATGCCAACCACTGGCGCCGGTGGGGAAGACGGGCCTGGCTGACCGCCCTCGACGTCCGCACCCGCCTGCGATGAGCCACGAGCTGGTCGACGTCCGCCCCGGCCTGGAGGCGGTCCGCGCGCGGGTGGCCCGTCTGGCTCGAAGCCGCGGCCCACGGGTATCCGACTTCATCGACAAGGTGCAGGACGTCGTCATCATCGCCTCGTCCTCTCGCGGAGGCTCCAGCGTCTTCTCGGAGACCCTGCGGGCGAGCCCCGACCTGTTGCACCTGCAAGCGGAGCTGAACCCCCTGCTCACCCTCGCGCGGCTCCACCCCCTCGACACCGGCGGCATCGACGACCACATCCCTCCGGGCACCCCCTTCGACCGAGATGTGCTCGACCGGGAGCTGGCCTTCGACGCGGGGCATCGGCAAGCAGGGCCGGTGGATCTGGACCGCTGGGCCTCCGATCTGTGCTGGCGGCTCCTGGTGCAGTGGACCGCAGTGGACTGGGAACCGGACGAGGTGCGGGACTGGCTGGGGTCGGCCTGGACCGACGTGCTGGGGGACCGCTCGCCCCGAGCTGGCCTCCCCGACGGCGCCCTGTCCGCCATACACCTGGCCTTCATCGCCCGGGCTCGCTCGCGGAGTGCGCGGGTGGACCCGAGGATGTGGGATCTGGACACCTCCTCGCTGCCCGCGGGCTTCTCGGAGCTGCCCGCGCTCACCGAGGCGCCGGTGGGCGCCATCATCGAGGAACCCCCCTTCGTCACAGTGGGGCCGTGGGTGCGCGCGATGAACGGCCTCGACCGTCCACTGGTCATCAAGACGCCGAGCAATGCGTACAGGCTGGCATTCCTCAAAGCCCTGTTCCGCAAAGCGCGCTTTCGAGTGCTGCACCTCACGCGCAACCCCGCGGCCTCCATCAATGGCCTTGTGGACGGGTGGACCTACCGGGGCTTCCACGCCCATCCGGTCGCGCCGCCGCTCGACATCGAGGGCTACGGCGACCAGAGACCAGACGACCGGGGCTGCTGGAAGTACGACCTCGCGCCCGGGTGGCGCACTGTCGCGCACCGCCCGCTCGTGGAGGTGGCGGCCCACCAGTGGGTGAGCGCCCATCGGCATGTGCTGGGCTTTCTGAGGGCGCACCCGGAGGTGGAGACGACGCGGGTGCGCTTCGAGGATGTGGTGGGCACCCAGGCAGTGCGTCGGCAGACCCTGGAGCAGGTGATGGACTGGCTGGGTGCGCCCATCGCCCCGGCCTTCGCCCGCGTCATCGAGGAGCCGCTCGACCCGGTGATGGCGACGGTGCGTCCGCGGGCGAGGCGATGGTTCGCGCGAGCGGAGCGACTGGCACCGGCGCTACGCCTGGAGCCTGTGCGGCAGGTGGCAAGGGAGCTTGGGTATGAGGAGCGGTCGAGTTGGGTGTGAGTTGGACGACCTGCCTATCAATACTCTGGGACCTACCGAACCGGCCCAATGCGCCGGCCCCGGATTGCGCTTCCCCATCCGGGTTTCTTCCGTGCACCGCGCGACAGCCAAACTCGCAGACAGGCAGCCAGTCCGCCAATCCTGTTGCAAGTCGACACTTGCGCCATCGAGGTGGGTGGATCGCGACTGTATCAGTGATGATACACACTCCCGGCGGTCCGACCCATTTCGGTCAACTGACTTGCGCGAATCCCAACGACAGAGGCGAAGTTCCAAGAAGACCTATCAGAGCGTGGTTTCGCCCCAACCGCCCCACCTGGCGGTGAAAGACCGAAGGACATCACCACGACGGGATCCAGTCACGGATCTTCCTTCAGTTCTGGTCGAGGCAGCCGAAGCGATGACAACTCGGTGACAAGTTCTGACACTCTGTGGCAGTCTCACTGGGAAGCGGAGGGCACTCTGCGCCTTGGATCAGGTGCTGAGAGCAGGCTCGACACCCACCGCATCGCGGGCAGCGACGCGTGGGAGTGAGGGAGGAGACTCATGGAACAGCCGACAGACCCAATAGCCAACCCGCCATACCCCCGACTTCCACAGGTTGCGGACCGAGCGAGGGGGGCGTGGATTCACGCAGCGCAGGACCTTGCACGCATTGCAGCATCCTCGGCTGAGCTCCCGGAATGGAGTCCACACTTCGAGGTTGCAGTCGTGTTCCGTGCATACACCACGGACAGGGGCAATACCTGGCGCATAGATGGTGTCTCCAGCACCCACGGTGCCTCCCCGACAAACGTCCAGATCAACCGCATCCAATACCTGTTTGATGAAGGCATTGCCACCATGCTGCACAGGGACGGAGTATGTGCGGCCCTTGTCAACCCCACCCGCTCTTTTCAAATAGATTTGGGAGGGAAGCCGCGGCCCCAGCACCGAGCCATTCAGCTGGGGATTGCCCTGATCTACGACGAGCTCGACGCAGCCGTGCCCGAGTCGGTGATACAGGCGGCGGAAGGTTGGGTCCGATCTTGCGCTCACCTGGATGAAGCCATCTATATGCAGAGGTGTTTTGCGCTGGAGCACGGCGCCGACAATCCATCTATTCGTCGCCGCGAGCGTTTTCCGCGGGACGAGGGGCCCCTGCTTCCCTACGGGAGCATTGTTTCGCTTGAGTTCGACGCAAGCCAGCCCCGGGAGAGCCAACGAACGGGCCTGATCGCCCCCGGAGGACTCGCCCTCTCCAGCCCTGGCACCCTGCAGGCCCACGGGTTCACAGGCCAAGGTCCCTGAGGCAACCCACCCGCCTGGTCACTCCCTTCGGGAAGGCACGGGCGGGTCTGCAGCCCCGGCACACGGAAGGAGCACCGTCGCCACGGTGTGCCCTGCCTCGTCTCGTCTGATGCCAACGGTGCCGCCGTGTTCCTGCACCACTCTGCGGACCACGGCCAACCCCAATCCCGTGCCGTCCTGCTTCGCCCAACAGGTCACGAAGGGATCGAACAGCCGCTCGGTGGACCCTTCGGGCAGCGCTTCGCCACTATTGGCGACTTCGACGCAGCAGCCCTGTCCCCGCTCGACCGACCGCACGGCCACCCAACCGTCCCTGCCCGCGGCTTTGAAGGCATTGTCCAACAGGTTCAGCCACACATGCCCCAAACGAGCCGGGTCCCCCATGACCTCGCAGCTCGGGGTGAGAGACATCTCGACGCGCACGCCCTCGCCTCGCGGGATGGACCTCAACAACCGCACCACCTGCCTCACAGAGGAATCGACGGCAAACCGACGGTGGGTGGACGTCCGACCCGAGGCGAGCCCCAGCAGGTCCTTGGACAGCTGATGCACCCGCCGCGTGCCATCCAGCATGGCCTCCACCAGCTCCTCGTGATGGTCCGCCACAGGCTGCTCGCCGACGAGGATGTCGATTCCATGCCGGATGACGTTGATGGGGTTGCGTACCTGGTGTGCGACCTCAGCCGCGAGCAGCCCGATGGCGGCCAGCCGTTCTCGCTCCACCGACTCCACCACAGCCCGACGCAGCGCGACGTGGGCGCCGAGACGGGCCCGCAAGATTGCGGGCTCCACAGGCTTGGTGACGAAGTCGGTGACGCCCGCATCGAAGCTCTCGAGGACCCGTTCCCGAGACCCGTAGGCTGTGAGCAACAACACCGGCAGGCTGGCCGTCTCGGTTCGGGCACGCAACGCTCGGCAGAGCTGCACACCATCCATGCGTGGCATCGCCAGGTCGGTCACGACGGCATCCGGTGGCCGCGCGACAATGGCCTTCAGGGCCTCCTCGCCATTTGGAAACGCATCGACCTCGAACCAGTCCTGCAAGCAAACAAGCAACCAGGAGCGGAGCTCAGGGTGGTCTTCCACCAACACCACCCTGGCTTGTTCGCGCGTGGACTGGCGGTTGCCCATCCTCGGCTGCGCAAGCCCATCCACCGGACCGATGCGGTCGTGGTCGGTAGACGGTTCCGCAGACTCGGAGGCCTGAGGCGACCTGGTGCTGGCTTGTCTCAGCACGAGTCCGACCCTCGCGCCCCCCCGGACTGACTCTCCAAGAACGACGGAACCACCGTGCAGACGAGCGGCCTCCGCCACGACAGACAGTCCGATGCCCGCGCTACCGCCCGACTTGGAGCCCTGAACTCCCCTGCGGAGGAGGTGGTCGGCTCCGTCCGCGGGCAGCCCCGGGCCATTGTCGGACACCTCGAGGACCAATCCATCGTCGACCCAACGAATCTGGACCTCGATCCAACCCCCGTCCGACACCACGCGCATTGCATTGGACATCATGTTGTGCAGGGCGGACTGCACCCACCCGACATCGACGCACATCCTCGCCTGTGGCTCGCCGCTCGTCGCCAGAGTGACTCGCCGAGCGTCCGCAGCCGCCCGAAACGCATCCAGGACCCGCGCGACCAACGCCCCCAGCTCCACCTCCGCCTGGCTTGCATCCGAGCCCAGTGGATCGGTCGATGCCAGGCGCAGCAGGTCCTCCACCATGCTTTCGAGGAGGTCTGCGTTCGCGAGCAATGTGCGCCGGGCGACCTGGCGAGCCTTGGCGGAACTGGCGGAATCGGCCAGAACAGAGGCGGGAGCTACAATGAGCTGGAGCGGAGTTCGAAGGTCATGCGACACGTTCTCGAGAAAGCGAGTCCGGAACTGGCGCAGCTCTCGCAGCTGTGACACCGTCCCTTCCAGGCGAGCCACCGCAGAGTGCAGCTCCGACGTCCGAGATGCCACCTGCTGGTCGACCGCTTTCTTGGCATGCTGCAGTTGCTCGAATCGTCGCTCATTCTGCTGGACGCTCACCCGGAGTGCATCGTTGGCGTCTTGCACATCCTCGCTTCGCTCGGCCACGTTGCGCTGCAACTCGAGGATGCGACCCGCGCACCACCCAAGCCCCGCCCAGGCCACCGCCGCCCATGGGTCGAAGGGGCCGTCTGGGTGAAGCCAGGCCGCAAGGCCTCCCACACCCAAGGCCGATGCCCAGGACCACCATCGCGCACGCGGCTCTCGATAGTCCACCTCATAGCGACACAACCCATCGCCACGAGCAAGACAAGCCGGGTGTTCCACCTTCGCACGAGGAAGGTCGAACAGGACGGGGAGGTGGGCCACCTGGCTCTTTCGGACCGCACAGACAAGCGGCTCGGTTTCTTCCGGCCCGCCGTTTCGAATTCGATACTCCATCACAATGCGGCCCGGGCTATCTTCCACAACCGCTATCTGGCCGATCTTGTTGAATCGCGACAGGCCCGAACACATCTGGAGATACGCGCGCCGCGTCGAACCAAAGGCGCGCGCAAGAGGCCTCAACAGACCCATCGCCTCACGCGAGAATGCACCGCGGCCCAGTCGATCGACCAGGGTGGGGTCGTCCACCGCGCGCACCGTCTCGCGAGCGATGGATTCCACCTGTCGAAGCTCCACCCATTGGGTCGGATCCAAGACCTCTGCCCGCGACAAGCCAAGCTCGGACAGCATGGTGTCCGTGGCCTCCTCTCCACGCGCTCGATCCAACTCCTGCACGAACGGAACCACCCAGAAAGCAGACAGTTCTTGCGAGCGGGCGCCTCGGTCAGGTTGATCGGACACGCGTACCTGCCGCCGCGAACAGCACCCAAACCCCAAACGCAGTCGGACTCGCCGCCCATCGATTCAGCAGTGTCGCCACCTCCGCGGCCTGCTCGCGCTTCCCCCGCCGGTCGAGCATGACGACCATGGCATCCAGGATGACACGCCAGGTGGCCTGCTCGACATCCTGGGTCGTCAAGGTCAGCGCAACCGAGCGGATGTCGGTGCACCCGGCTTGTGCCAGGTGTCGTTCAAGAGCCGGCCCAGCTGCAAACACCCGCGGAGGGACCGGCAGGCCTGCCAGTGCAGTGTCAAGGGCCACGTCTCCGGTCAACAGACGAAGCATGGTGTGGTCGGTGTCCACCAGGACGACACGCCCCCCTGGCCGTGCTGCGCTGACGACATGGTCGACAAATCGTTGGCGCTCCGCAACCGGAATGTGTTGGAGCACCAACCGGCTGAGCATCGCGTCGTAGTCTCCGTGTCGAGGCAGGGCCGCTCCCATCAGCGGGTCTCCCACCGTCGCAGAGTCCAGGTTGGATCGTGCGACATCCACCGCCTTGGGCTCGAGGTCCAGCCCGTCCACCTCGAGAGGAGCGTACCTCGCCTTCAGCCCCCGCTCGAACACCCCCGTGCCGCACCCAACGGAACCCAGGGTGTGGGCCAGCTGGAGGTCGGCAAGCTCGGCCACCACAGCATGCTCGCGCCCTCCGAAACAGCGCGCCTGCACGCCGAGACGAACGTGCTCGGGGTAGCCTGCCGATGAGTAGCTGGAGCGGGTATCTGCCATCTATGACCTCCCGACTGGTCTGGCTGGGTGTGGGCCCGATTCAACGGACGCGAATCAATGTCATGGCGCGTACGCCAGCTGCGACTCGACCAGCTCGGTTGCAAACCTGCGTCGAATCACCATGAAGAATCCAATGCCCTCGTGAACCAGCAGCGGTGGGCCCTCGAAGGGCTTGGGACCGCGACCATCCACGCGAGCGAACTTCTCCAGGAAGTCGGGACGCCAGCCTCCGTAGTCCGGCTGCTTGAGACGGCTGGTGAGGCCGACGAGGGCGTTGCCTACACTGGACTGGTCGACTGCTTCCATGACCGCCTCCACCGAGCCCATCACAGTCTCACTCGGCGACGGACGCGCAGCCCGGGGCACAACCCTCGGGGGCCTGCAAAGGTTGTCGATGTCGACCACCACCGACATGACCTGCTTGTCGACGACCGGGATGGGTGTCGCGCCACGGGCATGCTGGAGGAGCTCCCTGGCCGGACCGTCCTCCAACCACCTTCGGGCGTTCTCCACAATCGCCACGAATGCGGTGTCTCGGCGTTCTTCCGCGGCCTCCGCCGAAAAGCCCGCGTCGTCGAGCCAGAACAGGTGAACCCGGTCCAACACGCCAAACAGATTGAAGCCGGTGGTCGCCGCGAAGGCCACGCCTGCTGCCACACGCACCCGCGTTCCGGTCTTCTTGTGACTGCAGAAGACGCTGAACAGACGACGGGTCATGTACAGACCAGCCCGCCTCAGGTGGGCGTCGGCCTTTCCATCTGCCAGCGACAGGGTCTGCACCAACGGATGCTCCTCCGACGTCGAGGCTGGCTGCGGACTCAGGCCGGCCCGCCGAAGGACCGAGGTCTGCTGGTCGAGCTCCTCGACCTCCTCCTTCGACAGCAAGCGCATGCCCGCCCGTTGCAGGGTCGAATAGCCCAGCTCGCCAAGCCTCGAACCCACTGCCCGGTACTCCGCCTCCGTCTTCGTCACGAGCTCGTCGGGCTCCCAGTCCCCCCCGTGGCCGACTTGCTTCAGCTCGAGCCCAAGCGCCTCCATGACGCCATCCAGCTCGAGCCTTCGACGGCGGACTGCCAGCCTCCACATGTCCACTGCGCGGCAGCTTCCTTCTTCAGCCGACCGACGACCGCCCCAGGTCTCGATGGCCTGTCGAAAGGAGTGGACCCGCGCGTGCGCAGGGTTGCAGAATCCGATGATGTAGTGGGTGCGAGACAGATACAGCGCGCGGTCCCAGCCGTGGAGCTGCGTCCGCATCTGGATTCCGCCACGCAGCCGCGACAGTGCCTGGTCGGTGGACACACACCCCACCCAGCTTCGGGTGGGTCCCTTGGAGTCCACATCCGACCACTGCCGGGGCACAGAACGCCCGGTGGTTGGATTCTTCACCGACAATTCGGTGAGGCTCGTGAGGTGGGGAACGGTCTCCGCTCCGATCTGGTGGCCGGTGCAGATGCCACCCCATGCGGCGAAGCAGATGGTGGACAGGGTGCGTTCCGCCGTCGTGCCCGCCTTGGGTTGGACTCGCACACCCGCCCCCACCCGGTGCTTGTGCACTCGCGAGACGAGCGCGCTGGCAATGTGCCCCAACCGAGGGTTGTCATCGAGGCGATCGGCGACGGCGTCGAAGTTGCGGTGGTAGGCGCTCGCCCACTTCGGGACCCAATAGTACTCGTACCCACCCACACCCACGCTCGGTGGTGCGTAGGGTCCGGCCACAAGCTGTTCATAGTGGGCTTCCAGGCCTCTGAGGCACTCAGGAAAGCCCCGCCCTCGGAAGGGACCGACCACGCCGAAGGCAGCGCGTCCCCCATAGGCCCCGGCAAACAGCAACTCGAAGAGGCCATGCCTGCGGAGCGACCGCGTGGACGTCGCTGGATGCATCGCGTCGTCGAGGATGTGGAGAACCGTAGGGTCGAGGTTGCGATCCAGCGCGAGCCAGGAGTATTCCCCTTTCCCCTCGTCTTTCCCCTTACCACCCCGCCACATGCTCCCCACGACGGGAAGGCGAGTGCCGTACCGGCACACACGAGCGTATGCCTGGGCGACCGGTCGACTGGCGAGCTTGCTGAAGTCCAGCCGGGCCGACTCGGAGATCAGCCACCATTCGCTGAAGGTGCGAAGTGCGCTCGCAGAATCGGGTGCGAGAGGTCCATCGTTCAATCGAAGGCCGATGCCCGAATAGCTGAGGTCGCGGACATTCTGCAGCCCGGTCCATGCAGAGATCGCGGATCCCGCGCGCCGAAACCCAACGCAGCGCAGGTGACGGCAGTCGACCGTTCGTGCCTCCTTTCGACGAAACTCTCGCTCCAGACACGCCGAGGCCGGAGGCGGGGAGCCCTTGGGTCGGGTGTAGATGGCGTGGTGGCCGGCAACCGTTGTACCTGGTGCAGCCCCGCCGCGGCCTTGCCGACTCACCGCCGCCCAGACTCGAGCCCCTTCAGGGTGCCAGGGAATCAGGTGTTTCACACGTCCCCCAAGCCCGAAGCGCGCCTCAAGTGCAACACAAAGCAGCAGCCTTTGCGGGTGTCCGCGAGCTCCAACCGGCCTCCGTTGGCCTCGGCGAGCAGCCGGGAAAGGTGCAGCCCCAAGCCAGATCCTCCGTACTGTGACCGCGTGGTCGACCAAGGCTCGAACAGCCGCTCGCGCACCTCCTGGGGGAGACCCGGGCCGTCGTCTCTGACACGAACCTCGATCCAATCCTCATGAATGCGAGCGGAAATCGACACCTTGCCGTCTCCATTCCCGCGCTCTTGGATGGCGTGCATGGCATTCGATGCCAGGTTGTGCAAGATGCGCGCGATGTCCACACCATCGGCCTCGACACGACATGTTCCGGGGCAATCGAACTCGAGGAGGATGCCGCGGGTGCGCAAGGCACCCAGCATCCGACGGACTTGCCGAAAGACCACCGCAAGGTCGGCGGGCTGAGCTGGAGTGTCGGACCGCCGCGCCTGGGGGCTCCGTCGGGTCCGCCTCACAAGCTCTCCAAGATGCCCTGTGTTGGCAGCAAGACGGGCTACTTCCGCTCTCCAACGTGGGAACACGGCCTCCGATGGGACCCCTGTGCGCGTGAGCATCTCCAGCTCCTCCACAGAGTCGGCGAGTGCCATCACCACGTTGCTCACGTCGTGCATGTAGAACCCGACCGCCGCCTGGGCTGCCTCCGCCCGTTCGCGACGCACCATCTGGTCCCGCAGCCGGGCTTCGCTCTGCGCCAGCAAAAAGCGCGCACTCTCGTGATGGACCGCTTCCAGCAGCACCTCCCGAGACCATGGCTTTTCGATGTAGCGCCCCACATTGCCTTCGTTGATGGCCGATAGAGCACTGTCCAGGTCGACGTATGCGGTGACCAGGATGCGTCCGGCAAGCGGCTGCATCAGTCGGGCTTGCTTGAGGAGCTCCACCCCCGACATGCCGGGCATTCGGTTGTCGGCGAGAATCACGGCCACGCACTGCTGCCTCAAGCACTCCAGAGCCGCTCTACCATCGTTCGCGAGCAACACATCGAAGTCGCCTTCGAGCGCAGCCTTGGCCACCAGGCGGTTGCCAGCTTCGTCGTCGACCACCAGCACCGAACACCGAAGCGCACGGTTGGACGGACCCACCCTCGAGGAGCCTGCACTCATGCGTTGCCCCCGCCTCCCTGCTGCCTGCGAGAATTCGCGTGAGTATGTCCGAGAAGCCACCCGAGGGCAACGCCGACGGGCCCGCCACGAAACGGACGTTCGGTCGAGCGTCGCCTCACGCCCCTCCAGGAAAACCAAAGACCGCCCGACACCCGCCCTTTTCGCGGCTGCACCAATCCGGGCAGCGGGCAGTCCGCCCAATCGACTTTGCCAGTGATCCCTCCACACACGCAGCCACCACCCGGCGCATCCCAGACCAGCCGCCTTGACCCGTAACTCAAGGTTGAGTTACCAATTCCTCCCCCTCCCCGGAGAACCCCATGGACCCGCTGCTCAACCACGAGATCGGCACCCACGCCGGGCTCGTCTTCCGCCACCTCACCGACCATCCGGCCACCACCGCCAGCGCACTGCGCAAGACCACCGGCCTCAACAACCGAGAGATCGACCAGGCCCTCGGCTGGCTGGCCCGAGAACACAAGCTGGTCGCCGAGCGCGACGGCCGCACGGTGCGCTACTCCGTCGGCTAGGGCCTCCATCGGCGGCCCGCCCGCTCGGAGCCCCCCATGTCCGACCTGCCCGCGACCTATGGCGGCGCCACCTTCACCACGCGCACCGCCGCCCACGCCGACGACGTCGCCCAAGCCCGCCACTGGCGCCGCGTCGGCGTGCGCGACGAGATCTCCCCGCTCCGGGAGGTCCTCCTTGCCGTGCCGCCCGACACCCTGCGCGGAATCGACGACCCTGACGCCGCCTTGATGCTCGGTCGTCCCGACGTCGAGGCCATGCGCCGACAGTTGCACGCGCTCGCCACCGCCTACGCCCGGCAAGGGGTGGCCGTCCACCTCCACGACGCCCCGAACGCGCCGCCCAACGTCGTCTTCATGCGCGACCTCGTGTTCACCACGCCAGAAGGATGTGCCGTCTCCCGTCCCGCCAGCCCCGTTCGCGCCGCTGAAGCGGCCGTCGCCCAGCAGGCCCTCGCCCGCATCGACGTCCCCCTGCTCGGCCTTCCCCGCAACAAGGCGCTCTTCGAGGGTGCAGACGCCCTCTGGATCGACGAGAACAACCTGCTCGTCGGCCTCGGCACCCGAACCAACCGGGCCGCCCTCACCTGGCTGCGGCATCTTGTGGGCCCGCGCGTCCACCTCCACCCCGTCCCCCTCCCGCGGGGCACCCAACACCTGCTGGGCGTCGTGGTCCTCCTCGACAAGGACCTCGCCGTCGCAGATCAGAGCCGTCTGCCCTACGTGCTGCGCCGCCTGCTCAAAGACCACGGCGTCCAGCTCATCGAGCTCCCCGAGACCGACCAGCTGCGCGTCCAGCGCGGCATGAACATGGTCGTCACCGCCCCCCGCCGAGTCGTGATGCCGGCCCGCTGCCCCGACATCGCCAGGGCCCTGTCCGAGCACGGCGTCCACACCCACCAGGTCGACGTCAGCGCCTTCCTCGTCGCCGGCGGGGCCATGGGCTGCATGACCGCCATCCTGCGCCGCGACGCACCTTGAGCCCACCCCTCGCCAGTCCCCTCGAAAAGCACTAAGCCGCGGGCCACTCGCAAGTCAGAGAGGCCCCACATGTCCCGCACCATCCTCCGTTCGGCCCTCGTCGCCGCGCTCGCCGTCTCCTGCGGTGAGAAGGTCCCCCCGGCTCCGGTCAAGCCCACCGACATCTCCAGCCTGCCGGCCTACGCCCAGGACATCTGGAAAGACGTCGACGCCGCCGCCGACCCCTGCGTCGACTTCTACCAGTTCGCCTGTGGCGGCTGGGAGGCCCGCACCGAGCTGCCCGCCGACCGTCCCCGCTGGACCCGCAGCTTCTCCGAGATCTCCGAGCGCAACGAGGAGTGGGTCAAGGCCCTGCTCGAAGCCGCCGCCGAGACCCCCGACCAGGGCGATGAGGACTGGAAGCGCCTCGGCACCATGTACTCGGCCTGCATGGACACCGACGCCCTCGACACCGTGGGCCTGTCGCCCCTCCAGCCCTACTTCGACGAGATCGACGGTGCGGCCGACCTCGCCGCCATCTCCACCGTCGTGGGCCACCTCCACAAGATTGGCGTCGATGTGTTCTGGGGCGGCTTCGTGGAAGGCGACTTCGTCGACCCGGGCCTCCAGATCCTCCACATGGGTCAGTCGGGCCTGAGCCTGCCCGACCGCGACTACTACCTGAAGGACGACGAAAAGCACACCACCCTGCGCGCCGACTACCTCGCCCACCTCGAGCAGACGCTCACCATGGCCGGCATCGCCTCCGAAGAAGACGCCAAGGCCCGCGCCGAGGCCATCCTCGCCTTCGAGACCGCCCTCGCCCAGCTCCACCAGCCCCGCGAGGCCCTGCGCGACCCCACCAAGATCTACAACCGGGTCGACGACGAGCTCCCCGAGGTGGCCCCCGAGCTCGACTGGCCCGCCTGGCTCGCCGCGATGGACGGCGCCCACATCAAGCACATCAGCGTGGACAGCAAGGACGTCTTCGGCCAGATGAGCGCCCTGCTCGCCAAGACCGAGCTCAACGTCCTCCAGGACTACCTGCGCTGGTCGGTCATCCGGGACACCGCGCCCATGCTTCCCGTCGCCTACGGGGATGCCCACTTCGCCTTCTTCGGCAAGAAGGTCACGGGCCAGGAGGAGCAGTCCCCCCGCTGGAAGCGCTGCGGTCGCATGGTCGGCGGCGCCATGGGCGAGGCCATTGGCCGCAAGTACATCGGCGAGTTCTTCGCCGGCGAGTCGAAGGACACCGCGCTCAAGCTCATCGGCGACATCCAGGACGCCTTCGAGGTGGGCCTGGCCGACCTGTCCTGGATGGACGACGAGACCCGCCAGCGCGCCATCGACAAGAAGAACACCCTCGTCAACAAGATCGGCTACCCCGACGAGTGGAAGGACTACTCCGCCCTCGAGGTCACCGCCGACGGCCACCTCCAGAACGCCCTCAACGCCACCCTCTTCGAGCACGCCGAGGTCATCGCCCGCGCCAGCAAGGCCACCGACCGCAGCCTGTGGCTCATGCCGCCCCACATGGTCAACGCCTACTACCACCCCCTGCTCAACGAGATGGCCTTCCCCGCGGGCATTCTGCAGCCCCCCTTCTTCGACGCCGCCCGCCCGAGCGCCATGAACTACGGCGCCATCGGCATGGTGATGGGACACGAGCTCACCCACGGCTTCGACGACCAGGGCAGCCAGTTCGACCCCGAAGGCAAGGTCCGCGACTGGTGGGCACCTGAGGCCCGCTCGCGCTTCGAGGAGCGCACCGCCTGCGTCGCCGACTTCTACGGACAGTACGAGCCCATCGAAGGCACCAAGATCAACGGCCAGCTCACCAACGGCGAGAACATCGCCGACATCGGTGGTGCGCGCGTGTCCTACAAGGCGTGGAAGGCCACCGGCGACCAGGCCACCGTGCCCGGCCTCACCGGCGACCAGCTCTTCTTCGTGAGCTTCGCCCAGGGCTGGTGCCAGCTCGCCAAGGACGAATACCTCCAGATGCAGATTGCCAGCGACCCCCACTCGCCGGCGAAGTACCGCGTGCTGGGCACGCTCTCGCAGCTCCCCGAGTTCCACGCCGCCTTCAACTGCGCCGAGGGCAGCCCGATGCGTCCGGCACAGCAGTGTGAGGTCTGGTAGCGCCTGGCAACGGCCCGCTCCTCAGACCCCCAACCGCAACAGCAGCGCCCCCCTCAGATCGCTCACCGGCCGGCAGTGCTCGCGCAGTCCTGGCACCCGCAAGATGCTGTCGAGCAGGTGCTGGGCGTTGAGGAAGTCGAGCTCCTTCGACAGGCGCTGGGCCAGACGGCGCCCCGGGAAGTAGCGGAGCAGGGCATCGACGTTGCCGCGCTCGATGATGGCGTCGGCCGTGCGGAGCTGATCGGCGTACTGCTGCGCCATCTGCTCCAGCCGACCGCGGCCCTTCGCCTTGGGCGCGTGGCTGAGGTGGGCGTTGATGGCAGGCATGTAGGTGGCCCGGGCCGCCTCGAGGAGCCGGTCGATGAGCTCCTGGGAGGAGACCTCGCGGCCCCGCAGGCGCAAGGCAGGCCCCAGCAGCTCGGGGTGCACGAGGTAGCTCTCCACCTCGAAGTAGGGGAGCACCTCCACCGTGGCGGACTGGCGCACCAGCACGTCGTCGGGCCAGGCGTCGCGGTCGACCACACCAGCGCGTCGGGCAGGCTCGCCCTCCCGGGGCGACTGTCCGAGCAGGCGGACCACATCCCGGTGCCCGCCCACAGGGCTCACCCGCACCGGCTTTCCGCGGAGCACCCAGCGGTAGAAGGCCTCGTCGACCGAGCCCCGGCGACCCGCGCAGTACAGCACGGCGGCCGGCGGGTTTCGAGGCGAGTTGTCGGGCATTCGAAGGAGTCCTGAGCGGGAGCGCCGCGCCCCCACCATGCCTCTAACGAGTCCCCTCGCCTGTCGTGGTTCCGGACGGGCCCCTTCCGAGGCGCTACACTCCGCAGCCGCCCGCCTCCCCGTCCCCGGTAGCCGCCTCCATGACCGCGCCCGCGCCCCAGGAACGCCCACCACTGCGCGATGTGCTGCTCGTGCTCGGGGCCATGTTCGCGTTCTCCTTGATGGCGCTGTTCACGCGAGCCGCAGCGGCCTCTGTGCTGGGTGTGGCCGCCTGGCGAGCTATCTTCGTCACGGTCGTGTTTGCCGGGATGGCCGTGTGGCGCGAGGGGGCGTCCACCCTCACCGCCCCCTCCAAAGACACCCTCAAGCTCGGTGGCGTGCTCGGTGTGGCGCTGGCCATCGCGTCGAGCACCTTCGTCGGCGGCTACGCCTTCACCACCGTCGCCAATACCATCTTCCTCCACAACCTCGCGCCGGTGGTAGTGTTCCCGCTGGCGTGGTGGCTGTTCCGCGAAAAGCCCCTGCCAGCCGCCGTCACAGGGGCCGGCATCGCCCTCGTGGGTGTGGCCATGCTCACCGGGGTGAGCCTCTTCCAGGTCGCCCACTTCGCCAACCCGCGCTTCTTGCTGGGCGACGGTCTCGCGCTGGCATCGGCTGTCGGCTACGGCGCCGTGCTCGTCTACACCCGGGCCACGCGGCAGGCGGGCACCCCCATCTTGTCCACCCTCGCACTGTCCTGGGGTGTGGCGGCAGTCGGCCTCACTGCGGTGGCCCTGCTTGCAGGCGAGCTGTGGATCTCCGGTCCGGCACTGGCATGGACGCTGGGCCTCGCCATCGTCTGCACCAACCTGCCCTTCTACCTGCTCAACCTCGGCATGCGCCGGGTGGGGGCGGGCCTGGCGGCCGTGCTGTCCCTGTCGGAAGTGGTGTTCGCCACGGTGCTCGGCGTGCTTGTCTACGGCGAGCACCTCGCGCCGGTGGGCTGGTTGGGCGGACTGCTCGCCGCACTCGGCGTCACCTACGCCGTCACCACCGACGACACCGCTCCCCAGGCCGAGGCCGGCGACGCTCTGCACGCCGACACCCAGCGTCCCCGGGCGGCCCGCGCAGGCCTGGCTCTGCTGGCCCTGAACGTGGGTGCGGTCGCGGCACTGCTCGGCCTTCCGGGCGCTGGCATCGTCATCGCATGGGCGGGCCTGGCCACGCTGGCACGCTTCGGCCCGGCGCTTGCGGCTCCCGGCCTGCCGCCCAGGGTCGGCGGCGCCATGTCCTTCGTGGGAGGCCTGGTCGCAGCAGCCGTGCTCATCGCGGGGCTCACCCGCGGACTGCCGGACATCGGCGACGGCAATCCGCTGCTGCTCGCACTCGCCGTGGCCCTCGCGCTCGGGGACCGCGCCCTGTCGGCCCGAGAGGATGCCGCCGACCGCGACGCCCATCCGCTGTTCACGCTCGCCATGGGGGCATTTGCCGCCGCGCAGCTGTTCGCTCTGATCGGTCATCCTGCGGGCAATCTCGTGGTGGCGCTCGCCCTGCTGCTCACCGCCGCAGCAGCTGCAGCCGCCGCCGCGGCAGGCTTTCGGGGTCACCTCCTCGACCGCCGCTCCCTGCCCTCCCTGCAGCGCATCGAGCGCGCGCCCGCTCGCCTGCTCACTCCCCGCCGGGCGGCCGCAGCAGTGGCCCTCGCCTGGGCCGTCGGCGCCGTCCACAGCGTGCCCGCCGGACAGGTGGGCATCGTCGAGCGCTTCGGCGTCCCCCGTGCCCCGTCGCCACCGGGACTGCTGCTCGCGCTGCCCCCGCCGATCGATCGGGTGGAGCTCGTGGATGTGGCCCATGTGCGCCGCACCGCCATCGTCACCGACGGCACCCCGCTCCTCTGCGGCGACCAGTCCATGGTCACCGTGCAGGCCAGCCTTCACTACCAGGTCCGCGACCCCAGTCGGTTCGCCTACGCCGTCGGCGACCCCGATGCCGCCCTGGCCGCCCTCGCCCGCAACGCCCTGCTCGAGGCCGTGGCCGCCCGCACCCACGACGCCGTGCTCACCGACGGTCGAGAAGCGCTGGAGGTCAGCGTGATGCGGGCCACCCAGGCAGCCGCCGATGCTGCCGAGCTGGGAGTGGTCATCGTGGCGGCGCCCGTGGCTTCCGCCGCCGTGCCTCCGTCGGTCACCGCCGCCTTCCTCGACGTCATCAGCGCAGACGAGGAGCGGGAGACCGCCATCAACCTCGCGCAGGCCTACGCCGCCGAGGTGCTGCCGCGCGCCCGCGGCCGAGCCGTCGCCCGGATTGCCGAAGCCCACGGAATGGCCACCCGCACCCTGTCCGAGGCCCGCTCCCACGATGCGCGCCTCACCGCCTTGTCCGAGGGCGGGCGTCCGTCCCCTTCCCTCACCCGGGCCCGCCTGCGGTGGGAGTCCCTCGAGCGCACCTTGTCGCCCCGGCCCCTGGTGCTGGCGCCGAGCACGGTCCCCGTGTGGCTCGGTGGACAGCCAGTCCCCTCCTTGACGCCCCCTCGCTGAGCGCCGCATGTCCGAGACGCCCACCTCTCCCCTCCCCTGGTCACTCGTCGGCGCACTCGCGCTGCTGGTGGGCACCCTCGCGGGCGCCGTCTACACGGTCGATGCCCGCGAGGCCGCCGTGGTCACCATGTTCGGCGCTCCAGTCCGCACCGTCACCGAGCCTGGCCTCTATGTGCGGGCCCCGTGGCCTCTGCAGGAGGTCGTCCGCTTCGACCAGCGGGCACGTCTGCTCGCGGTGCCGCCCACCGAAATGCTCACCCAGGACAAGAAGAATCTGGTGGTCGAGCCCTTCGTGCTCTGGCGCGTCGCCGACCCCCAGCTGTTCCTCGAAGCCGTGGGCACTCCGGAGGTGGCCGAGACCCAGCTTGGCGACCTTGCCGTGAGTCGCATCGCCGCCTCCTTGGGCAAGCGAGAGTTCGGCAACCTGATGGCTGTGCAGGACACCGCCACCGCCAACCCGATGTTGCCGACCAACCTGCGCGAAGGGGTGGCCGAGGTGGCCGCCCGCCGCCTGGGCATCGAGGTCATCGACCTGCGCCTGCGCACCCTGGGCCTGCCGCTGCAGAACGAGCAGTCCATCTACGACCGCATGCGGGCCGAGCGCAGCCGCATCGCCAATCGCTACCGCTCCGAAGGCGAGGAGCAGGCCGCCAGCATCCGTGCCGACGCCGACCGAAAGGCCGCCGAGCTGCTCGCAGAAGCCGACGAGGCCGCGGCACGCATCGAGTCCAACGCCGAAGCCGAGGCCGCCGGCATCTACGCCGCCGCCTTCTCCCGCGACCCCGAGCTCTACCTCTTCCTGCGGGAGCTGGAGGCCTTCGAAGCCGTGGTGGACGACGACACCACCCTCGTGCTGGAGTCGGACAGCAGCCTGTTCCGCAGCGTGCTGGAGGCGCGCCCGTGAGGGGGCTCCCTTCCGGACTCAAGTGGCTCGCTCTGCTGCCGCTCGGCTGGGCGGCCTCGGGGGTGATGCTCGTCGAGACCGGTGATGTGGCGGTGGTCTTCCGATTCGGTGAGGTCACGCGCACGCAGGGCGCCGGCATCGGCACCCGCCTACCCTGGCCCATCGAGCACCACGAGGTGGTGAGCGTGAGCGAGGTCCGGCGCGTCGAGCCTGGACGCACCCGCATGCTCACGGGGGACACCAACCTCGTCGACCTCGACCTGGTGGTGCAGGTCACCGTCTCCGATCCCGTCGCCTGGCTCACCGCCACCGCCGACCCCGAGTCCGAGGCCGCCGCCATCGTCACGTCCATCGCCACCGAGGTGGTGTCCACCATGGACGTCGACCGCCTGCTCACCACCGGACGGGCAGAGCTGCAGCAGAGGGTGTTGGCCGACGCCCAGGCTGCCCTCACCGACATGGGCTCCGGCGCACGCCTCGACGCCATCGACATTCGTGAGCTCACCCCTCCACCGGCAGTGGTCGACGCCTTCAACGACGTGTCCTCCGCCCGTGGAGACCGGGAGACCCTCGCCCTTGGCGCAGAAGCCTACACCTCCAAGCTGCTCCCCGAGGCCCGGGGCACCGCGGCCACCTCCCTGGCCCGCGCCCAGGGCAGAGCAGCCGAGCGAGTCACCGGGGCACGGGCCGACGTCTCCCGCTTCGAGGCCACCGCACAGAGCCCCCAGCGACGTGCCGAGACCACCCGCCTTCGCGCAGAAGCCCTGGCCAGAGCGGGCGAGCGGGCTGTCGTGCAGGTCGTGCCACCGGGCACCATCGTCACGCTGCCGGAGCCCGCCGCCAACAAGGAGTGACCCGTCCCCCTGCCATCAGGTGGGCGGTGGGCCGCGCTGTGCTGGTGCTCTGACGAAGACGGTCCCCGCGCGATAGCACTACGCATCCTGCGCTGGAGACCGTCCTGTGAAGCAGCTTCGCGCCATCGTCGTCGTCATCGTCCTCGCCAATGTGGCCGTGCTGCTGTGGCTCCTCGCCCGGCAGCCGGAGGACGGCACCCCGCGGCCCGCCGACCTGACCGACGTGTTGGAGCCGCTGGTCGACGACGCCACGATGGCCGAGGCCCGCTACGATCTGTCCGACCGCAAGGGGGAGCTGTCCATCATCCTCATCAGCCTCGACGCCCTGCGCTACGACCGCACCGGGCTGTCAGGCAACTCCGACGGACTCACCCCCAACCTCGACCAGTTCGCCGAAGAAGCCGTGGTCTTCCACCAGGCCTTCTCCGCCGCTTCGTGGACCCTCCCCTCCCACATGTCGATGTGGACCGCCCGCTGGCCGTCGATCCACCGGGTCACCAACAAGCTCACGCTGCTGGGTGCCGACAAGATGTCGGAGACCAGCCTGTCCGCCGGCATCGAGACCTTTCCCAACCTGCTCGTGCAACAGGGGTGGACGGCCGCTGGCTTCACCGGTGGCGCGGGTGTGCAGGGCAAGTACGGCTTCGGACGCGGATTCTCCGAATACCTCGACGACCGACCGTTCGCTGGACTCGACTACTCGAGTCCGGCCGCATTGGATTGGCTCCGCGCCCACAAGGACGACCCCAAGCCCTTCTTTCTGTTTCTGCACGGCTACGACTCCCACGGCCAGTACCCCCTGCCCGAGAGCCAGCTGCAGTCCATCCCCTACGATGGCGAGCTCAAGGGCGACATCGACGAGCAGGGCAAGCTGCGGGAGCAGGGGCTCGCGGCCATCGACAAGCCCGGCGACGACCCCAGCTTGACTGGCGTGCTCGACGAGGCCGATGCCGCCTTCCTCGAGACCATCTACGACCACAAGGTACGCGACGCCGACCAGCGACTCGGCACCTTCCTCGCCGAGCTGCGTCGCATGGGACTGCTCGACCGGGCCATCGTGGCGGTCGTGTCCGACCACGGCGACGAGTTCATGGAGCACGGCCACATCGACCACGGACACAGCCTCTACCAGGAGCAGCTCCACACCGTGATGCTCATGCGTCTTCCCGGCTATGCCCGCCGAAAGGACGTGCAGGGCGTCGTGCGCACGGTCGACCTGTTCCCCACCTTCTTCGATCTGCTGGGAATGGAACAACCTGCTGGAGTGGACGGCGAGAGCATGTTGCCCATCCTCCAGGGCGAAGAACAGTCCCGCGATGCCTATGCCGAGACGGACTACCGCCTGTTCGTCCACCGCCGGGCCATGCGAGACGACAAATACAAGCTCGTGCTCGATCTGCAGGATGGCGAACGCCGACTCTACGACCTGTCCGCCGACCCCACCGAAGCCAAGGACATCAGCAGCGAGGAGCCCCGCCGCACCTACGAGATGGAACAGGCCCTGCGCACCTGGATGGGCAAGCACGGCACCAACCCCCAAGACTACCTGGGGATGCGTCAGAAGCCCATCGAGATCTTCTGAGGCGCACGAACGACCCTACACAAGAATGGGCAGGGGTTCTCCGGCCACCGGGATGGCGTTGTCGTAGGTGTCGCCATACCGCGCGCCAATGTAGACAGGTCCGTAGCCGCCCCGTTCGTCGCCTGTGTAGGAGGACTCGTAGTCTGCAGGGTCGAGCCCCATGGCTTGCAGCACCGTGCCCAGCCACTGGTTCCAGATGAGCCCGGGGACCCCCTGCTCGTGGAAGCCCTCGATGTCCCAGGCGGAGTCGAGGTCGCGGTAGTCGACGTAGTTGCCGGTGTTCAGGCCGCCTCCCGCACCGCCCGCGGTGATGATGGGAACGGACTGGGTCTCGTGGGTGAGCGCACCACTTTCATGGGTCCAGACGAGCAAGGAGTCGTCGAGCAGGGTGTTCCCGCTGCCGGTGTCCACCTCGTCGAGTCGTCGCGCAATATCGAGGAAGACCCCCTCGAAGGCCCGCTGATGGGCGGCGGCATTGATGGCCTGGGCCACCCCGTCGGCCAGGTGGGCCTGGTGGGCGATGTCTCCGTGCCAGTCGCCGGTGAAGTCGGAGAAGGTGTCGTTGGAGTTCAAGGTGGCGATGCGCGTGAGCCCACACGACATGGCCGCCACCACCACCTCGGCGAACAGCTGCCAGTATTGGATCTGGGAGGCCGGGTCGCGGAAGTGGGTGGCCGAGCCAGTGAGCGAGTGACTGTCGAGGGCAGGCTCGGTGCCGCCGCCTTCGAAGGTGGGTGTGCAGGTGACCTCGAGGGTGAGGCGGCGCTCCAGGTCGAAGAGGCGCTCGACATGTTCGTCGAGTCGCCGGCCGTCTTCCGAAGACAGCCGCGGGTCGGCACGCAGCCGCCGATAGTTGTCGATGACCTTGTCCACCAGGGCACCATCGAGGTCACCATAGGCCTCGCTCGGCCGGAACAGGCGCAAGAACAGCTGGTAGGACGAGTTGTTGGCGTACTTTTCCTGGATCGGACCCGAGCGGACCGCGGGACTGGCGTAGTCCCAGCTCATCGCCCGCCGGCCCGCAGCCACGCTGCGCTCCACCACCGTGGAGATGTCGGGGTAGAACACATCCGACCACGCCAACACCTGGTCGATGGTGGGCGATGGATAGGCGAACATGCGCACGCCGTCCACGCCGTTTCCGTCGTTGCTGGCGAAGTTGCCGAGGTGTCCACCTGTGTGATGCTCGATGTACCAGGGGATGTCGAGCCCGCGAATGACGTTCATGCGGGACAGGATGCGGGTGCTGAAGACCGAGCTGTCTCCCGTCAGGACCGGACTGAGCACCCGATTGCCACCCGAGGTCGACGCAATGGAGGACAGGCTTGCCTGTCGAATCGCACGGCTTGCGTAGGTGGAGTGGTGGGCGAGCGCGGAGTCGTCCGGAAACATGTTGGACGACCACACGCCGCCGTGCATGGTGCCGAAGGAGATGAAGCAGCGATCGCGTGTGGTCGAAGCCCGGGCTGCGCGGGGCAGGAGGCTCGGCAGGGTGGGCAACGCAAGCATGGCGCCACCGGCCCCATGCAGAAAGCGCCGTCGGGAGCAGGTCGGCCACATCACTCACCTCCGGGCCTGGCGAGGCGCTTGAACTCGGGCAACAGCGCCACAGTCACGAGGAACTCGTCGAGGGTGAGCCCGGAGGCGAGGGCTTCACCGAGCTCCTCGATGGTGCAGTCCTCGGAGTCGGTGTGCTCCATCCGACCGAGCGCGAAGCGGAACTGGTTGCGCGCAAAGCAGGCGTGGGCCTGTCCGCTGTCGAGCATCACGGTGGTGAGGTCGTGGGCATCGGCCACATCGTAGGACAGGCCGTCGATGAACACCGACGTCTGGCTGTCCACCGCTGCCGCCCCCACGGGGATGCCGTCCGAGTTGTAGAGCACCTCCATGCTCCGGGGTCGACCCAATGCATCAAAGCCCTCGGTGGCGAAGCCCAGCGGGTTGATGAGCGACTTGTGGCAACCTTCGCAGCTCGACCCCTCCACCTCCGTGAGCGTCTCCACCACCTCTCTGGTGGTCTGGGTGTCGCTGGGGGCGGGTGCGACCGCGTTGACGTCGTCGGGCGGCGGCGGCATGGGCTGACACAGGAGCTGCTCCCGCGCAAACACGCCCTTCAGGATGGGACGGGTGCTCGCCGAGCCGGTCGCGAGGAGGCCCGCCCGGGTGAGGAGGCCTGCACGCGCCGCATCGCCGGTGACCGGTGGGTCGCCTTCGCCCGACCAGGGCACACTCAGGCCATACAGCTGGGCGAGCCCGTGGTGGTCGGTGAGCACGAGGTCGGAACGAAAGAAGGTCTCGAAGTCGGTCGGCTCGGTGACCGTGTGCCAGATGCCGAGCTCACGCAGCTCCTCGGCCATCGCCTTGTGGAGGTCCGCCGACGGGGTGTAGCCATCCGAGAAGTCATCGTAGGGCTCGGTGCCCACCCGGGCGTGCATCGCGGGGATGTGGTCGGTGATGAGCCAGTCGTCGAAGAAGTCGGCCAGCGCATCAGAGGTGCGGGTGTCGGCGACGAGTCGGCGCACCTGGGCCTCATACACGGCCTCATCGAGCAGCGAGCCGTCGTCGGCTGCGGCCATCAGCTCGGCATCGGGCGCGGTCTGCCAGAAGTGGAAGCTCAGGCGACTGGCCAGCTCGTGGGCGGTGAGGACATCGTCCCCCGCGTCGGCATCGCCCAGCTCCACATGGTGGGTGAACCACGGCGACATCATCATCGCTGCGGTGACGGCGACTGTGCCGCGGTCGGTGGCCTGCCAGCCGTCGCCCGGGTTGTCCGCAATCCAGGCGTCGTAGGTGTCATCGTAGACCGAAAGGTAGTGGTCGACGTCATCTTCGGTGAGAGGACGGCGGTGGGCTTGCGGTCCGACGGCCCGAATCCACCGGTCCACACAGCTGCGGTCGCCAAACGGGCTGCAGTCGTGCTCGAAGTAGCCCTCGATGGTCCACACATGACCCAGCTGGAACTCGTCGGAGATGCCCATCGCAATCACGGCCCAGGCCTCGGCGTGCTGCTGGAAGACGTCCTGGTCGAGGCGGCGGTAGCCCCCCCGGGTCTGCTCCGGGGAACCGGTGGGAAGGTCGACGGGCAGCAGCAGAGCCCACTCGTCGACCCACTTGTAGGCCAGCCAGTCAGACTCTCCAATCTCGGGACCGAGGAAGGTGGAGACGAGGTCCGAGACGGCGTTCTTGTATTGGGAATGGGACAGCCGGCGGAGGGGTGGACGGGTGGGCTCACCGGTGGGCTCACAGTCCCCTGCGTCGTCGCCCCCGCCATCGTCGCCCCCGCCGCCGTCATCGCCGCTGCCTTCGTCGCCTCCAGAGCCCGTGCCGCCATCGTCTCCTGTGCCCGTGCCATCGCCGGTGGTGTCCGGCGGGTCGGTGGAGGACTTGTCTGGGGCCACCGACGGCGAACAGCCGACCATGAAGGCGAGGAGAAGGGGGGTGGTTCGGGGGGCCATCGGGTCTCCGGTACGCCCTGCATCATAGGCCACAGAGGCCGCGACCGCGCCCATGACAGTGACGCAGGCAGACCGAGGTCGGGCTACGGTGGGTCCATGAAAGCCCGGCACATCCTCTCCTTCCTCGCCACCGCCACGTTGCTGGCGTGCGGCGCATCGTCGGACAAGTCGCAGGACTCCCAGGCCGCGGCCGACTCCAGCAGCACGCCGGAAGCAGGCGCAGACTGGCCGAGCTGCACGGCCTGGCTCGCAGACTTCCCCCATCCCGGTGGCGACACGGTCTGCGACTCCCCCAAGCCCGAAGACGTGCAGGGCGTCCAATATGCCGGGGCCGCCTGGCTCACGCTGTCGAGCGGGCGAAAGGCGGCGGTGTGGCTCCCGGACGACTGGGCGAGTCGCACCGACCGCAGCCTGCTTGTGTTGCTGCATGGCTCGGTGGGGTGCGCAGAGGGACAGTTCACCCAGACGCACATCCTGTTCGGGGACCGCCACGCGCTGGTGGCTCTGGCATACGAAGGGGCCGGCGAGACCGTGGCCGACCCCTCCGAGATCCACGCCGACCTTGCCGAGGTGCGCGCGTCACTGCACGACCACTGTCCAATGGAAGGCACCACAGAGCTCATGTACGGCTTGTCGAGAGGCGGCGGACGGGCGGTCCAGGTAGCGGGGCTGGACGTCGCCGATGGTGGTCACCTGGACGGCATTGTCGTCGACTCTGGTCCCATCCCGGGGCGCAGCCTGGATGGCTTGTCCTTCGACGGTGCCAACCTGCTGCTGTGGTGCGGAGAATACGACCCCAGTCCCATCGAAGAAGGGCGCACCACCTGCGATGTCATGCAGAACGACCTCGGGCCGCTGCTGCAGAGTCGCGGGGCCCAGGTCGAGCTGATGGTGGGCGAGGCTTCCTGCCACGGCATGGTGCAGTGGGAATGCAATGCAGACTGCAGCGATTGTGCGGGCACCGCAGACCCGATGGAGTGGGGCCCCAATGTGACAGCAGTGGCGGACTGGCTCGACGGTGTGGTCGGCGGTTGAGCGGGCCTGGACGACCGTAGCGGAGCCTCCGACTCAGTCATCCTGGTGGCGCACCGTGTCCGCCTCGAAGAAGGCTTGCAGCGCAGGCGCCATTGCAGCCACCGTGTTGAACGTCCAGGCGCGACCGTCGATGTGTGCGCCGGCGGACCGTCCGGTGCTTCGGTCGAGCTTCTCCCAGTGCGGCACCCCCACTGGCTTGACCTGAAGGGCCTGGACCACCCGCATGTGGCGGTCGGCGTCGACCTCGATGATGTGGACGCTGCGGTGGGCGGCGACCATCTCCGGGTGGGTCAGGCTCGCCTTGTAGGCCTTGCAGCTGCCGCACCACTCCGCCCCGACAAAGAGTACGGGCACACGTTCATCCGACGAAGCTGCCGCCTTGATGGCCGCCGCAGCCCCCTTGGAGCCTTCGATGGGGGTCCAAGCGATGGCAGGCAGGTCGGCCGGAGGCACCGCTGGCTGGGCGCATCCCAGAATTGCGATGGCGGCGAGCATGGGAGTGGGAATCTGCATGGCTTTCCGAGAGTCCCGCGGCCTAACCTGCTGGCGCAGTGAAGCTCGCGAAACGTCTATGGACTCATCTCCCGCCGTGCCGGTCACCCTCGGGGGGCAGGAGCTCCGCCAGGGTCGACCGCTGGTAGTCGGGACGGTGAGTCGCCACAGGCCGCGGGCCGACGAGTGCCGTGCGAAAGCCGAGCCGGCCTGCACCGTCGATGTCCGCCACCGGGTCGTCGCCCACGAACAGGCACTCCGAAGCCACGATGTCGAGCTGGTCCAGGGCCTCCAGAAAGATGCGTGGGTCGGGCTTGTCGCAGCCGAGCTCGGAGGAGAACACGACGACCTCGAAGAGCTGGGAGACCCCGCAGCGGTCGAAGTGGTCATGCCAGAGGCGGCTGTCGGACCAGATGTTGGACACCAGGGCGAGTCGGGTGTGGCGGCGCAGCGTGTGGAGGAGTTGGCGGCTCGCCTGGGGAAGGACGCCCACCTCATGCAGCGCGACCACCTCCGCGATGCGAGCGGCCTCCTCACCTTGGAGGCCCATTCTGCGCAAGACCCGAGCAGCCACCTGTTCCATCGGTGGCAGGAGGCCGGGTTCGTTCCAGGCCCAGCGGTCCGCAACCACGGCGCAGACGACCTCGTCGACCAGCTCGGATGGGAGGCGTCCGCCGTCGAGCTGACGGTAGGTGGACGCGTAGTCCTGCTCGGGTCCGAGTCGGTCGTGGCCGAACATCAAGGTGTTGTGGAGGTCGAAGACCACCGCCTCGGGCCGACACAGGTGTTGCAGGGACAGCGGGCGCATGGGACTCCCAGCCAACGCAAGGAATGGACCCACAACATCCCGCGGTCGCCGTGTCCACGCAAGCCAGCCGCACTGCGAACGGTCCCCAGAGGCCTTGTGAGACTGGTGAGAGATGGCAGCAGAGCGATTTCGGGCGACAAAAACGGGGCCCGCAGCCAATGCCGGCTGAGGGGTCCCCTCGGAGTCATGAATGTCGATGCGCCTGGCGCTCCTACCCACCCTTCTGTTCACCCTCGCCGCTTGTAGAAACGACAAGTCCAGCGATGACGCCCACAGCCCGACACCGGGCAACAGCGGGCCGGAGGACACGTCCGCCTTGGACACAGCGGACTCTGGCGACCCGGAGGACTCCGGCGGAACAGAGCCGGAGGACAACGACGGCGACGGGGTCTTCAGCGATATCGACTGCAACGACGACGACCCTGACGTTCACCCAGGCGCCCCCGAGTGGGTGGACGGCATCGACAGCGACTGCGACCCCGCGACCACTGAGGCCGGCCGCGCCACCTGGTATGGCAGCTCGGGTCCAGTGGACGTGTCTACAGACCTCGACGCTGCGTGGACCGCCCCCGAAGACGGCCGACTCGCCCTGGGCGAAGGCGACTGGTCGGCCCACATCACCGTGCCGACCAGCATCTTCGTCGAGGTGCGAGGATACGGTGCAGTGGTGCTGGGAGCCAGTGGCGCGGAGGCCATGCGGGTGGATGGGGACGGCACATTGTCCAACCTGGCCCTGGCGGGCTCGGTGCGGGCGGGCCTCGGTGCAACACTGACGGCCACGCAGGTCGACTTCGGGACCGGGGAGCTGTCCGCCTACCAGGGCGCCCGGTTGAGCCTCTCGGACTGTGCTTTCGACGGTGCCAGCCGCAGCATCCAGGGGGTGGACCTCGGCGGAAGTGACCCCGCCCCCCGCACGCTGCAGGTGGTCGACTCCACCGTGAGCGCAACCTACGCGGCCATCACCGGCTTCGAGGATGTCACCGTCACGAACAGCACGGTACACGGCGAGTCCTACGCCATCACCAGCAACGAGACGCTCGTCGTCGAAAGCGCCACGCTCAGCTCGCCCGGCATCGCGGTGACCGTTGGCAGAGCGGGGGGCGGGGTCGCGGTGACCGCCACGGTACTCAACACCGAGATCGCCGGCTACAACGGCATCCACGTCTACCCTGACAGCAGCCTGGAGCTGTCGGACAGCCAGGTCTCGGCCGAACATCGGGCCCTTTCGGTGACCGGCGGCACAGCCACGGTGACCGGCTCCACCCTGTCCACCACAGGACAGCAGACCGTGTCGCTCGATGGCCGAGATGGCGCACTGGTGGCCACCTTCGCGCAGACCGTCTTCACGGGCGCAGCGGACAGGCACATCGTGGGCAGCTTCGACGTCACGCTCACCATGGAGGACTGCACGCTGAGCGACGCCAGCCTCGGCGCGGTGAAGCTGCAGACCGACGCGACCAGCACCTCGGCCTTCCGACGCAACACCTTTGCCAACAACTCCGACACCCACACGGGCTCCGGCACCTACGGCAACGGCGCGGCTCTCAGCCTTGTCGGCGGCGATCACACCTTCGAACTGCAAGACAATGTGTTCGACGCCAACACTGCAGCCAAGGATGGCGGGGCGGTCTACCTCTCCGACACCACAGCGGCGCTGTCGGGCAACACCTTCACGGCCAACACAGCTCGAAGCGGTGGCGCCATCTACGTCGATGGCAACGTGACCTTCACGTCGACAGCCGACACCTTCACAGACAACACGGCAATCCAGTCCGGCGGCGCGGTGAGCACACCCGGCTCGTCCATCTCCTTTTCGGACGTGCAGATGTTCCGAAACCAAGCCAGCGTCGGCGGCGCCATCAGTGCCGGTCCGCTCGGCCTGTCGGGGAGCTGGGACCTCGGCACCGGGGCCGACGACAACACGCCCGACGACTACCACATGAGCTGCTCGGGCTTCACGGACACCATCGGCTCGGGGTCCGGCAACCTCAACTGGCGGGGCACGCCCTGCTACTGAGACCGCAAGCCACCGACTCTGCACGAGAGGCGGCTATCGCTTCAGCACCTCCTCGACCGACAAGCCCCAGGCCGATGCTGCGTCGGCCAGCACCACTTCAGGCCGGGCGTCGACGGCAGGCAGGTGCGACACCCGCAACACGCCGTCCCATCCGCCGGACAGGAGGCTCTGGCCATCCGGCGTGAACTCCAGGGCGGACACCAGCTGGGTGTGGCTGTGAAGCACGGCCTGGGGCGTGGTGTCCGCACCGCGGTAGAGTTGGATGCGTCCGCCCAGATCGCCCACTGCCAGCCACGTCCCGTCGGCCGACCAGGCCACCTCGGTGACGCGGGTGGGGCCGGTATTCAAGGAGCGGGTCACCTTCCCGGTGTCCGCGTCGAACACACGCACCCCCCGCGCGCCATCGAGCGCGACCGCCACCGTGGCGCCATCCGAGGTGATGTCGACCGCAACCGGCCCGTCGACGTCCCACATGCGCTCGATGGTCGGCGTGGGTTCGGTGCGGAATCGGTAGACCCGGCCCTCCGACGACAAGGCCACCCCGAATCGATGGCCGTGGGCGTCATCGCCCTCCCACAGCTCCTCGCCAGGAAGCTCCAACACGGGCACGCTGACGCCATCTTCATCGAAGGCCACCGCACCTGCCTGCCCATAGGCCAGTCCGACGAGCCGAGGACCTTCAAGCGACAGGAGCCGCCGAAAGTAGGCTGTTCGCTCCGGCTCCAGCATTGCGGAGGCTCCATCCGCAACATCCAGGCGAAGCACCCCACGTCGCATCGCATAGGTCCCCAGCACCGCACTCCCGTCAGCCAGAAAGGCCACATCCTTGCAGACATGCTCCGGCAAGGCCCGCCCCCCGCGCGCGACGGTACGGCCGGTCTGAAGGTCGATGACCACCACCATGCCATCGCCACGCCCCACCGCCGCCAGCGCGCCGTCCGGACTCACGGCCACCGAGCTGATGCCCGACCCCTGGGGCCAGTGCCCGGGTCGGCCGTCCGGCGGAAGTTCCCAACGAGACAGGTGGGTATCGTCCACGAGCACGACGCCGTGGTCGCCGTCCCAGCGTGCAGCGCGCGCGCCTTCGGTCGGGATCTGGTCGACAACAGCGCCACTCTCGGCCGAGATGATGACCGCGGGGCCGGCCGTGCTGGTGACCAGCAAGCGGCTGCCATCGGGCGACCAGAGGGCTTGGAGCAGCGCGCCTACACCCAGGTTGCTGCGGGACCGGGTGCGCCCATCCGTCCGGTCGGCCACGAGCAGCACCCCATCGCGCGAGGCCACCGCCACTCGCTGACCGTCGGGGGACACGGCCATGCCCACAGGGCCTCCTGGGGCCGCCCCGGTCTCGAGACGCACGCTTGCGTTGGGCTGCCTGCCGATGGGCCCTTCGACCAGGCGCCCGTCCAGGCACAATACAAGGATGTCCGCACCATGCGTGGTGGCCACCTCATGGACCTCATCGCCACACCAGCTCATGATCCCAGGGTCGTCGTCGGCCTTGTGGACAAGCTCCAGCCCGTTGACGTTGTGCAGGATGGCCTGGCCAGGTGTCGGGCCTGCGAGGAAGCTCCGGGAGCCCTGCCGGGTGCGCACCGCCGGCCCCAGCCCGCCGGTCGTGAGGTCGAGGGAGACGACCACGTCTCCCGGCAGCTTGATGTGGGCGATGGGCGCACCTCGGTCTGCCACGAGCTGGCGAGCCGCGATGGTGCGGCGCCAGACCAGCTGTCCACTGGACGTCTCGAGCGCGTCGACCCTGTCGGAGAACACACAAAGCAACGGCTGGTCGCCCGTGGGCAGGTGCGGACGCAGGCACCCCTCCGGAAGCGAGATGTGGTGGCTGCGCCCCGGGCGCGGACGGCCGCCGACAGCAGCGAGAACACCGCGTGCTCGGGCATCTTCACCATAGGTCAGTGCGTTCGCCGCCAGCAGCTCGGCCTCGGCACGGTTTTCGCTGGCCAGGGCCTGCATCGCCTGATGGGTGAGCGACCGGGCAATCACCTGGTCGGACGCATCCAGCGCGAGCTGCAACGACCGCTCGGCCTGCTGCGCGCGATTGCGTTCCGACACAGTGCTGGACCACGCGGACACCGAGACCACACCGAGGACCAATGCAGCGACGAGGGCGACGCCAAGCGGGGCCCGCCAGGCCGACACCAGCCGAAACAGCGAGTCGACGGGCCGGTAGCGGTAGGCCGAGACGCGGCGGCCGGCCAGGTGGTTGTCGAGGTCGGTCGCCAGCGCGACGGCGTCTGGGTAGCGCAGCGCAGGGTCGTGTTGGATGCACCGGCCGATGATGGCGTCGAGCTCGGGCGGGGTGTCAGGTGGAAGGGGCGCAGGCCGGGCCCGCCGGACCTCGGCCAGCACCGATGGCAGGGCGTCCCCCTCAAAGGGCCTCTGGCCGGCCACGACCTCATAGAGCACGACCCCGAGGCTCCACACGTCGGTCGAGGGGCCCACCTTCAGACCGTTGGCTTGTTCGGGGCTCATGTACCGAGGCGTGCCACGGACCGGCTCGCCGTCCAAGGCATCGGTGGAGAAGGTCGCCAGCCACTCCCGCCAAGAAGACTCGGCCTCGCGTGTCGACCGAGCGAGCCCCCAGTCGGCCACCCGCGTCTCGCCAAGCTTGCCCACCAAGATGTTGGCGGGCTTGAGGTCGCGGTGGACGATGCCGGCCTGGTGGGCATGGCCGACGGCCTGGGCGGCGGCGAGCACGCGCGGCAACAGCTCGAGCCGGGCCGAGAGGTCGCCCGCAGAGGCGAGTGCATCTGACAATGTGCGGCCGTCGATGACGGGCATCGTGTAGAACAGCCGCCCATCCGCCGAGCTGCCTGCATCCAACACGGGCACGATGCCGGGATGGTCGAGCTGCGCGGTGATCCAGGCCTCCCGAGCCAACCGGGCCGAACCCGAGGAGGGCCCGCCGGGACGCACCAGCAGCTCCTTGAGCGCAACCTCCCGTCGCAACCTTCGATCGAAGGCCACCACGACCCGTCCCATCCCTCCCTGACCGAGCAGCTGTCGCCGTTGATAGCGTCCGGACTCGTCGCCCAGGAACGGATGGGCAGGGTCCTCCCCCTCACTAGGGGTGTCCCATCCATCCGCCCCGCTCAAGTCGCCTGGCAGGCTCCCATCGGGGAAGTCGAAGTCGTCCAACGCCATGCGAGCGCGTATCCCTGCGGTCAGGTCCGGTCCTCGACAGAGTCTCCTGGGTGCAGGAGAAGCTCCACATTTCCCGAGCCGTCGGACCGGATGAGATCCGGTCGAATGCGCGCCTGGCGGAGCTTTGCACGCAATCGAGACATCGTGACATCCCACCGCCTCCGCAGCAGCTGGGGCTGGTTGGCCTCGGGCCTGGACCGCCACACCTCACCCGCCACGACGGCCCAGTTGGTGGGGCCAGCGAAGGCGACCAGCTCACTCAGGATGCGGGCGGGCAGCCCTCCAATGGCCAGCGTGGGCTCGCCGGGTCGAAACAGGTGGACACTGTCGAATCGAGCCACCACCCGAAGCGGAGCCTGGACGGACTCGGCCGCCCGAGTGGCGGAGCGCGCGGCCTTGGCGAGCTCGACGGCCTGCACCTGCACCTGCAACTCCCCTACCTGCAGCAGCTGCCCGGCTTGCAGGCGGCGGGGTGCAGACTCGCCCACCTGCACCGACCAGGACGGGCCGCGCGACCAGAAGCGCGCGATGGCGCCGGGCCGGTGACCGGGTTCCAACATCGGCTTGGGTTGGAGGACCAGAGAGCACACCCCACAGAGCACACGCCGCGAAAGCCCCGGCGCGGAGATGGCCAACACCGCGCCGGGCAAGACAACGTCGACCACCTCGATGACGTAGCCTCGGGCGAGGGCGATGCGTTGGCCGGCGGCCAGAATGAGCTCGGACAGGGGTCGGTCGTCGAGAGCGAAGCGACCGCGGAGGCCGAGCAGCTTGAGTTGGTCGCCTCGGAGGCTCACCATGGCATGGGCTTCGCTGATGCGGGCGTCGTCGATGGACAGGGCAGCGGTCCAGAGCCGACCGATGAAGTCGCCGTGGCCGAGGTGGTGCCGCCGGCCGTCGGGTGTGGTGAGGGTGACGTGAGGCCGCATGGGAGTCCGGGGGTGGTTTTCGGGGTTGGGTGATTGACCTTGCCCCATCGTTCGACAGACGGCCATGGGACCGCCGCTCGAAGGATCGAGGACAGGGACAGGTGCCACCGGCGCCGGGGTCTTGCCGCCACCCTGACCCGGGCACACCACCGTCGCATCCAGCCCCCGCGGCGCGCTCATCATTGGCCGGGCCTCCCTGATGCCCGGTGTTTGCCAGGCATCAAGGAGGCCGTCGTCAGAGGACTGATGGCCGGACCGTCCCGGCCGGGCATGCGCAGCCAGGCGGCGGGCACCCAACTTATCGACGCCCTGTTGGACTCTGCCCCCCAGACAGAACTCGGCCTTGCAGTCTCCCACGACTCGGTCGTGATGCCCTACATCGCCCATCACACCGGCCACGACTTCGCTTCGGGCTGGCTCGCTCCGCTCGATGGCGTCGACTTGAAGGCAACCGAAGTGATCTGGAAGGGCCGGCGGTTTCCGTGGCGGTCATGATCACCGTTGGTCTCTACGGAATCGCGAACCCGTCGGCCAGCCCGCACCCCTCCACGACCCACGACCACAGCATCGCCATCATGCGCAAGGGCCGGGTGGAGACTGTGGTTCAGCTCGAGCGCTGGACCGGCCGAAAGCACGACGATCGGCTTCCGGGGTTCATCACCGAGCTGCTCGACGCTCTGCTGCCGGCCGGGGAGCCGGAGCGATTCGTGAGTGTCGACTCGTTCGCGGGCGGTGCTTTGGCGTCCGCCGACGGCAACTTGCGCATCGAACCGATCAACGCCCCTGGGCAGCCCATCGCTCGCAAGCTCACGTTCCAGACCACGGACCGCTGCAACCTGAGGTGTCCGCACTGCCAGATCCCGCCACAGCAGCCCGCGACGTGAAGGTGAGCTTCGATGGCGCGACCCGAGCGACCTTCGAGCGATTCGGAGCAGGCGCCAGCTTTGAAGAGGTGTGCGGCAACGTGCGGGCGCTCACGAGCCGCCTGCAAGGGGTGCGGATCAGGCGCCCAGCCGTCGCCCTCCAGATGACCCTGATGCGGGACAATGTCGATGAGCTGCCGGCTTTGGTCGAGCTGGCAAGTGAGCTGGGAGCGGACCGCGTCAAGGCGTACCACCTCTTTGCTTTCGACGACGGAGTCCGTCCACAGTCGCTGATGCCCATGCTCGAACACTACGAACAGGTCGTGCGCCCACGGACAAAGCAACGTGCACGCGAACTGGGCATTGAGGTGGAACTCGCAGAGGTGTCGGGCGGCACGGTACGCGACCTCGTTTGGGGCGTGGAACGGTCCGCGGCTCCGGCAGGTCCGGGCCGCGCTCTCTGCACGACGGCCAGTTGGCGCCCGCGAGCGATGCGGGATGTGTTGGGAGCGACAGGCAGCCGACAGTCCCGTGCCCGTCGACGGCGAGGCATTCCTCGGAGTCGGCCGCCCGACTCGGCTCCGCTGGAGCGGCCGGATGCGGCAGTTTGAATTGAACGGACGGCGTCGGTGGAGCCCATAGGCGAGGCAGGCGGGAGGCTGAGCCACACGTAGAGGCGATGGTTATAGTTCATCCTTCCATGCGAATTGGGCTGGTTCACGACCCAACTACTCTGTGTTCACCATCACTTTGGGACAATCCACGGGCGGTGTTATTGTGCGAGGAATCCTGCAAGCCCTGGACAGGCTCATGTCCGACGCACTTGAGGTCCTCAAAACCGCCCGCAGCCAGGGTCCCCTCCCGCTCTCCGATTTGCTGCCGCGCCTCGGCATCTCCCGCCATGCGTTCGGCCGCCTCGTCCGAAGCCGTCCCGACCGCATTCTCCGAATCGGCGCCCGCAAGACCGCCCGGTACGCCCTCGCACGCACCATTCCCGGCGTCGCCAGTCCAATCCCGGTCTTCGAGTTGGGCCCCGCGAAGGACGTGCCACCCACGCACCTGCTCGACCTGGTCCCCATCCAGCCCACCGGCTTCGCAGTCGTTCCCGCCGATGGCTCGCCGGCCCGGGCCTACGACGACCTCCCCTGGTTCCTTCACGACCACCGTCCCCAGGGCTTCCTCGGTCGACAGATCCCCCATCTCTTCCGGGACCTCCGTGCTCCAGACGACATCCGCATCTGGTCCGCGAGTGACGTCCTCCGGTACGCAACCACGGTTGCCAGTGGCCCTACCGGCGCTCTCGTCATCGGACGCGCGCCACTGCTCGCCGCCCGTCACTTCCATGCACCTGGCCCCGAAGCAACCACTGCCGCCAATCTGCTCCCTCAACTCGCAGCCCGCGTCGAAGCAGACCTTCACGCACCAACAGCAGGCAGCTCCGCCGCCGGCGAGCAACCGAAGCTCCTGGCCACCCTGAATCCTTCCTCCGGCCGCACCGACCTCATCGTCAAGTACTCCCCTCCGCTGGACACCGCTGTCG
>ENA-OWNT01000420-OWNT01000420.1-seawater-metagenome-genome-assembly--contig:-NODE-420-length-102803-cov-6.354769_pt1 | contig 102803 bp, 98 predicted proteins | sample MGYA00238136_ERZ651165 | MGnify/ENA primary metagenome ERZ651165 (study PRJEB26861, sample SAMN08777766) | seawater metagenome | isolation source: coastal seawater | place: USA: Florida | collected...
GGAGATGGTACTTCTCACCCCATGAAATGCAAAACGCACAGGGGTATAGTCAATCGGGAAACTCTCGATTTTCACTGTCGTTTCAATGTTGATGAGACCTGCTACGATGATTTTTGCCATTTATCGTTCTGTTATTTCCATTTCAATTGGATTACCTGTCTGAATATCATAGACAGTGAAAACACATTCTGGCAGAGATAAAATTCCGAAAGTATTGCTATCACGTGCGGTAACACTGTAGATTGACCCTGGATTGAGAGTATGTAAGCCATTTATTGTCGCGTGCATCGGATGATGAGTGTGCCCGAGAATGACCACATCATAATCTGAGGCATAGTCGTTGTAGATACGCTCGAATGTACTTTGTCGGCTATCAGGAAATGCACCCAATACATCTGACCAGGGTGTGCCATGTGCGATGAGAATGCGTTTTCCGGCTATGGTGATGTTTGCTGTATCGGGTAGATTCTCTAAAAATTCGATTGCTTCATCACTGACAATGCGCCCGAGCTTTTTCATCTTCTGTGGATTCTTATGCTGTCGCCAGCGTTCTTGATTGCTAACGACTGTCCGGTCATGATTTCCTGCAATTGATAGGATGTTGTGTTCTTGAATAACTTTGATGATTTTATCGGCATCCGGGCCTCTATCGACAATATCTCCTGCACAGAGAATTTGCTGGATACCCTGTGAGTTGAAAAAATCTAAGGCTTTGATAAAGCTATCATAATCTCCATGCACATCTGCGATGATACCGATTTTTACAGAAGCGGATTGTTTGTTGACGATGTATTGTCGTAATTCTTCCAATTCATCGGGAGATAAAATATCAATTTTCTGTTTGATGCTGTCTAAAGTCATGGTAATCCCACAAAAAATACCTACCGCACACTGTACGATAGGTATTCAGAAATGGCAAATCGTGTGGATTAATCCTCAGACCATGCGCGGGAGCGTTCGACTGCTTTTTTCCAGCCCGCATAGAGTTTTTCGCGTTCATCGTTACCCATTGATGGCTCGAAAGTGCTATCAATACGCCACTGTTTCTGGATTTCATCCTGCGATTCCCAGTAACCGACAGCCAATCCCGCTAGATATGCCGCACCGAGTGCTGTGGTTTCTGTGACTGCCGGACGTTGAACAGGCACACCTAAAATATCAGACTGAAATTGCATCAGGAAATCATTTGCGACTGCGCCACCATCGACCCGTAAAGCCGGAAGTTCCAATCCGCTATCGGCTTTCATGGATTCCAGCACATCGCGGGTTTGATAAGCGATGCTTTCTAAAGTAGCACGAACCACCTGCGCCCGACCCGAGCCGCGTGTGAGTCCGACGATAGTTCCGCGTGCATATTGATCCCAATAAGGTGCGCCCAATCCCACAAATGCCGGAACAACATAAACACCATCACTGCTATCGACACTGGTGGCAACTGCTTCACTTTCGGCGGCGCTACTGATGAGTTTCATCTCGTCACGTAACCATTGAACAGCCGCACCTGCGATAAAAACACTGCCTTCGAGAGCATATTGTGTGGGTTCTTCCCCTACGCGCCATGCAACGGTGGTCAGCAGATTATTTTCTGAGGGAGTGGCTTTTGTGCCTGTGTTCATCAGCATGAATGCGCCTGTGCCGTAAGTTTGTTTCGATAGCCCCGGCTCATAACAGGCTTGTCCGAATGTCGCGGCTTGCTGGTCGCCTGCAATCCCTGCAATCGGGACAGATGTGCCTAAAATTTCGGAGTCTGTCTCACCATAGACCATGCTACTGGAAACAACCTGCGGTAACATCGCCATCGGAATATTGAAGCGTTCGGTGATGGTCGTGCTCCACCATTTTTTGTGAATATCATAGAGCATAGTCCGGCTGGCATTGCTGACATCAGTGATATGTAAGCGTCCGCCTGTCAATTTCCACACGAGGAAGCTATCAATTGTACCGAATGCTAATTTGCCCGATTCAGCTTTTTCGCGTGCGCCTTCGACATTATCCAGAATCCATTTGACCTTCGTGCCACTAAAATAGGCATCAGTGACTAAGCCCGTTTTCTCACGGATGGTCTTATCGAAGCCTTCGCCGCGTAACTCATCGCAGAACCGCGCTGTACGTCTATCCTGCCAGACAATCGCATTATGAATGGGTTCGCCTGTTTCCTTATCCCAGACAACAGTAGTTTCCCGTTGATTGGTGATGCCGATAGCGGCAATGTTATAACCGTCTGCGGCTTCACGGGCGACTTTGAGTTGAGTTTCCCATATTTCTGCCGGATTATGTTCGACCCATCCCGGTTGCGGATAAATTTGTGTGAATTCTTGCTGTGCTGTTTTGACAATTTCGCCATTTTTGTTGAATACAATTGCGCGGGAAGAGGTTGTTCCCTGGTCTAAAGACAGAATAAAATCGCTCATATAGTGACATCCCTGTAAAAATGGTTATCTATTGAGGCAATTGTAATCAGTTGACGGGTATATTTCCAACGTTATTCGACAGTATAACCATCTCCAGAGGATTGCGTCAGGTCTACAGTGATTTCCTGACCACCCCATCCATCAACAATATCATGGGCACGAACGGTGACTGTTGTAATATCTGCTGGAATGACAATATTGCTTTGACTGCGTGTGAAGGGTTGTTCAGTTTCGTGAGGATGTAACAAAACTCTGGTGAAGGCATCCCCATTATTCGGGATAATGACTGTGCCATCGGGCAAAACAACATCCCAGCCATCGGCATAATCATCCCATCCGGTGTCAGGATGTTCGACTGTTACGTGGAATGTCCAGCTATTTTCCCCTGTATTAATGGCTCTCACAAAAGTTACATCAGCATCACCCGCCATAGCGTTCTCTCCCTGTTGATTGACATATTCAGCTTGTATTTGATTGAATCCAGCACAGGCAGTCAATATGAGTATTAGAGGAAATATCAGAAAACGCATCATCTCTCCTTATCTTAGTCATAGCGATTATCCGCATGATAAGAAAAAGAGATTAAGAGAAGGTGACAGTGGATTGTAAAATTATAGACTGTATCGAATCACAATCGGCATTTCACGGCTAATGTGAATGACGGCGTAATTCGGTACACCATGCGGACGTGAAGCCTCTATTCGTCTATTGTTGACATATGTACCATTGGTTGAACCACAATCTTCAATGTACAGTAGACCCTCTTCAATGAATAACATCGCATGTTGTCGCGAAACCATATTGCTGCTGGCATAGGGTTGTAGATTGATGTCAGGATTTTGTTTGAGTGATTTGTGTGACCGACCGATTAGCAAACCTTCCCGCGCCGGATATTGTAAGATCACATCTTCCGTTGGTAAGATTACCTGGATACTATTTGCTTGAAATGTGGGTCCTTGCTCATCAATGATTTCCTGTGTTCTATCAAGCAGGGCATCTAAATCCGATAAATCATCCGGCGTATTACGGATTTCATCATCTGTTGGCATCGAGAGGAATCCTGTTTGTTTGGGTTGTACACGGGATTTCACCGTAATGCCGGAAAAATCAGGTAACACATTGAGCAGTGCTTCCATACTTTGCTTGAAATTGGCAGGGTCACGGAAATTGATATGATGAAATGTACGCAAAAATAGCGGCACATCGCAGTTATCGACACGAACCGGAATGATCGGACGCTTGAGATCGAAAAATGTGTGCCATTCTGCTTCAACATATTCTGAATTAATGGAAGATTCAGATACAACCAGTAACATTAAATCACTTTGATGCAGGGCGCTTTCAAGTTGCTTAACCCATTTTTCACCGGGAGGCATATCGCGATGGTCAACCCATGTTTCGATTCCGTAAATCGCGAATTCCTGCGCTAATTTATCGACGAAGGCATCATCACTTGTGCTATGGCTAATGAAAATCACGATACTTATTCCAATACGTCTCTTCTATTACGATTTATAACATTTTACAATGAAATACCTCAATAATTAATTTAGATTAGATTTAAACGTCTTACATTTTTGTAATCTTATTCATTCATTAATTGATGTCAAGAAAGAAATGTCATGCAAAAATGGTTATCTTTGCCCTTAATCGCCGGTGGTGTCATCACTCTCGACCAGATTACGAAATTGTGGGTGGTGAATAATCTTGTACTTTATGACCCCGTACCACTATTGGAGGCACTTCAGCCCTATCTACAAATCACCCGTACAACCAATACCGGATTTGCATTCGGCATGGGGAGTGGTGGTAGCACGATTATTCTCATTTTATCGAGTTGCGTGACGATGGTTTTGCTATGGATGTATGCACAATCTAAAAAATCAGATATTTTGCAACAAATTGCACTTTCGATGCTTATCGGGGGCGCACTCGGGAATATTATTGACCGTATTCGTCTGGGACATGTCGTTGATTTTGTGCATATCACCATTCCCGGATTAATTTCAAACGTCTCGAACTTTGCCGATCATTTTGTGGTCATCGGCGTGGGATTGTTGCTATTGGATGGCTTCTTGCAGGAAAGTCGCAAACCTAAAGAAGAAAATACAAAAAATGAAGATAGTGAAATACTTCCTGCGGGAGATTAATCGCTGTCAGAGACTTCTGCTTCTGCACGTTTTTGGGCTTCTTCGATGAGCTTGTCAAATTCGCTCATCCATTTTTCGGCATTTCGCATATTTTTCCGGGCGTCTCGATCATTTTCGGACTGTTTCTCGTAAATATCGGCTGCCTGTGACATCCAGTGTTTTGCGGCGATGTTATCGCGTCTGCGATGATGTGTGAGTGCGAGGTAATATAGTGTTTCGGCGCGTTCACTATCTGCTGCCCAGGCGCTTGTAAAATATTGTAGTGCTTTGTCATAATCTTTGTGATTATACGCGATGACCCCTTTACCGAAATTTGCCATAATTTCATAGGGATTGATGGTCAGCGCATGGTCAAAATCTTCTTCTGCCTCATTTGGTAAACCATCCCGTAAACGAAAATAGCCACGTGCCGCATAGTATTCAGCCCGCCGGGGATACATCTCAATCGCTTTATTGAGTTCCAGAACAGCTTGATCTAAATCTTTCTTTTCATAATGATTGAGTGCTATGCGGTAGTATTCATCAGCTTCATAGCGGGTGATACCCAGGCGTGCAACTAATCGAGCCATAAGTCTTTCTCGTTTCCAGCGAAAATTTCCTCTATAATCATATCACATACACACATTTTTGAAGGAAAAATAATGGATTTTGAACTTAATGAAGAATTGAAGATGTTCCAGCGTGCAGTCCGTGATTTCTGTGAAAAAGAACTCAAACCCCACGCAGGTGAAGCCCACGAAACAGGCGAACTCAATTGGAATGCTATCAAAAAGATGCCATCACTTGGTCTGACAGGCTTACAGGTTGATGAAGCACATGGTGGCATTGAAATTAATACACTCGGTGCGGCAATTGCGATAGAAGAGATCGGGCGCGTTTGTGGCTCAACCGGATTGACAATCTCTGCTCATAATGGACTCGGATGTGGACCCATCATTAAATGGGGGAGCGATGAACTCAAAGATAAATGGTTGCCACAATTGACCTCCGGCGAATCTCTCGGCGCACTGGCTTTGACCGAACCACAGGCAGGAACAGATTTGTTGAATGGTGTGACGACCCGTGCAATCAAAGATGGCGATGAATGGGTTATCAACGGGACAAAAGCCTGGATTACCAATGCGGCATGGGCGCCTGTAATCTCTGTTTTGATTCGCACCGATGCAGAGGCAGGTTCACACGGATTTAGCCTCATCTTAGTTGAAACAGACCGCGAAGGTTTCACAGTACATCCGCCTGAAAAGAAAATGGGCTTGAATGCCAGTAAATCCCACATGCTGACCTTTGAGAATGTTCGTGTTCCGGTTAGTAACACACTGGGCGAAGAAGGCAAAGGTTTCTATTATGTGATGGAAACACTGGATAGTGGACGTGTGAGTATCGGCGCGTTAGCACTCGGTCTCGCTCAGGGTGCATTCGAAGAAATGGTTAAATATGCGATGGATAGAACTGCTTTCGGAGAACCCATCGCCAATAAACAATTGATTCAAGAAAAAATTGCCCGTGCAGCAATGGAAATTGAAGCAGCACGCACACTCGTCTATAAATCAGCATGGACAAAAGATCAGGGCAAAGACTATACCAAAATTGCTTCTATTGCCAAATTGAAAGCCTCACTGGTTGCTGAAACTGTGTGCTTCGATGCTGTTCAGGTACATGGTAGTGCCGGATATAGTCGGGAGTATCCGGTAGAGCGTATGTATCGTGACCAGCGCCTGATGCAGATTGGTGAAGGCACAAACGAAATTCAACACATTGTGATTGCACGCAACGTCCTCAAAGAATTTGAACAGGGCGTGTTGTTGCCAGCATAAGGTACGCTTATCGGGCGCAACATGTTGCGCCCCTACTGTATTTTCAGGAGAAATAGAATGATTGTTATTGCAGGAACTGCGCCGATTGACCCCTCAAAACGGGAACAGGCGAAAGTTGTCATAAAGAAAATGATGGATGCGACTGCTCAGGAAGAGGGTTGCATCACCTATGAATTTACCTTTAATCCCTGGAATGATGCTGAAGTTCGCCTCTTTGAAGAATGGGAATCACAGGATGCGCTGGATGCACATTTCGAGACGCCTCACATGGCAGAGTTTCGTAAAGCCTTGCCGGAATTCGTCACAGGAAAATTTGCTATCAAACGCTATGTGGTCAGTGAAGTGACTGATATGTAATTCGAATCGTCTCAAATGACAGGAGAGCGCCGTTGTGCGCTTTTTTGTTTTCTCGCTATCATTATAAATAGTTTTCACACACAGGAGGGGATTTCATGATTCGTTATGTTCTGTATGGCATGTTATTACTTGTGCCTGTTGTTCTGGTGCTTGAGTTTGCAGGTATCCATGTCGAACCCGTTGTATTATTTATTCTATCCGGTCTGGCAATTATTCCGCTTGCTGATTTTGTAGGCGAATCCACAGAGGAAATTGCCATTCGTATCGGTCCACGCTGGGGCGGTTTGCTGAATGCGACACTCGGTAATGCTGCTGAATTGATTATTACTATTTTCGCGATTCAGCGCGGTCTCTATGAACTGGTTCGGGCATCAATTACGGGGTCAATTCTCGGGAATTTGCTTCTGATTCTGGGCTTGAGCCTCTTTTTAGGCGGTCTCAAAAATGGGATGCAGAAATTCGATAAACGCACTGCCGCGATGAATGGTATTCTCGGTTTGCTTGCAGTATTTGCTCTGATGGTTCCTTCGCTGTTTGATGTTGCAATTCAGGATAACCTGGCAGCAGAAACAGGCTTATCAGAAGGTGTTGCTATCATCATGATTATTCTGTATGGCTTATATGTGTTCTATAGTTTCACAACAGGTTCTGAACCCGGACACGTCCCACACGAACCGGAAAAACTTGGTGCTGGCAATAAAGCTCCAGCCACAACAGAAGATGCCGCAGCAGCAGGACAGGGTGGTGGCGGTGGTGGTCATGAACCAAAATGGAGTGTTGGTTTTGCTGTCGGTGTGCTGATTGCTTCAACCCTCGGTATCGTTTTTATGTCGGAAGCACTGGTTGGCGCAGTTGAAGAAGTCACGCATCAATTTGACTTCCTGACAGAAATTTTTATCGGTCTGATTATCATTCCACTGGTGGGCAATGTCGCTGAACATCTGGTTGCTGTGCAGGTTGCTTACAAGAACAAAATGGAACTTAGTCTTGCGGTTTCGCTCGGCTCAAGTTTACAGATTGCACTTTTTGTTGCCCCCGTTCTGGTGTTTGTCAGCCTGTTTTTGGGACCGGAAGGACAGGGACCTCTCTTACTGGTATTCTCTGAATTTGAGTTGATTGTTCTCTTTGGTGCAGCGTTGATTGCGGCATTTGTGGCACAGGATGGTGAATCCAACTGGTTTGAGGGAGCAATGTTGCTGGGTGTTTATATTATCACGGCGATTGCCTTTTTCTTCCTGCCCGGTAGCGAAGGTGAAGCTGCTGAAGCAATCGAAGAATCCATGCGTTTTATCTCCTACTTCTAAGTAAAATCATCGGGGTGATGTTGATTATCGCCCCGATTTTCTAACCATCTTCAGACTCTCTTAACTGGACTTTTTAGAATTTTTGTTCTATAATATTGTTACCTTCAAATAAGCACCCTCAAGTAGAAAGTTCCCTACACAATGCTATCAGGTCGTGCAATGCGCCGACATCTGGTTGCTTCAGGTGTCGCTGCTCAAAAAGTCGTTCGTAAACGAGAAACAGGCGATTATGTTGCTGATTTCTTCATACCCGAAATGGATGATCCGATTCCCCCCGCCAGTGAGTGGGCAATGCAAATACGCCGCGTTTTGCCGGATGCCCGCATCCTTGATACACATGATACCATCGCCGCCTGGCGCAGTGGTGAGCCTGTGATTTATGCCACTGTTGTTTTCCGTCTCTCCGAACAGGATGCTGCTTAAAAAATTGATCTGCAATGAACTTTTGTGATGCGTTGACTTTCACAGGGTGTGAACGATTACCCTGTGAATATCACATTCAATACGCATCACAAAGGAATCAAAATGGCATACCTCACGAAAGTGGATAAAAAGAGATTCGGGCAGTGGGCGCTCGTAACCGGAGCGTCTTCCGGCATCGGGAAAGAATTTGCGCGACAATTAGCTGCCAGCGGGTTCGATCTTGTTTTAGTAGCTAGGCGGGTCAATTTGCTTGAGCAACTCGGGCAGGAATTACAGAAAAAATACGGGATTCAATACTGTGCAATCGGCTTAGACCTCACCGACGCAAATTTCATAGAAACACTGGAAAATGCAACCCGTCACCTTGATATAGGTCTGGTGGTTTCCGGTGCTGGGACACCTGTCCCCGGTGAATTTTTGGATATAGAGCGTGATGTGCTATTAAAGGGAGTTCAACTCAAGATTGTTGCCCATATGACCATCGCGCATCATTTCGGAAAACGATTGGTCGAGCGCGGCGGTGGTGGTCTATTGCTTATATCTTCTACCGGAGGGTTACAGGGAATACCCTACGTTGCTAATAATGCGGCGATGGAAGCCTATGTCCTCAGTCTCGGAGAAGCCCTGCACATCGAACTAAAATCATCAAATGTCACGGTGACAACACTTCTACCCGGTCCAACAGACACCCCTGCTATGCAATCAATGGGACTCACGCCAGATGATTTACCGATGAAACCGATGTCGCCGCAACAATGTGTGGCAGAAGGTTTAGCAGCTTTGAATGCTAATCGTGCCACACATATTGCCGGACGAATGAATCGATTGATGGCAGGTATTTTGCCCCGTTCACTATCGACACAACTCAATGGAATAATAATTGGTAAGACATTCGCAGGAAAACACTAAGCTACGACGGGCGTATCAATTGCGCCCGCGCTTCTTTTTCCCCTGTTGCCAGATACCCCGCACAATTACAGACCCGACTTCCGGTAAATGCCGTGAGAGAAAATAATTCAATTTATTCATAATTCCCGGAACAGTCATCTGCTTTTTGAGCCGCAATGCTTTTTCGATTTCCAGCGCAATATCATCGGCTGTGGATGTATAATTTGCGCCCTCGAACATCGCTGATTTTTTAGATTCATCGAGCATAGGCGTTTCTACAAAATGTGGCGCAATCACCCCGACATGTACATTGTCGGATTCCACTTCAAGGCGAATGGCTTCTGCAAATCGCACAACAGCCGCTTTTGTCGCGCCATAAGTTGCAAAATCCGGCGGACCATAAAAACTGGACGATGACGCTGTGAGTATCAGTGTTCCCTTAGATTGTTTCAGATAGGGAATCGCCGCATGAGCAATGTTGACTGTCCCCATCAAATTGACATTGATAACCTGTTGGTGCTGTTCGATGCTTAATTTTTCAAATAAGCCAACATGAGCAATCCCCGCACAGTGAATCATCACATCAACTGTTTCCACCTGTGAGAGGGCATCACAAATTTGCTGATAATTTGTCACATCGACAACGGCATAATTGACATTGAGTAATTTTGCTGTTTTCTGTAATCCTGCTTCATTGATGTCCCATAAAATGACTGTTCCGCCTTTACTATGCAATAAATGTGCTGTTGCCAGTCCGATACCGCTTGCAGCACCTGTGATAATAATTCCCATAACATCCTCAATAAATCTCGTTTAATAATCATTTTCCCGATATAGTAGGCATCTGAATCTATTGTATTTCGAGGAATGGTATGAGGAAACTATTTTTTGTTTTTTTACTGATTTTATTATCGGTCACACTATTACCCGTTACCGCACAGGATGATATATCCCGTGAGCCGGATTGGTGGGAAGAGCGTGTCTGGTATTTATTATTTGTTCGCAGTTTTTATGATAGTGATGGCGATGGCATCGGAGATATTCAGGGTATCATTGAAAAATTGGATTATCTCAATGATGGCGACCCGACCACAAGCGATGATCTGGGTATTACAGGTATATGGTTACTCCCGGTTGTCGAAGCAGAAAGTTATCATGGCTATGATGCAACCGACTATCGTGCGATTGAACAGGATTACGGTACAGAAGAAGATTTCCGCCAGCTTGTCGAAGAAGCACACGCACGGGGCATTGCTGTCATTGTTGATTATGTGATTAACCACACTTCAACCGAACATCCCTGGTTTGAAGCATCCGAAAATAATGACCCCGAATACTCAGATTGGTATCGCTGGGAAGATGAAGACCCCGGCTATAGTGGACCCTGGGGACAGGCAGATGTCTGGTATCGTTCGAATGTGAGAGACCAATGGTATTACGCTGTGTTCTGGAGCGGGATGCCTGATCTCAACCATGAAAACCCGGCTGTAATAGCAGAAATCAATGATATTGCCCGTTTCTGGATAGAAGATTTAGGCGTAGATGGCTTCCGTCTGGATGCGATACGCTATGTAATTGAAGATGAAGTTGATGGGCGTCCGATTTTAGCGGATTCCCCTGCCAATCGCTCATATCTGGCAGATTTTAATGCCTATGTGCATGAAGTGAATCCTGATGCTTTCACAGTAGGGGAAATTCTAGTTTCCGCAACCAATACAATTGCTAATTATGTTGAAGATGGGTCAGTTGACTCCGCCTTTGAATTTGCTCTGCGGGATGCAACTATCTCTGCGGCGCAACTCGGCAATAAACGCAATATTGAACGTCAGCTTGCGAATACATTACGAGAATTTCCGGCGGGGACATTTGCGACAGTCACTACCAATCACGATGACCCTCGTCTATTCTCAATGATTGCAGAAGATGAAGGCGTGAATCGTGTTGTTGTCAATCTGGTGATGACAATGCCCGGTATCCCTTTTATCTATTACGGTGAAGAAATCGGTATGGCAAGTGATTCAACAACAGGCGGAGGTGACATCAACTATCGTCGTCCGATGCAATGGGATGGAACTGAATTCGGTGGATTCTCGACCGTGACACCCTGGCAATCGCTTGATAGCAATTTTGCAGATTACACCGTCGCTGAACAGACCAATGACCCTGAATCACTTTTGAGCTATTACCGTGACTTGATTGGATTGCGGAATAGTCAACCGGCTTTGCAATACGGCGATACTATACTGGTTGAATCAACCTATCGTGCAGCATGGGGCTATTTACGTTACACAGAAGATGAAACCTTGCTGGTCGTACTCAACCTCGATGACCGTGAAAGCAATGATTACACCTTCAGCATCGAAGAAAGCCATCTGACAGGCGTAAGCAGTGTTGATGTTCTCTATAGCACAACAGATGTCACGCCGAATCTACCACAAATCAATGAAAATGGTGGATTTACAGATTATGTTCCTATTGATGCCCCCTTACCACCATTTAGCATCTATGTCTTGAGACTGAATTAGTAAAACTCATCCTGTAGGTGACTTATTGTGAGTTGCCTACAACTTTACTGTTCCGTAGACCTTTTCCCATGTCTGCGGAATTGCCTCAGATAGCCACCATGTCCAGAATTTGAGAGCTTTTGTTTTGTCTTTTCCACATTCAGAAAGCATTGCAAAATGTGCTGTATCTTCAATGAGCAATCGGTCATTTCTTGTGATAATCGGTATATGGCGGAAACCATATACATCCCTGATTACGCGATAACAGGCTCTTACTGCTACACTTCTATAGTAAAACTCATCCGCATCTGATGGGGATAGCTTCATTGTCTCAATAAGATCATTTACATACCTGATTAAACTGTCGGAAATATAGTAAAGCTTTTCACTGGCGTTATACAAATCCGTGATTGGAACATATCCTGATAGATAATCTTCCGAAACCATTAAAGTCAAAAAATGTACTTTCTGAGGGTCGCTTAAAGGTAAATAATCTCCTGACAAACCTCTACCGGTAATGCCGAAATACTGGTGAATGAAATGTCCGATATCATCCCAGATATGAATAACCCGGCGGGCAGTTATCAATGCGAGGTGTCCTCGAATGGGCGTTTTTCGCTCAAGATTGTGATTGCTATCATATTCACCGAAAGCGATATAGATTTTGATACGGGTTTCAGCAGAGAGTTGATGCTCAAGATGGGATTGGACTTCAAGCAGAGCAGCATCCAACACAGTTTGAAGATTTCGGGGCAATAACATTCATGCTTCTTTTGACTTTGATAAAAACAAAACCGCACCCATATTGAGTGCGGTTATTTTAGCTAATCTTCTTCACCCAAAAATTGCATCCATTGACCATGCATTCCGTTTTCGGTGACGCCATAGAATACGCGCACATTGCCATTTTCCTTCAGAACAAGGTCATAGCGGGTGCTTCCGGCTTTGGCATATTTACGCCATACACCAATGTCACCAACCCAATCAACACGATTCATTTTGACAGGGTTGCCTTCATGTTGCTTAATCGCATAGTGCCATAAACGCCGCGCAGAGGAGCGTGTTACATTACTGACTTTGTTGCCATTTCGCATATCGCGCATGGTGTAATAGACTTCGCCACCACGTTCTTCGACATCAGAAATTTCGACACCACTACGGGGAGGATGCGTGTTAGCTTCGTATTCGTCGGCGGGTTCATCCGGCAAAACAGCGTCAGGAATAGATGCACCACCGCCGCTGATACGTACCACCGCATTTTGCATATTTTCTGCGAATGATGCGTGTTCGTTATCACCATTTGTGAGTACCATGCCCTGCCGTACCAGATTGACAATTTCATCCCGGACAGCCAGATTGGTCTCGGCTTCGTCACGGAGATAAATTTTATTATCACTGATAGCATAGGGACGGTCTTCCCCGTATGGCACAAGTACCCGGATGATATTTTTCCCCTGAACTTCCTGAATATCAATTTCGATTTCCAGTGAGGGCGTTAATAGGCGGTCAATCTCATTTTCGAGAACACGCACGGCATCATTAATTGCGTTTAGACCCCGGGGGTCTTTGTTCTTAATTGGACTCAATCCAACATAGATTGTACCGCCGTTGGTATTCGCGAATGCACATACATCAGCTACGATTGCATGGAGTTTGCCGCCCTGTCGTTCCATTGATTCATGAAAGGACTGTACCAGACTTTCACCCTCTTCGCGTGCTGCGAGAATATAATCATAGGGTTGATGGTCGGGATTATAGGGGCGATGCCGTGAAAAATCTGTGCCGAGCAACATCTCTTTAATCGCATCGAATGAGCGTGCCGATAAAAGCATCTCGGTCACACGTTCGCCAACACCATAACGGGTATTTTTGCCTTCTTTGAAAGTATCGAGGGCATGAGCATCCGACCCCTGAATACAGTGCATCCGGCGGGGATACTCGGCTTTTGTCCCGTTGAAGAAACGCTGTGTACTGCCACGTCCCTTACGGTGCAGGTCAGTGAGTTCGAGTGCGTGTAAGTGCCTGTCCTGTGTGTAGGCAATCCGTGTTTGTCCACCGAAGCTCAATCCACGCATCGCAACACCGTGTGCCGCATTCGCATGAGCCGCAATCGCTAATCCACCCGCGTCTTCAATAATCTGATAGGCTTCCAGAACATCGGCTGTCGCACCTGCCGCCGCGTCACCACTTTCTAATACATCGGGTGGTACATTGAGACTTAATAATAGATGCTCAATATAGCGAATCGGTGTTTCCGGCGGGAAAATCCCTAAAATATGAAAGCCAAATGTTGCTGTAAATTCAAATCCAGGCAGTACCAGAATCTTATCTAATAGACGCCGATACTCTGCTAATAAACGCATTTCATCAGCTAATGCACGTCCCGATTGCTCTAAAAATTCGAGACGTTCAATTTCATTGAGCATTGCGGCATAGCCCCCGACGGTGTTGTGGTCGGTGAAGGCGATAATATCAATACCGCGATATTCTGCCCGTCGTAAAATGTCGATGTAATTTGCGTTTTTATCCTTATAATCAATACTTGCAGGGGTATGAATATGTAAATCTACCCGATACCACTGCATTCTTTTTTTGCTTCGTCCCACGTTAATACATTCTCAGTTCCATGTTTATCCAGAAATTAGTCGATTGAATATGATAGGCAAATCTGATGGTTCAAAGGGTTTAATCAGGAATTCATTTGCTCCTGCCGCCATTGCTGCATCGGACATATCCATGCCGGATGCCATCACTATCGGAATATCTTTGAAATCAGCATGAGCGCGAACTTCTCTGATGACTTCTACCCCTTCAACATCGGTTAGATGATAATCAATCATCATCAGGTCAGGTTTGTCCTCGGTCATTTTTGGAATGACATCAGCACCGCGACGTGCCACCAGCACTTCAAATCCATCGAGTTCGAGCAGTGTTTCTAATAATGATACGGTGACGCTATCGTCATCTACAATTAATACTTTTGCCAAGATAAGTCCCTTTCAACAAGCATCTCATTACAAGCAGGGACACATTTTCTGTGTCCCTATTAAATCTACATCGCGTTAAGTGTAGCCTATACTTATGCAGGCTGTCCAGCAACCTGTAATGCGAGGTCAAGTACATCATCCATATGTTCAATGGGATGGAAGGTCATTTCGTCACGAATTTCGTCCGGTAAGTCATCCAAATCCTGCTCATTTTTCTTTGGCAGAATGATGGTATCCACACCGATACGATGGGCAGCAAGCACTTTATCTTTGATGCCACCTACAGGCAAAACCTGTCCGCTGAGTGTGACTTCACCTGTCATCGCAATATTGCTTTTTGTTGGACGACCCGTGATGAGGGATGCCAGTGCCGTTGTCATCGTGATACCTGCCGAGGGTCCATCTTTCGGGGTTGCACCAGCCGGAACATGTAAGTGAATGTCATGTTGCTCGAAATATTTTTCAGGAATTTCGAGGTCTTCCATGCGAGAACGCAAGTAACTCATCGCAATCTGACCACTTTCCTGCATAACTTCACCGAGTTGTCCTGTCAACTTGAAGCCTTTAGCACCAGGCATTGCGGTTGCTTCGATGAATAGCACATCGCCACCAACAGGCGTCCATGCCAGACCTGTTGCCACACCGGGAACATCCAGACGGTCTTTTAATTCTGTTCTGCGTCCAAAACGGGGTTTACCCAGCAATTCAGATGCCAGTTCCTCATCAATTTCGACAGTTTCGTCTTTGCCTTCAGCGATACATGTGACGACTTTACGCGCTGCCCGTCCGACTTCCCGTTCCAGATTACGCACGCCAGCTTCGCGGGTGAAATCACGGATAATGGTCATCAGCGCATCATCAGAAAAGTCGATTTCTTCCTTACGCAACCCATTTTCACGAATTTGACGTGGCACGAGATATTGTTTCGCAATTGCCAGTTTTTCCTGTTCGGTGTATCCGCTCAACTGGATAATTTCCATACGGTCACGCAACGGACCCGGAATGGTTTCCAGTGTATTTGCCGTACAGATGAAGAATACTTCACTCAGGTCAAATGGTACATCGAGATAGGTATCACGGAACTCGCTGTTCTGTTCGGGGTCGAGTAATTCCAGCAATGCGGATGCCGGGTCGCCTCTGAAATCGCGCCCTAATTTATCGACCTCATCCAGCATAATTAAAGGGTTACGGGATTCTGTGCGACGTAATGTCTGCACGATACGTCCTGGCATTGCACCGATATATGTCCGGCGGAAACCACGAATTTCTGCTTCATCACGGATACCACCGAGGCTCAGGCGGATGAACTTACGTCCCATTGCCCGCGCAATTGATGCACCGAGCGATGTTTTACCCACACCCGGAGGTCCCACGAAGCAAAGAATTGCCCCGGTACGTTCACGGCGTACATTATCATCATAGGCTTCCAGTTCTTCGGCACGTTCGGCACGCAATTTACGAACTGCGAGGAATTCGAGAATACGCTCTTTGATGTCTTCAAGACCATAGTGATCTTCCTGCAAGACCCCGCGTGCATGACCGATTTCGAGATTATCTTCCGTGCGATCATCCCAGGGCATATTGGTCAACCAGTCGAGATAAGTACGGATCACACCGTATTCTGCACTGGCAACTGATAATTTGCTCAGACGGTCTAACTCGCGTTCTGCTTCTTTGCGAGCTTCTTCCGTCATGCTGGATTCGTCGATTTTCTTACGGAATTGCTCAATTTCTGCGCCGGGTTCATCACCATCCGAGAGTTCTCGCTGAATGGCTTTGAGTTGTTCGCGCAGATAATACTCGCGCTGTGTTTTTTCCATTTCGGATTGTGCTTCGGTCTGGATTTTACGCCCGAGTTCCAGCACTTCGATTTCTTTATTAAGCAGTTCCAGCAGGAAACGCAATTTAGAGACAACGTCATTCATTTCAAGCAGACGTTGTGCATCTTCAACTTCGATGCGGATATAGGTCGCAACGGAATAAACCAGTTGGAGCGGATCATCAACTGTAATTGCTGAAGATACCAGTTCATCCGGGATGCTTGGCATCAATTCTGCCAGAACTTTAAATTGGTCGCTGACATTACGCATCATCGCTTCAATTGTTAAGTCGTCTGCGGTGACTGCCTCTTCGGGATCAGGCATGATGCTGGCTTTGAGGTAGGGTTCTTCGCCTGTGAACTCTGTAACACGGATGCGGTCAATCCCCTGAACCAGTAGGCGAATTGTTCCATCCGGCGCACGGAATAGACGGTGAATCGACGCCAGTGTACCGACTCGATACACCTCGTCGGGACCCGGTGTTTCCTGCTCTTCATCATGTGCCGTGACCAGTGCTACCAGGCGTTCCCCCGAAATGACATCATCGACCAGGCGTACACTGCGGGGCTGACCGACTGTTAGCGGAATTGCGGTCTGTGGATAAACAACCATGCCACGAAGCGGCAAAACAGGTACTTCCTGTAAATCAAATTCCGGGTAATCGTCTATGCTTTCTTTGTCCCGGCGTTCAATGTTAGCGCTTTTATTGCTACCGCCTTTGTCTGCTAACAAATCGGCGATCAAACGCTCTAATTCATCACTCATATTTCTTCCTTAGTGTTCTTGTTTGCATTGTCCTCTCAAGATTGGGTCAACGATGAGAGAGGATTGCTGTGGAAAACGCTTGTCAGCTTGCAAGCTTGTATTATGCTTAGATACAGCTACTCATCTTGATTTTACCTCTTATACGGTAAAAAGTGTGTAAGATTAAGCTGAGGAACGTCTAATTGTAATAAAAATTTGTACAAAATTCGCGCTATAATATACATATCATACAGCAAAGGGTGACACAGCATGGAAGTTGTCACAATGTTGAAACAGGTTGATCTGTTTCGTGGTTTAGATAACAGTCAATTAGAGCTAGTTGGTCAAATTACCGTTCAAGAAGATTTCAACGATGGAGATGTCATTTTCGAGCAGGGAGACCATGCAGGGAAAATGTACATTGTCAGTGAAGGACAGGTCGAAATTATTGTTGAACATAGCGATGGTCAGCAAAATCCGGTTGTGTTCCTCGGAACAGGGCAAATCATCGGTGAGATGACACTGGTCGATGAAGGGAAGCGTTCGGCTACTGTAAAAGCATCGGGCGAAATGACCCGTTTGTATAGCATTCTCAATACGAAATTTGTCGAATTATGCCGTTCAAATACGGATATTGGTTATATGATTATGCGGAACATCGCACAGGATATGTCTTTCAAATTACGGCATCGTGGTTTTGAAGCAAAAGATAGTTAAGCGGGTGGGACATGATTTATAAAGTAAGTTACATCGTTAACGACGGCAGCAAACCCGGTAGCATCAAAAATGAGCAGGAGCGTCCCGTTATCGGGGATACTGTTCACATTGGTGTGCATGAATTTAGAGTTGTGGATGTATATGAAATTATGCCGCCACGCGACGATTTTCTTTACCTTCATGCGACTGTTGAAGAAGTGGCAGAAACCGAAGCTCACGCTTAGATGGGAAAAAAAGAGCCGTCACGGTTTAGCATGACGGCTTTTTTGATTAGAATTCAAATTCATCAAAATCTTTGCAGAGAAATACCGGACCACTAAAGGTTTCTTTTGCTTCTGCAACCAGTGGCTCAGGGTCGGCATTCCAGACCTGGTAATGAATCAAATGCAAGGATTTTGCCCCTGCTTCCTCGGCAATTTCTCCTGCCTGACGTGCATCGGTATGTCCCATACCGTCGTATCCTGCGGCTTCATGCAACAGGACATCTGCATCGCGTGCCAGATCAATTAAACCGGGAAATGGCATCGTATCACAGGTATATGCCAGTGTTTTCTTTGTATGCTTGTTGTAGATACGCATTCCAATTGTTGGTACATCATAATGCCGTACAGGAAATGCGCGAATTACAAAATCTTTGTTCTCAAGTAGCGGTGCATTTTCACGGTGCATCACCCGCACAAAAGAAATCGGGAAGAAGCCGGGCCATTCCTGCCAGCCATAGGCTTCCATGGTATCTTCAATTCGATTCAGACAATGCGGAATACCATAGACCCGTAGCGGGGCTTTGCGTCCTAACTGCCACATGTGCATCATCATATTAGGAATACCTGCTACATGGTCAGGATGAAAATGTGTCAGAATAACATCTTCTAATTCTTCATCATCAACGCCAAGATTCTTGATTTTACCGAGTGGATTCGACCCCGCATCAATCAAAATTGGACTATCTTCATGACCGATAAGTAGAAAATGGGTGTAATCATGTTGTGCATCGTTAACGGCGGCTGCCGAGCCTAGAATAATAACACGCGCCATAGTGTTGCCTTTTGATTGGTTTATATAAACAGGTTATTATGACTTCGAATAACCTCCATTATACTGCGATTAATCGCTTCTGCTGTTTGCTAAACCTAACGATTTTGTGATTTTTCTACAACAATGAAGTGCGATAAGCCCCAGGTATCGAAAATACTGTCTTCCAGCGCATATAAAAAGTTGCGGAACATCACCATTGGCTTACCCAAACGGGGCACGAGATTATCATATCCGCCATAGATACGATTATGATGTTTGATAGTAACCGGCAACTCATCGAACAGACCCCGTAAGCCATGCCAGGTATATGCCCGGACATGGGGCGCTAATTTGTTACGCAGGCCATCCGGCAGATAATTAATTAACGGGGTATTGCCAAAGTGATATTCACCCTTCCAGTAATGTCCATGCTGTTCAACAGGATACCAGCGATTCGGGCAGAAGATAACCAGTATGCCACCGGGTTTAAGTATCCGCACCATTTCGTTGACAGCCATTTTGTCGTCATCAACATGCTCTATTACTTCGTTGGAAATGATTGTATCGAATGTGTTCGAGGCATAAGGCAAATATTCTCCTGCCGCAACCAGGGCATGGTCAACATTCTCTGCACGGGCTTCCAGAACGCGCTCGAATTCTATTTCAAATAATTCGACCTGTGCTGATTGATAGCGATTCTGGATTTGTGAAGCATAAGTTCCATTCCCCCCTCCCGCATCCAGCACACGGGCATTATCTAATTGTGCCCATTGTTCAACCATTTTAAGGCGGCGTTCCTGTCCACTACGCCAGACATAACTTGGTTCACCACGCAATGCCGCTTTATCAGAATGACTCATGACAGACCCTCTGCAACAAAAGCGAGAGCCGGAACTCTCGCGGAATAGACGAATATGTTGCTAAGAGGATAGACCCTGATTAAGTCTCTGACAAGGTTTATGCTGATGGAGATAGAGGACCCGTATATTGTTTTCGGAGTGGTTTGCGCGGTTTCAAAACAGGCGTACTTTCAGGTGCAGAATCCTCATTAACCGGAACGCGCACAGTGACAACCGTTCCTCTACCTACTGCGCTCTGTAAATCGAATGTTCCACCAATTAGTTCGGCACGTTCACGCATGTTGACCATACCGAAGCTACCGCGATTTTCATAATCTTCACCGACTGCACCCATATCGAAGCCTTTACCATTATCACGCACCCGCACAATGACATCGCCATTTTGAAAGCCTCCCTGTACCTGAATAACAGAGGCTTCTGCATATTTCCTAGCGTTATTGGCTGCTTCTTCAATCAGATAGAACAGACTACCTTTAGCATCTCTATCCAGAGCAGTTTCAATGCGTTCATCAATTTTGACTTGCATCGGTTGCTTATAAGTGTTTTGCATTTTCTCGGCAAGCTGGTCGAGTGCAGTTTTTAAACCACTGGCTTCAAGCGACAATGGACGAATTGTGAACATTACGTGACGCAATTCTTCGGTGGCACGCAATGCCATATCCCGGATATTCGTGACTTCTTCTTCCAGACGTTCGGGATAACGCTCTGCAATCGTCGTAATCGTTGAGAGGTGCATCGCGACTGCCGAAACAGTTTGTGTCGGAATATCATGCAAATCACGAACCAGCGCTTTACGCCCATTTTCTTCGATTCGCAGGATACGCTCTTTTTCTTCGCGCAGATTGTTGTAGAGAACAGCATTTTGTAATGCAACCGTAGCCTGAACACCAATAGCTGCCAGTGTGTCGATATGATCTTCATTAATTGCTTTCGGAGCAGTACTTCCGAAAACCAGAACACCATAAGTTTCATATTTAGCACGTAATGGAATCACCAGTGTAGATTTGACCAGTGAAAATGATGATACGACCTTCAATTCAGGGTCATCACCACCACCATCATAGATAAGGGGTTCGCCTTTATTCATAGCGTCTGCGATAATACCTTGTTCACCGGCAAATGAGCGTCCTAATTCGGTATATTGCAAGCCGCGATTTGATTCAATGGTCATGCGCCCATCGTTTCCTGTGACGAGCAATGCCATACTGACAACACGTGCGGCGTCCGTATCACGCACACTCAACCGCCCGATATCGAGAGCAGCATCCAGAATACTATCAAATTGCAAGCTCATATTGAGGCGTGCTGCCATTTCAGCAACAGCACGGGTACGGTCACGCATATCATCGAGACGCTTGCGCGAATCTTCGATTTCGAAACGTACCTCTTTACGGCTTCTCCGGTTTTCCTCATCCAGAGCTGCGTGCCAGACATTACTGATGATATATAACACAATTGCCATGAAAAGAGGCAAAATGTACGGGTCTGGATTATCTATGACAGCGTCGAAGCTGATGCCATCCCGATTTACATAGGCTATGCCAAGCACAACCAGACTACCAATAGCCTTAATACCCCCGAACAAAGCGCCGACAAACATAACACCTGAAATCGTTATTGACAGCGTAATGCTCAAAATGAGCAAGAAATTATCTGCCTCAGGGATGAAATAAATGTAAGTTGCTACCAGTATCCAATCCGCTGGAATGACCAGAAACGGAACATATTGTTTGATAGGCTTAATCAGCGTCATAATTGCAATAATTCCTGCGCCGACAAAACCCGCAATCGCAGGAAAGACTATGTAATCAATTGCTTCCAGACCTGCCCGTGAACCGGGAGGATATAGCATGTACAGCACAATACTAAAAGTAGACACTATAGCAATCTTCAGGAGAACGTAAATCCAGTTTTTGCTATTGGGGATTGAGAAAATATCAGGCAACATCAAGTTTTCCAGTTGTTGATTTCACGAATGGTTGAGTTATCTTATATAATATTATGGATGAAAAAAGTATATTAACACCTTAAGGTTAACCCATTATGGATGTGCTTGCCTCTATTGAACAGTAAAATGTGTGTTAATTGTACAGATTGTGAGAAAATTATAACCAGAATGGCACATCTCCGTTAATATTGTCCGGCAACATCCCCCGTCCCATCCATCCGGCTAGTTTTTTTGCATTCCGAATTGTCACAGGCAAGCGCGGAAATTTTGTTGTGCTGTAATTGAGCAATGTGAGTGCCAGAACAGCGTAGACTGCCTGTTCGATCGTGATGTCGCCATAGCGGATACGTATATGCAAATTTTCGGGCATCCCATCGCCATCAGGTCGGGATGAAACCACAAATGCCTCTACCGGATTCAATAGAAAAACACTACCCGCAGGAGGTTGCATCACGCCATTATCCAGAGCATACAGGTGTGGAACAGTTTCTGTGTGAATTTCGACAATTATAAAATCACAATCTATTGTCCGGGCGTGGTTTCGCAATGAGTCAAATAATGCCTGTGAGATTTTGCCCTGATGCTGAATCATGACCTGTTTACCTTTGAAAATCGGTGCAGGAAATAATGTTGCAATCATGGATTCCGGTGGATTTTCATCGCTCTCAAGTTCCTGAATATCGAGAAAATAGCGCATGAAAAATCCATCACGCCGATAAATTCGCGACATACCTGCCAGACGATCACCCCGTGTCAATTTTTCGCGCACCCAGTCCAGTCCTACAACCAGATTAGCGGATTCCAGTGGTTCTGCCAGCACAAAAGGACTATTCCCTGTTTTTGCGAGAACGCCCATGATAACCCGCCCCATAGACTCAGGATCATTCATCGTGCCTTCGTAGAGTGCCTCTAGTGCAATGCCTTTTCCCAATGTCAGTGAATGAACATAATCAAAACTGGCAGATTGATTATCAGCAAAACAGGCAATTAATACATGTGGATTCTCTTTTTCGACCACACGTACCGCGCTGGCGAGATTGCTTTCCGAAACGACCCTTACAGTGCGCTCTTTAATCATTTCAATCTCAAGCCCGAAATCTTTTTCCAGTTGCCGCCGCATAGCTTCAATAAAATCAGTGGCGATACTACTATCGAGCGCATTAATCACTGCAATCTTAATCGGACTATCTTTAAAGCGGGGATGCTTCGAGAACAGTCCATTAGCGATAAAATCCTGTGGTAGTGCTTCGATATTGTAGGGACGCACTTTTTTATTGCCAAACTCCATTTCCGGCATGTGTTCTAAATAGATGAAATGTTGTGGATTTGCCCGATTGTTGTAGGCATTTCCGATAAACCCCTCTATTTTTAACACTTCTGAAGCACCGGAAACCAGTTTCGCCATCTCAGACGGTGGCAGGTCAGATGCTTTTGCAACAGAGTCAGCATTGATGCCAAATCGTTCATAATCATCGGAAGACAAAATGATATTCAGTGCTGTGGCAACATAATCGCGTTGATATTCCCCGAAATTAACAGTCACAACTTTACAGGAATCATCTGCTTCGTTGATGTGCTGTTGCATTGCATCGGATAGATTATGCTGGAGAAGCGTTTGTCGTTTTTCTTGAACTGTTGCTTCTATTTTGCTGATGATGCCGATATTGCGTGCATTGGTCTTATCAATTACCTGTAATCCTGGAACGTCTATACCCTGTTCGAGTGTTGCCTGAACATTTTGTAAATAGAGCAAGCGCGGTTTGACGCTAAATGACAGTGCTGGCTGACCATCGACTTCCCAGCCATTGACAATATAATCGCGCATCACATACCCATTGTGGATTTTTGTGCCGTGTTGTCTCAATACCTGCCGGATAGCATCGTCATAGTGTCGGTCACAATATCGCGTGATGAAAATTGCCGCATCCTCAGCCGAAGGATGCCAGTTAGTGCGCTCTTCTATTGCTTCAATTTTGTTGAACAGCAGAGGAAATTCATTCCGCAGCACATCCAGTGTGATTTCCATCTGAACGGGAGATGGTGCGCTATCTGTGATAATATACCTGCCTGACCATATCCAATGTCCGCTAAATGCTTTGTTGAGGCGGATAAGCAGGTCATCAATAAATGTACCGGTATGCCCTTTGCTTAAAATGATGTCGAATGCTGCTAAATGTCCAATTTTGCTGACATCAATAGGGAAAATTTCTGTTAAGTAATCAACCATTTCTCACCCTCATTTGATACACTTATCTATTGTGGTGGATTATGCGAAATGATGCTAGAGATAAATTAGAATAAATGTGCTAAATTTGAAAACTCTAATCAACGTTCACTCAACGCACATACAAATATTTTCCAACATTCATGCAAAGCGCTATACTAGAAACTTAAGTTTAGCAATCCGATAAAACCAGAAGGTCAAACATATGACTACTGAAGAAGAAGTCTTTACCATTCGCCCCTTGCAACGCGAAGATCGGGAATGGGTCGCGCATTTTTTAGATGAACACTGGGGCTCAACACAAATGGTCACACGGGGACGTATCCTGTACGGGCATTTGCTGCCGGGATTTGTTGCCGAACGTCCCAAACCACCGGAGGAAGGTGAAGAAGCGGAAGAAGTTGATGATGATGCAACCGAAGAGAATCCGATTGTCACGATGGAGAAAATTGGATTATTAACCTATAACGTTGAAGATCAAGAATGTGAGGTTATTTCGCTGGATAGCCGGGTCGAGGGCATTGGTATCGGCACAGCACTGGTGACTGAATTGATTACGGCTGCAAAGGAGTCGAAGATTCAACGCATCTGGTTAATTACAACCAATGATAATCTACCGGCTCTTAAATTCTGGCAAAAGCGCGATTTTCATCTTGTACAGGTACATAAAAATGCTATTGAACAGGCACGTCGTTTAAAACCTCAAATTCCAATTACAGGCATTGAAGGCATTCCTATTCGTGATGAATTAGAGCTAGAGATGTCCCTGGTCAAATAAAATACGGGCGGTGAATTCCGCCCATTTCTCTAATAGGGTGAAACCGGAATAGCAATTTCTAAACGTGTTCCACTGTCTTCACTACTGTCGATACTGATAGTCCCTCCGAATAGACGCGCCCGTTGTTGCATGTTTCGTAGTCCGAGACCACTGCTGTTATTCAGCAAATCACCATCAAAGCCACTGCCATTGTCCGAAATCACGACATTAAAGATGCCATCATTAATATTTGCTTCCACATGTATTTTATCCGCCTTCGAATGCCGGATTGCATTACTCATCGCTTCATTTACTACCAGGCAAAGGGATTCAAATGTTGATGGTGAAAATGGCGCATAACTATCCGGTGCATCTATCTGGATATGAATGCTTTCCGGCGGATGTAAACGGTCTTTCAGTCCTTCAAAGGCTTCCCGAACAGTTTGCAAACTTTTTTGTGAGCGCAAATTTCCGATGAAGCCCCGAATATCTTCAATCACATCATTAAGGTGATTCACCAGTTCGCTTAAATGCTGTTCTTCGACCTGTACACCTGTGCGTCGTAGTAAATCAACCTGCATTCCGATTCCATAGAGCGATTGAATCACACCATCATGCAATTCCATGCCGATACGTTCACGTTCTTCCAGCAAACGCACACGACTTTCATTTTCGGTTAATTGTGCCCCGGCAATCGCCAGTGCTGCATATCCTGCCAGCGTTTCAACCAGTGTTTCATCATCCGGTGTAAATTCAGAGCCATCTATTTTGTCACTGAGATAGAGCATTCCGTATAGATGGTTCGCCACGATAACAGGTGCGCCAAGAAAACTATTCATATGGGGATGATTTTCCGGGAAGCCATAGGAACGTACATCTTCTTGCATATTGTCAAGACGTATGACCTTCCGCTCCTGCATGATTGCGCCGATTAAACCATGTCCTTTCGGACGATGAGGAATTCGTGCTTCCTCTTCTTCGCTCAACCCGGCAGTCTTAAAGAAAGTTAAGCCACCTTTGCCATCGGGGATGCCCAGAGCAGCATATTTAACCTGAACTAATTCGCGTGCGGCATTTGCGATACGCTGTAAGACCTCTTCCAGGTCACGGGCTTCTGCCGCAAACATCACCGCCGTAGAAATTTCTTTGAGTTGTTCTAATATAGTTATCATAAGAAAATCGTGACATTCCTCACTGGTTTTGATGCTTACTATAATTTAAAGTTATTGAAATAGTCGTGATATATTGTACTAGACAACTTTTATCAAGTAAAAGAGGGGCAAATCACTATGGCACGGACAATTCGTATCCTCATCGCGGATGACCATTCGGTTGTTCGGGCAGGATTGAAATCGTTACTGGAACACCAGGGACATTTTCGTGTGATTGCTGAAGCAAGCACAGGCGAAGAGGCTATTCGTCAGGCAAAAGAACATCGTCCTGATGTGGCAGTCCTTGACATTCGTATGCCCGGTGTATCGGGTATTGAAGCCTGTCGCCAGATTATCGAAGCTGTTCCAACCTGTAAAGTCGTTATGTTGACTTCTTATGCGGAAGATGAATTGCTGATGGCTGCGATTCAAGCAGGAGCATCCGGTTATGTACTGAAACGCATCGGTGATAATGAACTGGTTCAGGCAGTCGAACGTGTCAGTCGTGGTGAAGGTATGTTAGACCCTGCGATGACAGCCAGCGTATTTGCAGAAGTGCGTAAAGCCAATCAAGCACAACATGCGGCGGCTTTCTCGGAACTCACACCGCAGGAAATGGCGGTACTTGCCCATGTCGCAGAAGGCATGACCAACCGTCAGATTGCGGTCAAACTCTACCTCGGTGAAGGCACAGTCCGTAATTACGTCAGCAGTGTGCTATCCAAAATTGGCGCGAACAATCGTGCTGAAGCAGCAGCTTTCGCCGTGAAGAACAAAATTAGCGAGTTTGTCCCGATTAACGAGGACTAGACTCAGATTCAATTCAAAGTAAAAGACCGCTCTCCTGTAGAACGGTCTTTTTGAATACAGAGTCTATCAGGGTATTGCAACATTCAAGGGAACATAACCATCATCTTCAACATCCCCCTCGATAATTCCGGCGCGTATCAAATGGGTCATATAATCGACTTCTTCAGCTTCGACATTTCCCGCCATGAAGAGCACATCCTCATGAATAGCCTCTTTATCGACTACCTGTGGCTGAATAATCAAAAAAATTAAGTCGCCATCACTATCTCGAACCATATAGGTGACAGTATCCGAATTGTTGATATCACTCACAGCAGTATAAAAATATATTTCCCGACCATTGCGTTCGACACTTCCACTGTCTGTAACCGTGTCCGATGAGCCTTCGTTAAATTCTGTAGCGAGTTCTTCAAGAGAAAGCTCATCGTTATCAAAACCAGGTGGAATCAGTGCAATAGCCGTTGCCGATGTTTCGCTTGAACCATCTTTTGAGGCGATGGCTATACCGATGAAATTAAGTTCGAGTGTCCAGCCGTCCGGCATTTCAAAAGTATGCTCATATTCATCACTCAAAAAATCACCCTGTCGCCAGCGATTGAGGTCAGCATTATAAGCAAGGCTGTCTTCACGAAGTTGTACAATCAGATTATTGGCATCCTCTTCGCTTGCTATATCTACATTCCCCGCCATAAACAGGACACTCTCTTCGAGTTCTTCCGGGTTTTCGATACGGTCTGCTATGCTAAATCGTATCACCTGACCATCATCGTCTTTGACATAATATTGCCGTTCTTCATCGCCATCTTCATCGGCAATGACCACATGTAAAATTTCACGACCATTGTTATTGAAGGTTTCTTCTGAAACGAGGCTCTCGTCATCATCCAATTCTTCCCCGACAATGTCAGCAAGCGGGACAGTTGCATACTCTTCGGGGCTGAATGTGGAACTAATGACCCGTACTCTGACGCTGGTACGCGGGTCATCTGCAAGTTCTAATGTGCCAGATGATAAATCACAGTCGCAAACCCACCCGCCCGGTACAGTCATGTTCACTAAGAATCCTGCGGAAATAAAGGGAACAACAGACGAAGTTGTTAGATCAATGTCCCGTGTTTCTTCATCATCCTCTTCTCTGTCAGAGTTGCTATCTCCGTCATCCTCCGATGTTTCGTCCTCATCTTCATCGCCGGAGTCTGTATCACTTTCATCTACATTTTCGGCTACTGCTGTTGCCGGTGTTTCATCAGCATCCCCTGAATTTCCAGTAAGAGATGGCAGGGCAAAAACAGCGACAACTATCACAATAATGACGACCAAAAGAACACTGCCTCCGATAATCATCGGCATCATATTTGAAGAACTACTTTTTTGAGCGGGTGCTTTTTTACTTGCTTTTGAAGATTTTGCGGGAGGAGAAATTTTGTTGATTTTAGCCAGCCATTCTTTAGCTTTGGGGTGATTGACTGTCTCTAAGAGACTACGGGCTTCATCATACTTTTTCCCTTTAATCAGTTGACGCGCTTTTATCATCTTTTCTTTTGGTGACATATTATAACTCCATATATTCGGGAGGCGATAAGTCTATTATCCGGGGTGCAGACTATTATGCAATCAATTTCTCATGAAGAGATAAAATTGCCTTTAACTCTGCGTTATCCCTGTGCGGGTGTCATAGACTTGCAATCGTTAAATTTGAATCACAAAATAGGGTCTATCTATGATTTTAGAAAGAATGGGACAACGAATTGCGCCTGATTATCATTTTTGTATGCCTATTGACCGCCTGTATCAACATCAGTCAGGAGGAAACTGTCGAACCAACGCCCCCTGCATCAGAATGGGATGTCCTTGCAGACGGTTTAGAGCAAGACCTGATTCGTGAAGGTGCGGTGTTTTATCAGACTGTACGCATTAACCCTGAACACTATACATTTCGCGCTCATTATCGCCCCGGTGAAGCATTGACTATTGAGGAATGGAAAACGGTTTTGCCTGATGCGGAAGTTATCATTAACGCGAATTTCTTCACAGAAGGAAATTTCATCGTAGGTATGCTTATTAAAGATGGAGTCGCCTATGGCAGTTCATACACTGACAGAGGTGGTACATTTTTTGTGGACGATGATGCAATAGGTATCCGAAGTAATATCGCACAGCCTTATCAGGGCGAGGCATTCAATCAAGCAATACAGGCATTTCCTATGCTGGTGATGGATGGTCAACCTGCTTATAACAGGACATCGGATACAGCGATTTCGCGTCGGACACTCATCGCACAGGATGCTGATGGAAATATTCTGCTTATGGTGACATCCGGTTTCGGGATTAGTCTCTACGATTTGAGCCAGTATCTCGGTGAAAGTGACCTGAATATCACCACCGCCCTCAATTTAGACGGTGGTGGTTCGACTATGATGTATATCGCAGAGAGTGACACAACCGTTGTGTCATTCGATCCTGTTCCGGCTGTCCTTGCTGTTTACAGCCGTTAATCGACAACAAAAAGTTCCTGGAAGCCGTTTGTCAGTTTTTCGCCACCATCGGGACGCGCAACGACCACATCTTCGACCCGTGCCGAGTATTTGCCATCAAATTGCGTGATACTCGGCTCAACAGTAAATAACATGCCTTCCTGCAAAAGTGTTTCATCTCCAGCAGTCAGGAAGGGTGGCTCATGCACATCCATGCCGATACCATGCCCTAAACGATGGCGGAACTCATCGCCATATCCTGCATCGACAAGCACCTGACGCGCAGCCGCATCAACCTGTGTGGTGGTCATCTGACCTGATTTCATTGCTGCTACACCTGCTGCCTGTGATTCCATGATGAGCTTATAGATATTCAAGAATTCAGCATCCGGCTCACCGAAGAAAACCGTGCGCCCGAAATCATAGCAAAAACCCTGATACGCTGCTCCGAAATCGAAGAGAATAGATACTGGTGGATTGAGAACCCGTTTCCAGGTTTCTTCCCGGTTGCCAAACAAAAGCGGATGATCCGGTCCCGAATTATAAAGTGATGTGGTGAATGAAGGACCCAATGACCCGTGTTTCCGTAATTGATAATTCACTTCGGAGATAACTTCCAATTCGGTCATGCCAAGCTTGAGATTGGATAACACATCGGCAAAAGCAGCTTCGGTAATTGCTCCCGCTTTCTTCATCATCTCAATTTCTTCTTCGGATTTGATGACACGCATCTCACGCAGAATATCCGTTGCCGAGACAAATGTCGCGCCGGGTAAAATCTCATTTAATGCTGAAACTGTTTCACCCTGAGACCAGTCACTGATAGCAACACGTGGATTATCCGGTAAATCAAACTTGCCCAAAATATCTTTGACCAGCGTTGCCGGATCATCCCAATCGCCAAGCACCCGTAATTCGATGCCCTTAACATTTTCAAGCCCACCGAATTCTGCTGACATACGGGGTAATGCCAGGACAGGTTGATGAGCCGGACTCAACCATGCGCCTTCTAGCCACGCTCCGGGGTGCATGACTGCCCCGAAATTTGGAATATCACGCGGAACACCTGCTAAATACTGTAAATCTGATGAAGCAACCGGAAAAAATGCCACATCTGCCTGATTGTTAAATCGCTCTTGAAAGTCACGAATTCGTTTTGAGTAATCCATCTTTTTCCTGAATCTATATCTATGTGCAATTTTTTAGACTATAGCTTATTTAGACTCGAAAATCACCTTTGGTTATATAGCCAGAATTTGCAGTAGGGCTGGTTCTCGATTACAATCTCAGTTCAAATATCAACCGATATTTTGTCTTACTTACTGTAATTTGGAGGTTATTAAACTGATGCAACAACATCGCATAAAGTTCTCACTCCTGCTGACAATGATACTTCTACTTGTGCTGAGTAGTATTTCTATCGCACAGGAAGAACGTGTCCTTGTAATTGGTCATGCTGAAATTACCGAATCTTATGACGTTGCCCACGCCTTTAATCCGACCAGTGGTATCGTACATCGTGCTGCTTACGACACCCTGGTATCTTTCCCTGATACAGATGCAAGTTCGATTGAGCCATCTCTGGCAAGTAGCTGGACAGTGTCTGATGATGGTCTGGTTTACACATTTACACTCAGAGATGATGTCACCTTCTCCAATGGTGATCCGCTGACGGCTGATGATGTTGTTTTCTCCTTCACCCGTCTTTCTAATGTCTTGAGTAATCCGTCATTTCTGGCAGACCCGATTGCATCAATCGAAGCTGTCGATGACCTGACAGTTGCGATTACCCTGACCGCAACCCGCCCGTCCTTCTTAGCTGAAATGGTCAATTCTGCATTTTCAATTATGAATGACAGTGAAGTCATTGCTGCGGGTGGTACTATGGCAGAAGATGCTGCGGAAACGGATGCAGCCCGTGACTTCTTCGACCAGAATTCGGCAGGAACAGGTCCATATATCCTCGAAAGCTGGACACCACAGGAAGAAACAGTTCTTGTTCGCAATGAAAATTACTGGGGTGAAGATGTTCCATATTTTGACCGCATTATCATCGTGAACATTTCTGAATCCGCTACCCAGAAAGTTGCTCTGGAATCCGGTGAAATTGATATTGCTACAGACCTTGCACCGGATCAGGTGAGTACCATGCAGGATAATTCTGATCTTGCAATCTACACAACATTAGATCGCTGGACACACTTCCTGCTGATGAACCGTGATCCTGAAATTGGCGGACCCGTTGCTGATCCTCTGGTTGCACGTGCAATTCGCCTTGCCCTGGATTACGAAGGTTACACTCAATTATGGGAAGGTAGTATCACCCCCGGGTCTAATATGTGGGTTGGTATTCAAGGGGCATTGAGTCCTGCCCAGATTATGGTGCGTGACCTTGATACAGCGCGTGCATTGCTGGAAGAAGCTGGCTATCCTGATGGCTTTGAAATTGAACTCAGCTACCCTGACCTAACCTGGAATGGTGTGAATCTCAGCACCAATGCTCAGAAAATTCAAGCTGACCTGGCTGAAATTGGTATCGTTGTCTCACTGCGTCCGGGTGAAGTTCAAGTCTCCCTTGAAGAATATCGTACCGGACAGCAGGGCTTTGCTTACTGGTTCTGGGGTCCTGATATTCTTGACCCGGTCGATTTCCTGTCATTCTTACCGGGTGGTAAAGTGGCTGAAGAACGTACAAACTGGTTTACCGATGATGTTGATCCTGACATTCTTGCGCTGATTGAACAGGCAGGAACAGAAACAGATCCACAAATTCGACAGGTCGTCTTTGAAGAATTGCAATTATGGGCACAGGAAAATGGTGCATATGCGCCCTTTAACGTACCAACAATTCAAACAGCCGTCCGGTCTGATATCGAAGGTTATATCTGGCATCCGAGCTGGACACTTGATGTTACACTGTTGAGCCGTGCCGAATAAGCTGTTACCGTATCTATAAATTGATAAGGACGTAGTGTACCATAGCTACGTCCTTATTATGTAAGTCCTCTTACTTGAGTGAATCGAACACAATTATGCCTATTTATCGCTACATCATCAGACGATTACTGTTTATCATCCCCTTATTATTAGGCATCACTGTTGTCTCTTTTGTCATTGCAAATGCTGTTCCTGCTGACCCGATTAATGCCAATTTGCCGCAAAATGCGCTCAATGATGAGGAATTAGTTGCAGCGTTCAGAGCAAAATGGGGTCTGGATAAATCTCCCTTTGAGCAATACCTTGTTTATATGGGAAATCTATTACAGGGCGACATGGGTGTCAGCATCAAGACCAATAACCCTGTTGTTGAAGATATTCGCCAATTCTTGCCCGCCACAATGGAACTTGCAACCTATTCGATAGTAGTCGGTCTCATTATGGGTATCGGATTTGGCGTTATATCAGCGATCTGGCGAAATTCCATCATAGATTATTTTGTCAGGTTTTTTGCACTGATCGGGGTGAGCTTCCCTGTATTTTTGTTAGCATTAATTGCTCTGACTGTATTTCATGGGGAATTAGGCTGGGCTGCCGGACCCGGACGCCTTAGCATCCTCACCCGTGACCCGCCGGGTATAACGGGATGGTTTACAATTGACGCCTTACTCACCGGACAATTTGAAACCTTTCAAGATGCGTTTTCACATTTGATACTGCCCTCTATTGTTCTGGGAAGCTATGTTTCAGGGATTATTGCCCGCATCACCCGCTCATCGTTGCTAGAACAGCTTGGCTCTGACTATATTAGGACAGCCAGGTCTAAAGGCTTGTACGAGACATCCATTATTTTCAAACATGGTTTGTCCAATGCGCTGATTCCGGTTGTGACCATGATAGGCTTGCTCTATGGTAATCTGCTTGCAGGGGCAGTTCTGACAGAATCTATTTTTAATTGGCCCGGTATCGGACGATATGCCTTTCGTGCATCGACCTCACAGGATTTTCCTGCCATTATGGGCGTGAGTATGTTAATTGCATTCATTTATGTGATGGTGAATTTTCTCGTTGATTTATTATATTTTTTCCTTGATCCCAGAATTCGTGCGAGTTAATCCCGATGAGTGATAATATTGCAACATTAAAGGTAAATTCATCGGATAGACGGGATGCCAGCTTCATCGAAACGGCAGGGCAAATTCTTCTCAAAAATCCTGTGGTCTTAATCGGGATTATAGTGATTGTTTTCTGGACGATAATTTCGATACTTGCTCCCTTCATTTCCCCTGCTAACCCGCTTGCACAGGAAGTATCAACACGCTTATCTGCTCCGGGTGAAGAAGGCTATGCACTCGGTAGCGATGAACTCGGACGTGATATTCTCACCCGTGTGATGTACGGTGGACGGATTACACTCCCCGCAGCCCTGGCAGTCGTGTTAGTCGATGGCGTTCTTGGGACGATTATCGGGGCTATTGCTGGCTATGCCGGTGGATTAACCGATGAAGTCATGATGCGTATCACCGAATTATTCATGGCGTTCCCGACGATTATTCTGGCGATGGCGATTACCGCAGCACTCGGACCCGATATACAAAATGCTGTCATTGCCTTGATTGTGGTGCGATGGCCCGGTTACGCCCGGCTCACACGTGGTCTGATTCTCGATATCAAAAACGAAGAGTATGTGGAAGCTGCCCGCAGTCTCGGAGCAGGTCATTTCTATATTCTACGCAAAACACTTCTCCCGAACTCAATCGCTCCGGCAGTTGTTTACGGCACACTGGATGTTGGCAATGCAATTCTGGTTTTTGCTGGATTGAGCTTCCTCGGATTGGGTCCCGAACCCTCCTCACCGGAATGGGGGCGCATGGTGTCAATCGGGATTGATTTCTTTGAGCAGTGGTGGATGTGGCTCTTCCCGGGATTAGCAATTGCGAGTGTGGTGATGGCATTTAATTTCATTGGCGATGGTCTGCGTGATATTCTTGACCCGCGCACCCGCAAACGATAATCGCGATGCTGTATTGAATGCGTTTTGCTTTACCGTTATCATGAAACAACATCTTTGTAATAAATGACCTTTGCCTGCTGGTAGAGGTCTTAACTGTTATATTGTCCTCACAAAAATTTTGAGAGAAAGTGTATGAGCGAAAACGATACTCCGAAGTCGAATTTTATCACCGACATTATTGACGAACACAATGAAAGTGGGCGTTTTGAGAAACGTGTGCATACCCGTTTCCCGCCTGAACCTAATGGCTATTTGCACATAGGACATGCCAAATCCATTTACATCAATTTCAGCCTGGCTGAACGCTATGGCGGCTTATGTAATTTGCGCTTTGATGATACCAATCCCGCTAAAGAAGAACAGGAATACATCGACGCAATCAAAGAAGATGTTAAATGGCTGGGCTATGATTGGGGCGACCGTCTCTATTTTGCCTCCGATTATTTTGATGAACTCTACGAAATGGCAGTTCAACTCATCAAAGAAGGTAAAGCCTATGTGGATGAACTCAGCCCCGAAGAAATGCGCGAATATCGTGGCACTCTGAAAGAACCCGGTAAAGATAGCCCTTATCGTGACCGGACTGCTGAGGAAAATCTTGAATTGTTCGAGAAGATGAAAAACGGTGGTTTTGAAGAGGGTAAAGCAGTCTTACGTGCCAAAATCGACATGAAATCCGGCAATATCAATATGCGTGACCCGGTGATGTACCGTGTCCTGAATGCTGAACATCCCCGTACAGGCGATAAATGGAAAATTTACCCGATGTACGACTTCGCACACGGTCAATCCGATTCCATTGAAGAAATCACGCATTCGATTTGTACCCTGGAATACGAAGACCATCGTCCGCTCTATGACTGGTATCTCAACCATATTGAGATTTATCATCCACAGCAGATTGAATTTGCGCGTTTGAACTTAACCTACACGGTTTTGAGTAAACGTAAGCTGATTAAACTGGTGCAGGAAGGGCATGTTACCGGATGGGATGACCCCCGTATGCCGACAATTTCCGGGATGCGTCGTCGTGGCTATACACCGGAAGCGATTAATAATTTCAGTGAAGGCATCGGTGTTAGTAAGAAAAACGGCATCGTAGAAATTCAGCAACTGGAATACGATGTGCGTCAGCATCTCAACATGGTGACAAATCGTGTGATGGCAGTCATCAATCCACTGAAACTGGTGATTGAAAACTATCCTGATGATCAGGTCGAATACATGGAAGCAGTCAACAATCCTGAAGATGAATCAGCCGGAACACGCGAGATTCCTTTCTCGAAAGTGCTGTACATCGAACAGGATGATTTCATGGAAGACCCGCCTAAAAAATTCTACCGTCTCGCACCGGGACGTGAAGTGCGTTTGCGCTGGGGATACTACGTCACCTGTACTGATGTCATCAAAGACGATGAGGGCAACATCACCGAAATTCGCTGCACCTATGACCCTGAAACCAAAGGTGGATTTGCGCCGGATGGTCGTCGTGTAAAAGCGACATTGCATTGGGTTTCAGCAGAACACGCGCTCAAAGCAGAAGCACGTCTCTATAACCATCTCTTCACTGTTGAAGAGCCGGATAAAGACCCTGACAAAGAGTTCACTGAATTCTTGAATCCTGAATCATTGGTTGTTGTTGACCCGATTTATGTCGAACCCTCAATGAAATCAGCGAAACCGGGTGAACGTTATCAATTTGAACGCCTGGCATATTTCGCCGTAGACCCCGATTCTACCGATGAAAAATTGGTCTTCAACCGCACCGTTACCCTGCGTGACCAGTGGTCAAAAATTCAAAAAGGCGGCGGCAAAAAGGGTAAACAGAAGAATCAGAAAAAGAATAAGAAGAATTAACTCAAACGCGGATGGAATGTATTCCATCCCTACTTCCTGTTTTACAGATGTTTCGTAGGGTGGAGATATAGAGGGTGTCCCAAAAGGGTATGCAAAAGAGTAAAGAGGAGTAAAATATCGCGTTATCGAGATAGAGAAAGACAGAGAAGTAATGGAACGTCAAGCGTATCCGAGCGATTTAAGTGAGGCAGAGTGGGAAATTTTAGAGCCCCTGCTGTCGCCAGCGCGGGCGGATGTGCGTCCACGCAAATATGAGATGCGTGAAATAATCAATGCTGTCAGATATTTGCAGCGTAGTGGCTGTTCATGGCGCATGTTGCCCCATGACTTTCCCCCTTATCGAGCGGTCTTTTACTACTTTAGCCTGTGGCGTAGAGATGGGACATGGGAGCGGATCCATGATGCCATTTACCGTCAACTGCGTGTGAAATTGGGACGGGAAGAAGAAGCCAGTGCTGGCAGTATCGACAGTCAAAGTGTCAAGACGACTGAAAAAGGGGGCTAAAAGGCTATGACTGGCATAAGCGCACAAAGGGTCGTAAAAGGCAAATTGTGGTCGATACGGAAGGCTTACTAATAAAAGTGAAGGTCGTGGCAGCTAATCACTATGATAATCAATTCGGTTGGGAAATGATCCAGTTAGCCCGTCAGAAGACGCAACGCTTGAAGAAAATCTGGGTGGACAAGGGATACGAAGATGGCTTTACCGAATTGTTAGCCCGCTATCATTATGACTGTGATGTCGAAGTCGTAACACGACCGGAGGACACAAAAGGCTGGCTTTTGCTCCCACGACGATGGGTTGTTGAACGCACTTTTGCATGGGTTGGACGCTTTCGACGTATGAGTAAAGATTATGAATATTTACCCGAAACATCTGAGGCGATGATTTATGCCTGCATGATGACACACATGCTACGACGGTTAACAACTATTAAGGCGGTTTGAGGGCTTTTTAGACACCCTCTATATCTCCACCGTTTTTGTATCGTTATCTTCTACGATTCAAGGGACTGCTCTGGTAGTCCCTTTGGACTTAATGCCGCGTAATTTGCCTGTACAATCAAGCTAATTCGTCATTTTATCGGTAGTTTCCACATGAATGATTCCCTCAAAACAGGGCTTGTCGTATTTTCACTGATATTTGCCGCAGGTCTCACACCGATTGCGATTCGCTATACTCAGGCGGAAGGTGTTCCCTCACTGGTAATCGTCTTGATGCGCCTCTGGCTGGTGACGCTGATTCTCTTTCCGATTATCTGGACACGCTATCGTAAAGAGTTATTTTCGCTTACCCGCCGTCAAATTATTTTTGTAGCCATTGCCGGATTCTGGTCAGCGATGAATCTACTAATGTTGTTTTTATCGCTTGAATACACCAGCGTGCTGATTTCATCGGTTTTGAGGCGAACCACCCCTATCTGGACAATTTTGCCGGAAATTATCGTGCTCGGAGCAGTGTTCACCCGCAGAACATGGCTGAGTATCGGCTTAACGTTGATTGGTGTTTTACTGATTGCAATTGGCGGAACAGGTGTGATCGAAGTCGGCTCACAACCTTTATTAGGGGGCGGATTAGCAGGTTTCGGCGCGATTTGCTTCGGAATTTACCTGCTCATCGGGCGACAACTCAGTAACGCCATTCCCGGATTACTCTATAGCTGGTTGGTATTTTTTAGTGCGGCAATCGTCATCACAATTATTATCCTCATCACAGGGACACCCGTTCTGGGCTACAGCACAATGGGCTATATCTGGGTACTCGTCGTGACCTTTATCGCGCAATTCGTCGGACAGATTAGTATCATTTTCGGTTTACAACGTTTCAGCGCAACAGCCATTGCCATCATTGTGCAGGTTGGTGTGGTCATGAGTGCGATTATCGCCGCTTTCGCTTTTAGTGAAATTCCCTCACTCTGGCAGATTATCGGTAGTCTGATGGTCATTATAGGTGTGATTCTCGCAACCATCGAGCAAAATCAGCGCAAACCGAAAACTGCTACCGCGAATTCTAACCATTGAGCCTTATATGTACACGGTGAATAACTTCATTGTCATAGGATGACGTTCTAAGCAATACAGTAGCGATCAATGTGTCATCCTCACTCCATTCATAGTCAATCCTCCAATCAGCGGGCAATGTATTGGTCAGATTGATAACAGTGTGGGAATTGGCATCATAAATCTGATAATCTGCTGGCGCTAATCCAGAAAAATCACTAAACAGGATAAATTGTCCATCCGGTGATATGTGCCCGCAATATAATCCACCTGTTTCAGCAATTTCGCTTACTTGAAGCGTATCTAATTCAAGAACAGTGAGTGTTGCACGTTGTACAGTGTCCTGACTCTCTACATCAAAGTATAGACGATTTCCAACCCGACATGCTTCCCAACCCACAGTTTCGTGGATTGTCTCAAAGGTATTGCCATCTATAAGTAGGAATTGTGTCTGTGCCAGTTCGGAGGAGGAAAAACCTCTAATTTCAATCATGGCATCAAATGCTTCTATTTCACAGAATATCTGCTCACAAACGAAACTCATAAGAGGCGTTGGGATCATGTCATCCAATCCCATTTCGTAAAGAGTGCTTAGTTCGTCGTTGGTTTCTAGCCACACTAGAACTTCTAAATCGGGAAAATATTTAATCTGCGGCGTTGGGGCTTCGACAATACGTTGCATTGAGGGCATTTCGTTCAGGTCAATCAAGTAGACATAATTACTTAACTCACTTTGATTTGCCGCATACAAAAGCGAGTCGATAAAACTAATAAATAATGCTGTATCTTCATCTACCTGATGCCATGCCCCATACTGAATAAACGCTGTATCGCCGATACGATGTATCTGCTCTGTTTGTGTATCATATGCCAATAACGTTAAAGACGAGGCACTAAAGAAATTCCCGTTAGAAAAACAATTCCTGAAGAGAACCCACCGACCATCTGAAGAGACTGACGGTAATTGTCTTAAAATACAATCATCCGTAATAATGTTAAGCTGTTCACTATGCTCATTTGTTTGGCGATTACATAAGATATAGCGCTCATTTTCAGATACGATGAGCCATTCCGTATCATTATCGCCATAAGTACCACAATTCCTGCTGGTATTAACAACTGCCTCTGGAGTTATCGGCAATTCTTCAATTATGGTGACATTATCTGTGAAAATTTGCTCCAGATTTACAGAGCTTGTGTCAGTCTCTTGAGCAACAATTACCGTGCCTGCCAGTAAAATCAAAAGTGCAAATACCCACAGTTTCATTATTTATCCCCTTACTTCCGTGTTCTATCCGCGATGATTTCGGCATCAGGGTGTAAATCGACAATCCATTGTGCCAGAGTCGAAGTTGCAAAGTGCATTCCTTCTGTAGGGCGTGGCATCCCGAAAGTGGCATAGCGCAGGATGTAATCGTCATTCTCTTCACGATGACGCAATGAGAGCGCAATATGCTGTTCTATCGTCGGTTCTTCGATGTTAATCTCAAATAGCACGGAATTATGTTGTGGATTCCAGAAACCATTGAATACCGCCACATGAATATCGCCCTTGTGGAAGGCTTCTTTTGTGACAGCCGCAGCGATTTCCTGTGGTTTCATAGTAGTTTTGATAACAACGTGTGGCACAGTCCATTCCTCCATCACAGGCACATCGGGAATCGGGTTTTCATTGCGGCGATATTTGAAAAAATGACCGTCGCGCCCTTCTCGATAACCTTTTTCTTCGTATTTTGTGGTGATTAAGCGTTCCGGGAATTCATTGACCCAGTTTTCATCCAGTAGATTCGTCAATCCGGGCGTTTCGACCAGTAATTCATGGCTCATCTCGGCATAGTCGATAATATCCGTCGCCAGATAAAATAATCCACCAATTTCAAGCCGACTCACAATCGCATCCAGCATATCGCGCTGCATAATACGTCGTCCGGCATGGCGTGATTTAAACCAGGGGTCAGGGTAATTAATATGAATCTGGCGAATGCTCTGCTGTTCAAATAGATGATTGATAGCAGTCTCGCCGCGTGAATGAATCGCAACAGCATTATCCAGCTTAAGTTTACGAATTTTCTTTTCAGCTTTTTCCAGCGATGGCGTGCTGATTTCAAAACCAATCACATTATGGTCAGGATATTGTTTTGCCAGGGCGATCAGATAATCACCGTTACCAAAACCGATTTCCACAATCAAAGGACGCTCAACACCGAACAAAGCTGTCCAATCAGTTGACCAATCCATCGCCAGACTATTCAGGGATTTTTGCAATCTTTCTCTCCGCCACTGCTACTATTTTCTCTAATTCCGGTTACTCATTGTTGCTAACAATAAACGTTGATATGAACGGGCATATGCACAGCCACACCTGTCATTTTTATGCTATTCTCAAGGCAGGCACTTTACCAATCGTATACTGAAATCGGGTGTTATTGTCATCCTTTGCAACAAACGTTTCTAACTGAAAACCAAGGTAAAACGCCTATTTTGACAAAATATCTCCCTGTTCCGCCCTGTTAAACAGGCAAATTTTCATAACCCGCCACAAACTCTACATTGTAGTTTGTTTAGAATCTGTTGCGCGTTATTGCGATGAATAACTATAATCGCAGGATAGGCAAGCATCAAGAGATAAGAAACGCTATGGTTGAATTCATTCGCAGTATCTTCAATCCCGAAAAACGTGTCCCCTATGGCATCGCTGCCCTCTTAGATAGCGAACATGACAAATTCATCAAATCTATCTGGCATGAGATGGAAGCTGAATTTGATATCACAGTGCCATTTAAGAACCCGATTCCGCATGTAACACACATTCAAGCTGGCAAAATTAGAACTCCTGCGATTCAGGAAGCACTACAGAATTTTGCAAACAACCATGACCCCTATACTATACGCACAGCCGGAATCGGCATTTTTACCGGGCAGCGCAATGCGGTCTATGTCCCGGTCATCAGAAATCCCAATTTGACCGCAGTTCAGACCAATCTTATAGCTACCTTAGCCGGAGCAGTCGAAGATATTGCTGAAACACACCTCATCAATAACTGGATGCCTCATATCACGCTGGTAATGGGCTTAACTGACAATGACAAACTGGCGGCAATCATCAAACGGTTGGCGCAACGGAATTTTGCATGGGAATTTAAAGTGACAAAATTAGTTCTGCTTGATGGTAGTACCGACAGTGAAACAACACCGTTCACAGTAAACCTGAGTGAGGAATCATCATGAGTGACAGTGTAGAGCATATCATCCACGATAATGGCATCCATGAGTTTATTTTACATTCGGATGACCGGGGTGTGGTTGATGAGTACATATCTTATCTCGAAGAATTGGTCGTTAAAGCGATTGAAAATGACGGCAACGATAAAATACATGTTTTGATAAATCTGACACAGACACAAAATATACCCCCGTTTACCTACATCACGAAACAGGAACGGAATCTGCTTCATAAATATCATCATGACCGTGACAAAATCCATATACGCAGTGCTGCATTAGCTCGCCACGACGAAATGACGATTATTTCGCTGCTTGAGGCATTTTTGAAACTCTTGCCTGTCGATACAAAAGTCAAATCTTTTGAAAGCAATCAACGTGATGAAGCAATTGAATGGCTACTTGAAGAATAAGTTGCGGGATTCAATCAACACGTTAAAATTATCTTAGTTATCAGACTAAGTTTCAGGCAAAGTATGGAAAACAACCGGACTTCTCCTATTGTTACGCTTGTTGCATTTGCGGTGATTGTTATTGGCATTATCATCGGTGGTGTGTTGCTATTTATGTCACGCCCTGAACCAACCGAAATTACGATTAACCCGCCTTTGCCGACAGCAACTTTATCGCCAACATCAACTCCTGAGCCCATCACGGTCTATATCACAGGGGAAGTCAATGAGCCACAATCGACCATCACACTACCCTTCGGGAGTCGTGTCTCGGATGTGGTTGAGCAAGCAGGTGGTTTCACTGAAAATGCCAATCTCGATTTAGTCAATGTTGCGGGAATTGTCCGTGATGGTGATCAGATTCATGTGCCTTCAATTCTGGATGAAGAGACAGAAGAAGTCACCGCTCCGACTCCGTCCGGTGGAGGTGTGATTTTTGTAAACACAGCGACTTCCGAAGAATTACAAACACTTCCCGGTATTGGCGAATCAACCGCACAGGCAATCATAGGTTATCGTGAAGAAAATGGCGCATTCACCTCACTGGAAGATTTAGATAACGTTCCAGGTATCGGACCTTCGACGCTTGAAAATATCGCTGACCTGGTCTCATTTGATTAAGTGATGCGTTCGCCATTGCGTGCATCAAAATAATGCCGTTTTTCGGGGTCGAGACTGACTGATAATTTGTCTCCTGTTGCATATGTTGAATCATAAGGTGCTTGAATTTCCCAGGTTTCCTGTCCTGTCGTCACCTGTAGCAGGAGGAAGCGTTCGGCAAAATAGGGTGTTGTCTTTGTGACCGTGACTTCTAAATTCCCTTCCAGAATGACATGTTCCGGGCGAATACCCATTAAAATAGACATTCCCTCTTTGTCATCAAACGGGACAGCAAATCCACCAAAATCTTTACCATACCAGCGCCCATCACGGATAACCCCTTCAAAGAGCTTCATGATTGGTGTGCCAATGAATTGCGCGACAAAGGTATTGATCGGCGCATCATACAGGCTTTTATAACTGCCTACCTGTTCGATATGTCCTTCTCGCATCAAAATTAATCTATCGGACATTAATGCTGCTTCACGCTGGTCATGGGTGACATAGACCATCGTTGCCGGATATTTTGTCAGCAAGCGTCGTGCTTCCAGACGGGCAGTTTCGCGTAATTTGGCATCCAGATTGGCAAAGGGTTCATCGAATAGCAAAATCTGAAGATCGCGTGCAAATGCTCTGGCAATCGCCACCCGTTGCCTTTCTCCACCTGAAAGCTCTCTCGGGAAACGTCCCATCAATTGTGTGATACCAAATCCCGTAATTTTGGAAATTTCTTCAACCCGTATCGGTACTTCCTGTTGCCGTTTGCGTAAACGCAGGAAGAATCCAATGTTTGATTCAGCATCCCACTGTGGCATCAGCGCATAATTCTGAAAGACCATACCGATACCCCGATCTTCGTTTGCGATGGTCTCGATATGTTCTTCATCGTATAGAACCTGTCCTTCATCCGGGACTTCTAATCCGGCAATCATGCGTAAAAGGGTGGTTTTACCGCACCCTGAAGGACCAATTAGTGCAATTGAACCGCCATTACTCACTTTCAGTGATACATCATCAACTGCCTGTACGGTCTCGCCTTTATCTAATTTAAATTGTTTTGAAACATGCTCGACTGTGATTGTCGTCATGGAGATTAGTCCTTTTTATAATATTTTTTATCTGAAAACAGATAAATTTAAGCTATCGCTTGACAGTATCTTATAAACAGGGTATTGTTTTCGCAAATCTTGTCAAAGAAACAGCGAAAACTCTTTTTAAGCATGTTTAACACAATCATCATCAAGACAACTACTATGACTACTATGATGATGACCACCCGCATAAGGGACGGAGAGTTTCGCTTGCCATAAGTAGTTCTGGATTAGTTCCAAACAGGCGCGTAGGGCGAAACCCTACGCGCCTTTTTTATTTACTGTGTTCGGGGCAAAGAATGAGGAGTCCGGGTCATGATTACAATGAAATTCGGTGGTACGTCGGTTGGCAGTGTTGAAGCGATTGACCGTGCTGCTACCATCATCGCAGACCAGTTGGAGAAAGATAGCGAAATCGCTGTTATTGTTTCGGCAATGGGTGGTGTTACAGATTTGCTGATTCAGTCAGTGCAGAAGGCTATCAATGGCGATAAGTGGGGGTATCTATCTATCACAAAGGACATTCGTGACAAACACGAAGATGCTATCAACGAGTTAATTCGTGCGGGTACATTGCGGGAAAGTATTCTCGGGCGTATTAATGCGATGCTGGATAAACATGCCGAATTGTGTGAAGCTATCAATATTCTCGGCGAAGCAACACCCCGTATCAAAGATTCCATAGTTTCATTCGGGGAACGTCTGAGTTGCCGGATGATTGCGGCGGTATTGCAGGAACGGGGCATCAACGCACAGGCATTTGATTCAGGTGAGTTCCTCATCACCAATGATATTTATCAAGATGCTGACCCACTCTGGGATATTACGGAAGAGAATATAGGTAAAAATCTGAAACCACACATTGAAAACGGTGTAGTCCCGATCATTACAGGGTTTATTGGCGCAACACCTGAGGGAAGTATCACGACACTGGGGCGCGGTGGTAGTGATTTTGTTGCTGCCATCTTTGCTGCTTACCTTGATAGTGATGAACTCATCATCTGGACAGATGTTGATGGTGTCATGACGACCGACCCGCGCATCGACAAACGCGCACAGGTTTTGCCCTATGTCTCATACACGGAAGTTGGCGAACTTGCTTATTATGGTGCGAAGGTATTACATCCTAAAACAGTTCAACCCATCATAGCCAAAGAAATTCCTCTGAGAGTACGAAATACTTTCAATCCAGATCATCCAGGAACACTCATCGGTGCAGAAGCAAAAGCCAGTGATGGCATCATCAAAGCCGTTACAGCTATCCGTAAAGTCAGTATGCTGACAGTGAGCGGTAAAGGTATGCTGGGCGTTCCCGGGATTGCCGGACGCACATTTCTGGCAACAGCGAATGCCGGAGCAAGCATTCTCATGATTTCGCAGTCATCGTCAGAGCAAAGTTTCTGCTTCACGGTAGTCAATGCACAGGCAGATGAGGTCAAAGCATCAGTTGAACATGAACTGTCATCTGAAATTGCTCATCGTGATGTTGATGGAATTGATGTTGTTGGCAACGTTGTAATTATAACCGCCGTTGGTGCAGGAATGCGTCATAAACCCGGTGTCGCCGGGAGTGTTTTCACCTGTATGGGTGATAATGGAGTCAATGTACTGGCGATTGCCCAGGGGTCATCAGAATGTAGCATCAGTTTCGTCATTGATGAGAATGATCTGGAGACAGCCGTGTTACGCCTGCATGATTTAGCACTCGAATCTCATGAAAAAGAGAATGGGATTACATCGCATTAGAGGAGACAACGGGATGTGTAAGCTGCACATCCCGTTTTTATATCAGACACTACTTTCATCCGGTTTATCGCGGTTCGATTTCTCTTTGATAATTGTCTCTTTGTCGAGGCGGGTATCCTGTTTGCAGAGAAAATCGACAGCTTCTTCAAATGTTTCATATAAACGGAATCGAACACTGAATAACTGGAAAAAAATATCACCCATGAATTTAAAAAGCCGGTTGTATTTGCCATAAGCGACTACCCACCCCACTTTGCGAATAGGCGCTTTCGTATTTTGTGATGCTTTGAAAACCTTGCTTAAGCTGGTCGGAAAACTGCTCACATCACACCAATTATGTAAAAAGTGTACAGGTGCATCGGTAGATTCGATAACGTGTGCTGCTGATTCGTGAAAAGCATCTCCCACATCTTCAGCGCTCATATTACCGGAGAATTCCACATACACCACATGGTTTTTGATGAGCCACGCTTGTTGATGGGACATTTTACCCTCTGGAACTCACTATCACATTCACATTATAAACCATCACAGTATTAAGATTCATAAAGAAACATTACGAAGGTGGAATTTTTACCACATTTTAATACCTGGAGGTTTGTACCCCCTTCAACGATATTTGACCACAAAATCATGAAGAATTTATAGCCAACCTGTTACGGTAACAGCACTTCTCCTGTACAATGGAGGCATTAGCAATCGAACACAGACTGGTACGATACGTATGGTCTCAGCGATGAAACAAAATTTTGATAAACGCTACGATTTCATTGATATAGTCGGCGAAGGGGGCATGGGCTTTGTTTACAGTGCCTATGACCGATTAACAGGTCACACAGTTGCGGTCAAAAAAGTTAAACCTGATTTTCAACCTGTTATAGAAGAGACATCTTCATCAATTGCAAATTTCCGTGTTGCGCTGGCGCAGGAATTCAGCGTGCTGGCGACACTACGGCATCCTAATATTATTAGTGTGCTGGATTATGGCTTCGATGTAGATAAGATTCCTTATTTCACGATGTCCCTGCTCGATGAACCGCAGACGATTGTGGAATATGCCAGGAATTGTAGTGTCACTGAAAGAATCGACCTCATTCTTCAAATGGTGGAAGCCATTGACTATCTACATAGACGCGGCATCATTCACCGTGATTTGAAACCGGAAAACGTCATCATTGAAAATGGTCGGGTGAAAGTACTGGATTTTGGTGTGGCGCGTCTGCAACATCAGCAACAGGTTGAGCCAACAGATATGATAGTCGGAACACTGGCATTCATGGCTCCCGAGACCTTTGAAGCGGATTATAATGAGAATCTTGCTCGTCTATCTGATATTTATGCAGCCGGTCTGGTTGCTTATGAAACGCTGACCGGGGTTTTCCCTTACGATACAACCAATGTCAGCACACTTGTCCGGCAAATTGCGACCCACATCCCGGATATTGACTTGATCGTTGACCTCAAAACTGACCTCAACACGGATAGAATTTCTGCTGTGGTTGCGCGGATGCTGGAAAAATCTCCCTTTGACCGTTATCTCTCCACGACTGATGTGCTGGATTCCTTTCACAATGTTCTCGGAAAACAACGGGAAACGAATATCGAAGTTCGGGAAAGCCTCCTGCAAAGCGCCAGGATGGTTGGACGCGAAGTCGAGTTAAAGCAACTGGATACTTCTCTAAAACTTGCTTTTGCAGAACAGGGTAGTGTCTGGTTGATTGGCGGAGAAACCGGGGTTGGCAAGTCCCGGCTGACTGACGAATTGCGGATTCGTGCCCTGGTACGCGGAGCATTGGTTGTACGTGGACAGAGTGTTGCAGAAGCAAGCGCTCCCTATAACCTGTGGCGCGATGTCTTGAGTCGTATCATCCTTGAAATCGACCTGGAGCCGCTCGAAGCCAGTGTGATTAAGCCTATTGTCCCGAATATCGCAAAGTTATTGGGCGTAGAGGATGTACCGGAAGCACCGGAAATTGGTGCGGTAGCCTCATATAATCGCCTGGTGACAGTCATTCTCGATATTTTTAAACGGGTTAATCGCGAAGTTTTGATTATCCTTGAAGATTTACACTGGACACGCGAAGGGCTGAATCTCTTAAAGCAATTAATTCCTCTGACTATCAATAATCCGCTGATGATTGTAGGGACATATCGCAGTGATGAACGCCCTGACCTGCCACAGGAGTTAGCCGGTTGTCAGGCATTGGAATTGCAACACCTGTCTTCATCAGCAGTATCTGCTTATACGGAATCTGTTGTCGGCAATAATGCTGGATTACCCGCCATCATCAACCTGCTGCAAACTGAAACGGATGGCAATGTGCTGTTCATGCTGGAATTTTTGCGTGCCATCATAGAAGAATTCCGTCTGATTGATAAATTTAAGCCGGAAAAAGTTCCACAGGACTTGCTCGGTGGAGGTGTTCAGGGGGTTATCCGTTATCGTCTGAGGAAACTCCCGGAAGTGTATCGTCAGATGCTTCAATTTGCCGCTGTTCCAGGGCGTGTGATTGACATCGCTGTGATGAAGAAAATCTATGGTGATGATACTGTTGAGGACTGGCTCGGAGTCGGTGAAGAGGCGATGTTCCTGCGTGTCCGTAACGATAAATGGCGCATTTCAAATGATACGATTCGCAAAACGCTGCTGGAAGATATAGAAGCCAATCAACTGGTCGAATATCATCGACAAGCGGCTGAAACGATTGAATCACTCTATGATGAGTATGCTGCTGCTGTCCGATTGTCATTTCACTGGGCAGAAGCTGGAAACGTTACAAAAGAAGCATATTATAAAGCGATTGCTGCTGAAAATGCCTACGATGGTAGTGCCTTCCTGGAAGCATCCGAATATTTTGGACGCTGGCTCGAATTATACGAACAGGGACAGATTCAAGCAGATAAGCTGACTGTTGCTCGTTTTCACCGTCGTATTGGAGAATGTTATCTCGAAATCGGTAAAATCTCCGAATCACTTGAGGCATTTATTGCGGCGGTTGAAACCTTGAGTCCTTCCGTGCCCCGTAGCCAGATGGGACAGGGTATGGGAATGATGGGTGAAATGTTCCGGCAAACATGGCATCGTTTTAATCCCTTCAACATGGTCACACAATCAGAGGAAAAACACGCCATCATATCGGAAGCCGCCGCCGCTATGAATCAGGTTGCGGAAGTCACTCTCTCCTATCAGCCTGACCCTATTTTAAGTGTTTATGCCAGTTTGCGTGTACTCAATATGTCCGAACGAATCAAAATCGGATACTCCCGGGCGTATGCTTACTCAGGAACAGCTTTGTTGACAGCATCTATCGGACAACACGGTCTGGCGAGAACCTATCTTAAGCTCGCGAATGAAGCACTTGAGCACAACCTCGACAAAACCACAATCGCCGCGATGACCTTCCCGATGTCGATTGTGTATACGGGATGGGGTCAATGGGACACAGCAATCAATCTCATAGAAAAATGCCTCGATAACTCGGATGATGTCGGCGATTGGCGAAGCTGGCGACAGGCATTTGCTCTCGGAGGTGATATTGACCACTATCGCGGTGATTATGAAACGGCGACGAACAAATATCTGAGAGCCTATACCCTGACCGAACGAATGAATCACGCCTCACAGATGGCAATTCAACTGGCGATTCGTTCCCGCACTCTGTTTATGCTAGGCGAGTATGAACAGGCAGTTTCAATTGCGAACAATGCTCTCGCGCTGGATGATGCACCGATGGCTTCCCTGAATGCTTTGCCTGTGCATGTCTTAAATGCACTTCGATTGCGTGAATGGGATGACTTGCAAAAACATCTGGATGCAATATCCGAAAAAATAGCAAATAATCCTGTCAAAATTTATGTGCAGTTCGATGGGTATGCTGCGGCTGCAGAGGCGCGAATTGCCTTGCTTGCAAAACAATCCACTGATGAGACCCGTCAGCTTGCACAGAGTGCCTGCAAAGAGTTATCAGCATTCGGCAAAACTTATCCAATAGCAGAAGCCCGTGCAAAGATTTTTGATGCCCGTCGCCTGTTTTTAATGTCCGAACCCGATAAAGCCTCAAAACTCGCGCAGGAAGGGCTGCACATAGCGGAGAAAATGCAGATGCCTTACGACATCGGGCTGGCACATATGGTGCTCGGACGCATCAACAGTGATAATGCTCATACTCAAAAAGCCCATGAGATTTTCAAGGCAATCAAGTCTGAATGGGGCTTACATCAACTGGAACACTTCGATATTTAGCAAAATGAGAGGACGTAGTAGCAACGTCCTCTTTTGATTCCCTATAGTGCGTACATATTGCCATTAGCATACCAGCGACCATGAAATCCAAATGGAATCCGGATCGTGGTATCGGCAGTTGCACGTTCTTCAAACGTCTGACCATCCAGTACCAGCAGGTAGGATGTGTCGGATATCGAATTATAAACGGTGGATAGCACGACACCATCATCTTCGGCAGTTGCTCCCGGACGCGGTGCAAAAATCGGTTCAGATGGATAATGTCCATCAATATGCCAGCGTTTCGAGACTGCGCCCAGATGGGTATCAATTTTCACCAGTTCATTGATAAAGTCTTTTGTGTCGCCGTGTGTACTCACGCCATAGGTGAATTGATAGGGCTTCCCGTTGTAGTGATTGTAATTGATACGCGGCAAAATAATCCGGTCATCGGATGTGAGATCATAATCCAGTGATAGCATTTTTCCAGGTGTTTTGAGCGGGATTTTATAGCGACGATATTCTGCTGTCATTGTGGTGTACTCAACATCAGACCGCATTGTATCGACATATAAGCCCTGCACAATGCCTGCATCTGCATAAGCCGAGACATCAACAATCACATCGTCACCCTGTTCAAAGGCATTAACATGGTGGAAGCAGAAGAAAGCATCAGCCTGAACCTGTTTTACGACTTCCCCGGTGGATTTACTGATGACACTGAAAATCGTGCCCTCCTGAGGACGCCATGCGAAATTCTCTAAATAGGGGGTATCGGTGAATAAAAATTGGAAAATTGACCAGGTTGTCATCAAAAATGGAAATTCTGCGATGACAATATAGTTTTCAGTCATGCCGAAGCTGTGCATGTAGGAGGGTTGCCAGGTCGGAATTTTGGCGATGAGATTGTATGTGCGGTTTTTGATGCTATAAATTTCGTACTGGCTCTTGAAACCGGAACGCAACATCAGATTGTATTGTACTTTTGTTGCGGGGTCATAATGCTGATGTGCTGTCTGGGTTGCCTTACCGATACTGTTTTTGTATTTTAACGGATTTTTCGTTTCCAGCGTGTCGAGGTCGAATGTCCATGCTTCCATGCGTTCGGTCAATGCGACGTACTCCCCGTCCATTTCCATCGTATGCACATTGGTATTGTCGGTGAATCGCATATAGAACGGTGCAAACAATTTTTGCCAGAATGTACGCTCTGGGTCAGTTGCTGACATCCGATAATTCAGTTTACCGGTTTCATTATCGACTTTCCAATTTTCACTGCGAATGAATTTATTGGCGAAACCGACTTTGCCATCTTCAAATTTGAAGCGATGCGGCATGGCTAAACCATCGAACCAGTGCCAGTATCTACCATTTTCTAAAGTAAATTGACCCGGACCATTACGGACATACGTCCCCTTCACCCACCCGGGAATCGTACCCTTCACTTCTAAATTGTCGAGATAGACTTCATCTTTCTGTGTCTCAAAACCTTTGCGGAACGGTGTTTCTATAATGGGCATATGTGCTTAATCCAATGTTAAATTGAACATCTGACTGTGATTATAGTTTCAGGGTTGGATTACGCAAACCAAATACCCATCAATGCTGATTATTTTGCATCTTTCAGGTGCTTCAGGAATGTTTTCTTGAATAATTCGGTCTGTTCATCATGTACGGGATGCCCCGCGTCGAACATCTCTATCCGCCCGTTTGTCACACCTGCGAGGAATTTTTCGGCATATTTTCGTGGATTGAGGCGGTCTTTATCCCCGAGCATAATGAGAACAGGCATTGTCATATCCGGTGCGAGACTGACAGCCACATCTCCGCCACTATCGACGAGTTGCACCATCGAACGAACCCACTGTGCCGAGAATTTATCCGGGTCAGGGATACCATGCAATTCAATTTCTTCCTGTGTGATCCACTGACTGCCCGGACGATACCCCATGACTATCGGGCGTATATCCGATCCTTGATAGCCGATTGAACCGATAGTTGCCACACTTGCAAAACGCTCCGGGTCTGTTCCACCGCAGATTAACGCCACTTCGCCACCATCGCTATAGCCTAGAAGATGGCATTTCTGAACATCAATTGCGTCTAACAGCCCGATAATATCTTTTGCATCCCGATTATAAAATTTGTATGGAAAATCACGGGGTTTCGGGGTCGATTCACCATAACCACGTAGTGAAGGGGCAATTACTTCATAGCCTTCCTCAGCCAGCCAATCAAGTACATGCCCTAAATCTCTGCGACCAGTTCCTAATAGACCATGCAACAAAACAACAGGAATCCCATCAGCATCAGGATTGAGGTGTTCATAAAATAAGGTTGCTCCTGTTCCTGTTTCAGCGAAAGGCATCAATAATTTCTCCTTGTTTGAAATCATAAATGCCAGCATTATAGCAATCAAAAGCAAAGGGGAAAATATTTTGGAATTATTATCAATTCACGTCGGGAAAGTTCAAACACATGACTACAACGGCGAAGAATGGACAACTGCCTACATGAAAAAACCTGTTTCCGGGGCAGTACATGTCGGAAAATTGAATGTTGAAGGCGATGACCAGCATCACAAAAAATATCACGGTGGCGAACATCGTGCTGTGCTGATGTATGCTGCTGAACACTACAAATTATGGTCGGATGAATTGGAACGCGATTTACCCTATGGCTCATTCGCAGAAAATTTTACAGTCACAGAACTCAATGAAGATACCGTTTGCATTGGTGATATCTATCAGATAGGCGAAACAGTCAAAGTGCAGGTGTCGCAACCGCGCCAACCCTGTCAGCAAATTTATCGAACTTTAGGGATTCGCGGCATAGTCAAGAAGATTCAGTCGACTTTTCGCTCCGGGTGGTATTGCCGTGTATTAGAAGAAGGGGCAGTAGATAAAGGAATGCCAATTCAACTACTAGAGCGTCTTCATCCTGATTGGACGATTATTCGCGCTCACGACGTAATGTCTAACCGCAAAGACCGTCCTGATGAATCCCTTGAACTCTCAAAAATCGAAGAACTCGAACCCGGCTGGCGCAAAAAATTGGCACAGGCAGCGCAATCTTCAACATGAATAATTAATAGTATCTCACAGAATTTTTATGGGCTGATGCTATGATTTTCCAGTAAATAGTCGTATCAGGAGTAATTTATGAACGGCAAAGTAGTAATCGTAACAGGTGCAACCAATGGAATTGGCGAGATTACAGCATTAGAGATGGCGCGAAAAGGTGCAGAAGTCATTGTGGTTAGCCGTAGCCAGAGCAAACTCGAAAATACTGTGAGTCGCATCAAATCGGAAACGGGGAATGATAAAATCACCTGGATTCAAGCTGATTTATCCTCACTGGCAGATATTCGCTCTGCTGCTGAGCAATTTTTGCAAACCCACAATCGACTTGATGTGTTAGTGAACAACGCTGGAGCATATTTCGCAGAACGCAAAGAGAGTGTCGATGGTAATGAGATGACGCTGGCACTCAATCATCTCAATTATTTTCTATTAACTCATCTTCTGCTTGATACGCTAAAACAGACTGCCACAGAGCATGGTGAAGCCCGGATTGTCAATGTATCATCGGGCGCACATTTTAGTGGCAGTGTCAACTTTGATGATATTCAAGCACATAATTATGCTGGTTTACGTCGCTACGGTGATACCAAGTTGATGAATGTGTTGTTCACTTATGAACTGGCAGATCGCCTTGAGGGAACAGGTGTAATAGCAAATGCCTTGCATCCAGGTTTCGTGAACACAGGCTTTGGTATGAACAACAGTGGTATCCTGACAAAACTACTGGGCTTAGTGCAAAATCTGGTGGCTATTTCCCCGGAAAAAGGGGCAGAAACAAATATCTACCTGGCATCTTCGCCGGAAGTCAAAGGCATCACGGGAAAATATTGGGATAGCAAACAACAAAAAACATCAAGCGATGTATCATATGATCGGGCAATACAAAAAGGTCTGTGGGAAGTCAGTGAAGAACTCACAGACATAAAAGTCCCACAACATATCTAACATTAATTCTGGAGAGAGAAATCTCTCTTTTTTATTATAAATTCATGTTAATCAGATTAACATTTGTATAATTTATCCCATTTTTACAATTCTTAACTATACATTTTGCATAAAGGGCGTATACTGTTGCATGTATCGTCAAATTCAAATGGGAGTGACGAATGAATACATTCGACAACGACTACAACGCAATGACACTTCACAAAACCCGTGAACAGGAACTGATTGCACAGGCTGAAAATGAGCGTAAAGCAAAGACCTTACGCGAAGCCGCAACCCGCCGTATCCGTCGTATCGTTCGTGGAAACAGCAACCCGGTTCGCTAATTTCACTACAAATTAGAAAAATAAAATCCCTATCCGGTTCGATAGGGATTTTTTGTTACCTTGTATACATTGCAATAATTGTGATATTTATCACAGGACGTGCTAATTACTCCAATTATGCACAATTGAAGTCAGATACATTAAGTAATCATTGGACTTCGGGTCATTTTCACGGGGAGCCCAGGGCGCAAATTGCTTATGTGTTTTCTCATTATAGGGACCCTGAATGATTTCCAGAACTGCTGATGGTACAACAGGGATGATACTGTGGTAAGTTCCTGGCGGAATTTCGATGACTCGATCTATCCCGCTCAACTCCATTTTTACAATAACTTCAATGCCTCCGGTTGCGCTAAATTGCAGAATAGCCACTGCTCCTTTAAGTAAAGTGAACAACTCGACTTTATCAGGATTTTCATGTTTATGCGGGGCAATATATGTTCCGGGTATCAAGGCATTCACCATACGTTGAACTGGTTCATGATGTTCGTGTAAACGCAATATCTTTCGTTTGCGATCTGATTTTTTCGCCTGCACAATCAGGGCATCTATTTCAAATTGAGTAACGGAGCGCAATGCCATTGTCTTTTCCTTGTATTCGACACATGGGCATTATAACGCAGATTATTACAGAGTAGCGTAAGCGATTTGTACTAAAATCCTGTCAATGCAAAGCTCAACGCACTCACGAGGACAATCAACATAGAAAATAGCACTATCAGCGTTGCTTTTGCCTTGATGTTTTGCCCGTGCAACCGATATTGATTCCAGATCAGTATCATTGTCATACTCACTGCGACAATGATCCAGAATGTGAGGACAATGATACCTGCTAAAGTTGCATAAATGTTGTACAGAAAATCACTACGGAAATAAGTGAGACCCGCAAAAATCACCGCCATGATGAAAACAAAATGTGCAACATACAGAGGTAAGGATGAAGGAGTACTACGTTTATGCTTTTCCATTGTCATCTATCCATGAAATATAATAATTTCGCATTAGATAACATTATCATATCATGACATCCGGTCTATATAGGGGACTTCACAGCGATTTAACATAATTTGTGATCTGGCATGTCCTCTTTATTGGTCGGAATCAAGTAGTTGAATAACTTCCTCACGGGTTGGCATACTGGCAGCAGCCCCTTTCCGTGTAACTGCGATAGCTGCAACGGCATTCGCAAAGCGCACTGCTTGCTGTAGTGGTTTTCCTTCTGCGATTGCGACTGCTAAACCAGCATTAAAGGCATCACCACCACCAACAGTATCAATTGCTTCTACATCAAATGCAGGAGTACGTCCGCTATCTTGCCCATGCGACCAGCTTGCACCATCTGAACCGAGTGTGGTGACAACTATTTTCCCTGCTGGCAATGTTCCTATCATCTGTGCTTCACCTTCGTTCGGGGTAATAATGTCAGCCAGTTCGATGATTTTCTCTAATCCATCACGTACAGGCGCAGGATTCAACAATGTCCTGGTATCGTGTTTTCTGGCAATTGTGAAAGCGTATTCAACAACATCCAGTGGGATTTCCAGTTGTGCCATGATGACATCTGCCTCAGCGATAACATTTTCTGCCGCATCAATATCCGCAATAGTGAGTAACCGATTTGCTCCTGGTGCGACTGCAATCATATTTTCACCATGTGCATCAACTAATATAGATGCTGTACCTGTTGAGGTATTTTTTGCTTTTTTGACATAGTTGGTGTTGATGTTATCTGACTGCCATAAATCGAATGCTGATTGAGCAAATTGATCGTCACCCACACAGGCAATCATGGTGACATTTGCCCCTAATCGTGCTGCCCCTGTCGCCTGATTACTCCCTTTTCCCCCTGCCATTGTGATGAGTTCGCCATCGGTAACTGTTTCTCCGATGGCGGGAATACGCTCAACGTAGGTGATTAAGTCCATATTGAAACTGCCGATTACCACAATCTTTGCCATTTTTACCCTTTCAATTGGTGCTACTGTAAGTTTTTTAACCGGGATACCATCAGAGTAGCGTAGTCTCGCCTTTTTTCACAGTCAATCAGAAGAGTAGCCTATGTCCTCCAGCGTCGTTGTAACAGAAAAACGCAAAAATAACCCTGATAGCCTGATTCTCAAAGGAACGTTACTTGTTTCCAGCACATTTACTGTCTTGGCAGGAGCAGCTATCGCCCCTGCGCTTCCGGCACTCACAGAAGCATTTGCTGATACACCAAATGTCGATTTCCTGGTGCGCTTTGTTTTAACGCTGCCTGCGCTATTCATTGCCCTCGGTGCGCCTCTTGCCGGATTCATCGTGGATAAATTCGGGCGCAAACCACTTTTGATCATTTCGGCAGTAGTTTATGGTTTTGCAGGTGGTTCGGGCTATTTCGTTGATCAAATATGGGCATTGCTGATCGGGCGGGCATTATTAGGCATCGCTGTTGCAGGGGTGATGACAACTGTGACCACTCTCATTGCTGATTATTACCAGCGGAAGGAACGTTCATCATTTCTGGGGATACAGGCAGCATTTTCAGGGATGGGCGGCGTGGTTTTCCTTTCGCTGGGTGGATTCCTCGCGGATTTAGGCTGGCGTACCCCTTTCTTGATTTATATGCTTTCTTTTCTGGTTCTACCATTTATGATTACCAGCCTGTATGAACCGGCTCTTAGTAAACAGGATGGGCAGCAAAAAAGTACCCCGACTAATGTTACTTTGCCGGTCGGATTGCTAGCGTTTGCCTATTCTGCAATGTTATTGACACAAATTGTATTCTATGCTGTTCCTGTTCAACTGCCTTTTTATCTTGGAGACCTCGTCGGGGCGACAGGATCACAATCCGGCATGGCAATTGCTGGCTTGAGTCTGTTTTTCTCGATTGCATCTGCTTCTTATGGCTGGTTCGATAGACAACTGAATCATCTCTATACGATGCTACTCGGATTCACATTGACGGGTATTGGTTTTATTTTGCTTACGCTAGCCGGAGATTGGTTGTTAATTGCTATCGGTTTACCTGTCAGTGGCTTTGGATTGGGACTGGTTGTCCCCAACATCATCACCTGGATTGCAGAAGGTGTATCGGAAACCGTTCGTGGTCGGGCACTCGGCGGTGTGACAACATCTTTGTTCCTCGGGCAATTTCTATCACCCTTCTTTGTCACACCATTGAGCAATCAAACCGGAGAAGGCGGTGTCTATGCCGCACTTGGCGTGTTCCTGCTTATCAGTGTTGTGGTTGCATTCTTTCTGCGTGGCGCAATCAACAATCTCACCCATATTAATTTAGAAGAATAGCAATGTCGAACCACCAACAGCAAGCAGTGTACCAATAATTGCCTGTTTAGTGATCTTATCGCCAAAGACAAAATAAGCAATTGGTATCAGGATAACAGGTGTTAAAGAACTCAATGTGCTAGAAACACCTACTGATGTATTTTGAACTGAGATGAGAGATAACCAGACCCCGATGATAGGTCCCATGAGTGTCGCACCCATGAGAACGACAAAAGCCCTTGGATTTGTTTTTAGCTTACTATAACTGGTTCTCATTTGTTTTTGTGCAACTGCGAAAATCCAGATGATAATTGTTGCGATCATCAGTCTTATGACTAAAGCCGATAGTGGCGGAAAATCGTTAGCAAGTCCGACTTTTGAAAATACATTTCCAAGCGCTTGACAAAACGCCCCTCCAAAGGCAAATAGTAATCCGTAATGATAAGCACGCGGATTTCCGAGCGTATCCTCATTTTCGACTTTATTTGATTTCTCGGTGACAACTAAAGCAATTCCTGCAATCGTGATGACAATGCCGATAATATCATATGCAACAAGTGTTTCACCGAGGAATATCCACGCAATGATTGCTCCCAGTACAGGGGATAGAGCAAAAATAAGCATAGAAATTCTTGGACCTATCAGGAGAAATGCCTGAAACAAGAGTCCATCTCCGATTGCGAAGCCGATTAGACCGGAAATCCCGAGCCAGAACCAGGGTTGAAATCCGGCACTATCGGGAATAACGCTGCCAAACCACACCAGATGCACGAGCATCACCCCTAAAAGGGCGAATACCAGCCGTGTTCGGTTGATAAGCGACGCACCCAGTGAACGTCCCGAGATTGTGAATAAGGTTGAGCCAAAAGCGTATGCGATGGATGTACCGATTCCGGCTAATTCTCCGATATATTGTATGAACATACTCACCTCACAAAATAGAAGGAGTGATGCACAGTCGATCACTCCTTAGAACATTTGTAGTCTATGATGAGTTTATGTCAGATGCACTATCCAATGCAGTCCGATTCTTGCGGTCTTATCCGCTATTTGAAGGGGCAGTCTGTGCATTCCGTCTCCCTGCATTCCTAATCCGCACAACCAGCCACACAGCAGGCAATAAAATCGCACCACTGATGCTGATTGCCACGCGGATACCTGTCAGAATGCCGATATAACCAACAGGAGGTCCCCCTGCAATTTGCCCGATGGCATTTGCCTGTGAAGATACCGAAAGTACTGTTGCACGCACTTTGCTATCAATATGATTGTTTATCCAGCCCATGAACAGTGGTTCACTCATACTTCTAGCCGTCCCCATAATCCAGAGTGATGCCAGTGCAACAATGATATGCCCTGACCATGCAAAGGCAATCACAGAAATACCCATCACGGCATAGGTCATCATCAATCCGGTAGAGAGTTCTTCATGCGATTGTAAATTGCGTTTTTCCAGCCATGAATTTCCGGCAAAAGCTAAAAATGACCCGACACTTCCGATTACACCGAAGAGAATCAGTGTCGAAAAAGACGTACTTGCATCCGGTAGACCGAAATTCGTTAGAAGATGGGCTGTTTGTAACCTATCCCAACCCTCACTGAATAGACCGATGAGTAAGCTCGTCCCGACTATCATCGCTAAGATGTGTCGCACACGAATCAGGTTGATGCCTTCGCCCAATGTTTTAAACAAATCGCGCCAGGTTTCCCTTTCTTCTTTGGGAACAGGTGAAAAACCATCTTCCGGCATAATGACAAACAAAATCAGGCTCAGCAGTATCAGTGAGCCGCCACCAATCCAGTGTGGCATATTGAGTTGAATTGTCCCGAGACCGATACTGACCCAGAGTGCGACAAATCCGGTGACAATCGAAATACGTTGCCCCTGAACAAAGGCTTTTTTCGCTTTCTCATTGCCAATTTCATCGACTATCCAGGCATCTGATGCACCACTGATGAAGGTATAGCCAAAGCCCCATATCAATTGTGCGAATAGCACCATTGCAAATGTCGGAACTGATTCGACTAAGAAGCCAATCCCGATAACACAGTATCCGATAATCACCGACAAACGCCGACTATAGACATCTGCTAAAACACCAGTCGGAATTTCAAAGATAAACGCTGCGAGTTCGAGCGTTGTTCCCACTAAAACCAGTTGCAGAGGATTCAATCCCACCATTGCAACCTGATAGACCATGTTGATGCCGAATGTCACGCCAAAGCCAAAAGCTGCCAGCGCACGCATCAGCAGATAAGTTTGATATGCATCCATTTTTCGGAGCATGTCGTTATTCTCTTTTCAATATCCCTGTTTCTAAGAATGCAGACAGTTCCACCGTTCGTTGAGCTAAAATGCTCTCAACTTTACCCGCCACATAAGGATTTTGTTGATTTGCAGCTATCCAGCGCATACTCGCAACCTGACGACCCGCGATGAATGTTTCCAATAGTTCGCGATGTCCTTCTGTCAGTGGTCGGATACCTGTATAGCCATCCCATAGTGCCTGTTCCAATTGTGGATAACGGGCTTGCGGCTTCAACTGCCATAAAATAGGTGTGAGGTCATATAGATAGTAACCCCAACCACAGTACTCGAAATCGAGTGCGCGTACTTCATTTTCGTGAAACAGGATATTTTTGAGCAAGAAATCCCCGTGAATCAGTCCGAACCCATCTTCACCCTGACCAATTTCATCCATAGCTGACTTCACTTTTTCAGCGACAGCATCCATGACAGATAACTGTTCATTTGAAAAAACAGTCATGTTCTCATCACCTGGATAGTAAATTCCATCTCTGGAAAATAATCCATCCCAATCGAGCCTTGTTAATTGTGAATGGGCAAATCCGATAGAGGTGAGTATAAGACCATTTATGTCACTTGAAATTGGAGAATCCGGATTAAAACTTCTGAATTGTTTCAGACAGTCAGTGCTAAATTGATGTGTTTTTGCTAGAAATTCACCAATTCGCTTGAGTTCATCTGTAGTGACTTCATCAGGATTGCGAGATACACCTTCAAGGTAATGATATAGAATACCATTCCAGGCAATCTCATCATGCATTCCCTGATAAGTCAGGAAATTATTTCCTCTTAGTACAGGTTGAGGAACACTAAATTGCCCTGCTGTCCTCATCAATGTGAGCCATGATGCAACCGTGAACAATTTGTCCCAACGATAGTTCTCATGAATGAACATATGGAGGATATAGGTGCTATCATTTTCCATGACTTTGAATACAGGATGATGGGTGTACGATAACCATTCAACATGTGCATCCGGCTTATTCATTCCTTGCAGAGCATATCCTGCTTCTACAAGCCACCATGCCTGTTGTTCCTCGATTGTCATACTCTCGAAAATCTTGCTCATCGGGATTTTTTGCCTTTATCTGTTGTGTAAAAACAGATGATAGCTCAGTTTGTTAAATATTCCTGTTTCGATTGTGTGCAGACTAGCATGATGACACCTCCTTTTAACTAATTGGACAAATTATCGTAGGGGCATGGCGTGCCATGCCCGTTAGCGTGGATGACTAATCATCATATTCATCAGCTTCGTAATCATCGAAACTGACAGCTTCCAGCAAATTGAACATCACAATTTCGGGGTCGGCATCTTCTGTGCCATAGGCTTTCCAGAGTTGGTCGGCGACTTCTTTTTCATCGACCTGCAAACCGAGATTCTGGAAATATTCACAGACGCGCTCAATATCCCGTGCAAGGATTTTGCGTGCATGACGGTTATTCTGGATATTCACTACCTGCGGGAAGTCAATCAGCACGATTTTGCCATCCCAATAGAGGATGTTATATGCAGACAAATCGCCATGAATGATGCCATGCTGTAGCATAATGTTGATATTTCGCATAACTTCTTTGAACAGGGGTTCAACCTCTTCCGGCGAAATGGACACTTCACTCAAAGTTGGCGCGGGTCCATATTCATCCCCGATATAATCCATCAGAATCGCATTCTCACTGACGCCATGTGGTTCGGGAACGGCTGCCCCTGCTTCATATAAATCACGCAGGGTTTTGTTCTCATACATCAACCATGAGGTATGAGACATTGCCTGACCGCGTTGATTGCCTGTATTCATTGCTTTCAAGGCACGCCAGTCCTTCGCGTTGACCTCTTTACCACTGGCATCAATTGCAGCGCGACCTTCACGATACATGCCGTCGTTACGCAAATTACGGAACATGCGCGGACGATACACTTTCGCGGCGAGCCACGCTTTTTTAGTGCTTTCATGCGCCTGGCAAAGATAAACACTGGCTTCTTTACCACCCTTGACCACAGACAGCACATCGGTGAGTAAATCTTGATAGAAGAAGGAAATCAGTGATTCCTGCAACCATTGATTTTCATGATGGTCATTGTCACCGGGACTATAGGTCATTTCAAAACCACCTGCGACACCTGCTTCATCCGCAAGCTCATTGACAATTTCTTCCTGAGTCTTTTTGGGTGTATGATTTTGCTTTTTCTTACGTTTTCTCCGGGACTGACGGTCTTCAAAGAATTCGGTTTCTAATTCGTCGAGATAGTCTTCGTCCCAGTTCATGTACTTAGGCATTGTTGGTTTCTCCAATTGATTTCGGATTGTATTGATTCAAAATTTGGTTTTCGTGTATGTTGAACGCCATCCGTAGATAACGTGTTGCTTTTTCCGCTTTTCCAGCACAATTGGCTGCATCGGCTGCCTTAAAATAGGCTTTCGGTGATTCTGCATCCTGTTTCAGGTGCAGTTCAATCTCATGTAATTTCTGATTGGCATGTGATGTCATAGTCACTGCTCCTTACTGAATGTGATTACTTCGTGATTTGCATAGCGCTCTGTTGCATAATGTGTTCGCGCTTTCTGTGTGTCATATCCGAATGTGTCTGCTATATCGAAAATATCTTCGATGAGTGAGTTCAAGATTGTGTGTGCCTCCATTATGGGCTGATTACAAATCTTTTGTATTCGGTCTAAAGTCTCAGATGGTTGTTCCAATCCCTCTAACAGATAACGCAGGTGTTTAGTCTTGTCCGGTGGATAAACACCATTCATAGCACACAACGCCACAATGATTTTCTCGCAACTATCGCTCATCAATTGCCGTGCAAAGAGCGGGTCATCCCGTTCAATCACTAATTTTTGCAGTGGATGATATGCCCAAAAATGCAAATTGGTCTTTAGCAATTTCTGTTTGAGCGCTTCCGGCATCGGCTCATAATGATTTCGCCACTCTGCCAGCAAATCATTCCCCTTGAGAACAACGCCTCTGGAAATGTTGCGAATCTGCGCTAATTTTTTGCGATTATCATCGAGTCCTGTGACAACATCTTCAATCATTTGAGTCTGCGCGGCGATTGTTTTGTGGGTGATGTCCAATTTCAGCTTGTTTTCACCAATATGGATGACTTCAGCGGCATCCTGAAGCGAAAATTCTGCTTCATGATTGAAACTATCCACAACATGAATCTGCCCGAATTGTTTGCTAATCTCGATGCGTGTTTCATCTGACGGAATTTCCTGCCAGAACATGACTAAATCCAGGTCAGAATAGGCATCTGCGAGATTAAACGCCGGACTACCAACGACCACAATTGCTTCTGCGTCATAGAAGGTGCTAATTTGTCTTGCAAGGTCAATCCGCCATTGCGAACCGGACACAAGCATTCTCCTGTGTTAAGTTGTTAGGATTTGGGGGCTGGAACTAAAAACAGCCTGCGTGAGTGCAAAGCTGTCAAATAAAAACAGCCATAGCACATAATCTCGCACACACGAATATTTCATGTGAGCTATATCATGCACCGTCGGCTGTTAGAGGTCGATTTTTGGAAGGAGTTACTTCGTTTAAATAGCGACTTTAAGCAACCGTCGGCACGGCATCTGTGACATATAGAGAATTATTCACTTGCATATTATCGTGCCTCCGAATTTTTGTTTATCAACTGAGAACACTCTATCACGGGTCATAAGAGGTGTCAAGTAGTTCAGATTAAAATTCTTATAATGAAATCTTTCTAATCTCAGAATTCGTTTTAAATAGACCTTATGCTATAGTCTCAACTCAATAAAGCATAATAGGAGATAGTAAATCCATGCCCGCACCACTAACCATTTATCTCATCCGACATGGTGAAGTTCACAATCCCGAAGGCATTCTTTACGGACGCTTGCCCGGATATTTCCTCAGTAAAACCGGACGTGAACAGGCAGAATCTGCCGGAAAAGCCCTCACCGATGAGCAAATCGCGCATATTTACTGTAGCCCGATGGAACGCACACAGGAAACTTCAAAATTGATTGAGAGTCAGCTTGAAGTAAGTCCTGAAATCACGATAGATGAACGACTGATTGAGGTACACACTCCCTATGATGGCACACCTCATCATGAACTCGAAGCGATCAATTTTGATCTGTACGACGGTAATGAACCACCGCACGAGCAACCGCGAGATATTCGGAAACGCCTGGTCGATTTCCTGAACGAAATGCGGAAAAAACATGCCAATCAGAAAATTATTGCAGTTTCACACGGGGATATAGTGGTGAGTTCATTCATGTTTTCCAAAAAACAGGATGCTAATGACATTGGACGCACCCGCACGCAAGTGAATCGTATTCAGTCCCTGGGATTACCAGAAATCTATCCGGCAACAGCTTCTATTTCAACTTTAACATTCACGGGTAATGATCCTGACGAAATCCCTTCATATAGCTATCAGAGACCGTACTGAGCTTCATAAGGCATGATAGATGTCACGGGTCATTCAGTACCTTTGTTTCTCAAACTGACTGTACCATACAGGCAAATGAAATAGTCAACTGTATGGGAGTAATATAATGTTTGAAGATGTCAAAGTCCGTGAATGGATGACCCAAAATGTAATCACCACCCGTCCGAATACACCGATTAGCAACGCTCATCAGGTCATGCGCGAAAATAAAATTCGCCGTTTACCTGTTGTCGATAACAAAAAACTTGTTGGTCTCGTGACAATCGGTGATGTTCGTGAAGCAAGCCCATCGGATGCAACCACCCTCAGTATCTGGGAACTCAACTATCTCTGGGCACAACTTGTTGTCGAAAAAGTGATGACCCGTAATGTCTTTACAGTCACACCGGAAACACCCATTCTCGATGCCGCCGAATTGATGCTCGAACACAAAATCAGTGGTTTGCCTGTTGTCAACGAAAATAAAGAATTGATCGGTGTCATTACCGAGAGCGATATTTTCCGTATGCTTATCCGTTCCCGTGTAAATACTGCTGCCATATAAAGAGCGCATAATAGACGACAAACAATCTGAAAGGAGCGCGGGTAGTCACATGGCTACCCCGGTATCGTATGAACGCAGTAGACATCATGACTGAAAATCCAATAACGATTCGCGCAGATAAATCGCTGCGTGCTGCCTTACAGGTGATGGAAGATAATCGTGTTAAACATTTACCGGTTGTCAGTACACAGGGACATCTGGTCGGTGTCGTGAGTGATCGTGATTGCCGTCATGCCCTCAATTCACCGTTTATTATGCGAGAACGCTGGCAAGATGAAGAACTTACTATTCGTCTCAAAGTACGCTCCGTGATGACAGCCGCGCCGATTGTTGCTGAACCGGACACATCCGCAGAAGAACTGGTACGTCTCATGCTGAATCATGGCATCGGTTGTTTACCTGTTATGCGTGCGGAAACTATTGTTGGTATCGTGACCCGCTCGGATATTCTGGTTGCATTTATGAATATTCACCGCCACTATGAACAAATCATCGACAAAATGCCCGAACTTTCTACCCCACTTTCAACCAACGGTAAAAATGGCTAATGACCTTACGACAATTGAATCGACTGGAACACGGTTCATAAATTGACCGTGTTCTATATTTTTAATGAGTATTCCTTAATCCTTATTGTGTTTTTACCTGTTTCCCCGCATCATAATATTGAAACATTCCCCGTGCGTTTCTCGTATGGGACACTACAATCAGATAGCAAATAATTCATGGACAACTCACATGGCAAAACCCGTCATTGATGTACAACAGGTAACGAAAGAACTCAAACTCGGACAACATACTGTTCATGCGCTTCGTGGCGTGAATATGACAATTAATCAGGGCGAAATGGTCGGCATCGTAGGACCTTCCGGTAGCGGTAAAAGTACCTTACTCGGTATTATCGGTGGATTGGATACCCCCACAAAAGGCAAAATCTATATTGATGGTGTAGATATTTCCCGCATGAATGAAGATAAACTAACAGAAATCCGTAATGAAAAAATCGGATTTATCTTCCAGTTTTTCAACCTTATTCCGACCCTGACCGCAGTCGAAAATGTCGCGCTGCCGATTCAATTTGCCCGTAAAACAGGCTTTAACCCGACCCGGCGTGCGAAAGAACTTCTTGATTTGTTGGGATTGGGCGACCGCAAAAATCATCTACCTTCACAATTATCCGGCGGACAGCAACAACGTGTCGCGATTGCGCGTGCTTTAGCCAATGAACCCCCGCTTCTCTTAGCTGATGAACCCACAGGCAACCTTGATTCTGAATCCAGCGCAACCGTTTTACAGGCATTGGACGAAGTGCAATCAAAAATGGGCACAACGGTTGTTATCGTCACCCATGATCTTAAACTGGCACAACGCACAGACCGGGTGCTCGTGCTAAAAGATGGTCTGGTTGTAGATGGTTATGAAAAACAAAAGCATCCGCAATCGCAGGAAATTGAATTTGCAAATTAAACTACCGGGGTAGAATTTTCTACCCTTTATCTATTTTTTATGGGAATGCTATAGTCGGGTTCTTGATTTTTCCCATCGTGTGTTAAAATAGGCATGGTTTAAATCAAGTTTGTAGGGAACATACATGCGGGCTGACTTCTCCTTAGATTATGATGTATTGACAGTTGAGCGTCCTCAAAAATTATATTTGATGGCGCGTTTTGAGGCTGGAGACGGTCCCGATGATGCCTTACGTCGTCCGCTCAATTTGAGTCTCGTGATTGACCGCAGTGGTTCGATGGCAGGAGACAAAATCGACTACACCCGCCAGGCAGCACAATTCCTCGTGCAACACCTCGGCGCGAATGATATGTTTTCGATTGTTCTGTACAATGACAAAGTCGAAACACTACTTGCCCCCGAACATGTCAGCAATAAAGATTCAGTCGCTCAATTATTAGATCGTATTCGCGTGCGTGGAACAACTAATCTCAGTGGTGGCTGGCTTGAAGGCTGTAACCATGTCGCGGCGCATCTATCAGAATCCTCCTTAAATCGTGTGATATTGATGAGTGATGGACTTGCCAATCGTGGTGTCACCGATAACAACATGCTCATCACAATGGCAAAGCAAAAATACGGTGAAGGTGTTGCTACAACGGCAATGGGTCTTGGCAAAGACTTCAACGAAGACCTGATGATGGAAATGGCAAATGCCGGAGGCGGTGCATTCTATTTTATCGAAAGCCCCGAAGTGACTCCCGAAATTTTCAAAGAAGAATTGACCGGATTGTTGAGTGTTGTCGGACAAAATTTGACTATTACGGTTACGACCGGAGAAGAAGTATCGGCAATTCGACAGTTGAATGCCTACCCGGTCGATGTAACAGGGCGTGAGACAGGTTTTCGCCTGGGTGATATTTTCGCCCATGAAGTCAAAACGCTTGTGCTTGAACTCTCGATTCCAGCATTAGACACCATCGGCGAAGCAAAAATTGCCTCCCTACGCTTTGATTATGACGAAATCACAGGCAGCACTACGACCCATCACACACAAGAATTTCCTGTCAATGTCAATGTACGCGCCAACCCTGAACGTTCGTTGCCCAATGAAGAAGTAGCTCAGTCGGTTTTGCTCTTACAGGCAGCCAATGCCCGACGGGATGCGGTGAAAGCTGCTGATAAAGGCGATTACAAACATGCTTCTCAGGTCTTGCGCGATGTTGCTCAGTCTATTGATGAATCACAGGTTTTGAACGACCAGTTGCGCGAAGAAAAAGATGCCCTCTTAGAACAAGCTACTAAAATGGACAAAGGGGCGGAAGCCTACAACGAATATAGCCGCAAGACCATGTCTACCCAGGCGCTTTATACGATGACCAGTCGCCACGATGATACCGTGATGTTGCGTCTACGTGAGCATCAACGTAAAGCTAAAAACAGCGACAAAAAAGAAACGATGGAACACGAAGCCACTCAAGGGACAACAGGGGCGACTGTCGTTCCGCGAGAAAAAGGTGTGCCGCCGAAGTTCTTGAAACATAAAGATAAATTCTATGCCCTTGATAAAGAGATTATCCGCATCGGGCGCTCATCACACAACGAAATTGTGATTGATGAAAAAGGTGTTTCACGTTTTCACGGGCAAATTCGTCTGGTTGATGGTAAAGTCATTTTCGAAGATTTAGGTAGCACCAATGGTAGCACTGTTGATGGTAAATCTGTCGAAGAACCCTATGAACTCAGTGTTGGCGATGTTGTCTTTATGTGTGATGAAAAACTTGTATTTCACAAAGACAATGACTAATCTAGTAGGCGAATAAGATGATAAATGATGAGGGTCATTCCATAGACCCTCTTTTTAATTTAACTGACAAATGAGGTGCTTTATGGCAGATTATGAAACTTATCCAATTGAAATTGCAGGCGTGCATCGCGAATTACGCAAATTTGAAATCAAACCCGGCGTCAAAATCGCTATTCTCAATATTTTAGGCGATACAGAACTGGTCAATGCTTCTGCGAAAGCCCTGGCACAAAAAGTGGCTGAACGGTCGCCGGATGTACTCGTCACCGCAGAAGCCAAAGCTATTCCAATAGCTCATGCCCTCAGCAGCGAAATGAATAACCTGCCTTATGTCGTTCTTCGCAAAACACACAAACCCTACATGGGCGATTCTCTCAAATCCGAAACATTGAGTATCACCACAGGCGAACCTCAAACACTGTTTCTGGATGAAAAAGACCGTGAACTGGTTAATGGCAAAAAAGTAATCATTTTGGATGATGTGATTTCGACAGGCAGTACGTTACAGGGAATGCGCCTCATTATGCAAAAAGCTGGCGCAGAAGTTGTTGGTGAAGGGGCAATCCTCACCGAAGGAGACCGCGCACAGTGGCATGATATTATTGCGCTCGGACACCTGCCTGTCTGGGTTGATGAGTAAATCTATCGCTTGATAGTCTTTTTGAGCTGCTCAAAGCTGATACCGAACCGCGCTGCCAGTTCGATAGCATAACTTTTGCTATCCGGTGGCGCGGGGATGATTTTATAAGTACGCTTAATTTTGCCGTTTTCTTCGCTTGATTGCACCTGCGATACCACGCTGATAATACGACTATCGCCCTCTGTTTCTGTGTTCATATTCTCGCTATCGGCGGCGAGGTCATGCAAATGTGTTGCAAAAATTGCTCTTGTCCCCAGCAAACGAAATGCTCTGACGACATCCCGTGCTAAAAATAAACTCTCACTGGCACTGGTACTGGCAAGCGATTCATTGAGTAGCACCAGGCTATGCCGTGTAGCTTGCTCAAAAATGCTGTTGAGTCGTCGGGCTTCTTCACCTAATCGTCCTGCTTCCAGATTCGGACGTTCTTCTTTAGCAAAATGTGTATAAATGGCATCTACCGGACTGATTGCCGCGTATTTTGCGGGAACATGCAAGCCCGCCTGTCCCAATATTTGCACCAGACCAATTGCTGTTGTATAGGTCGTTTTCCCACCTTGATTGGGACCTGTGAGGATAAAAATGCGACCCTCATCCCCGAATTTGACATCGTTGGCGACAATAACAGTCTTATCAACAGTTTTATTGACCTGCTGAAAAAATAAATTGATGTTGTACATTTCTTCGATTCGCATCTCACGCGATTCCATCGGCAAAATATCCGGCTGAGTCATTTCTAATCCGGCATCTTTCACCTGTTGAATAGCTTTGACAACACCCAGATAGAAAGCAATATCCATCTTGAGAGATACCAGCAACTGACTATTCACCTGAACATATTTTTTCATGGCACGTACCACCGGACGACTGGTATCGTCCATCAATTCAGATAAATCACGAAATAGCTTCGGCATGAAAGGACTATTGCGGTCATTCAACTCAACCTGAAAATCATGCAAACCGGCGACAGCACGTGCATCATGAACAGGACTATCACTTTTGATACCCTCTTTTTTACCCATACCCAATAGACGCAGCAACATCGTCTCATTAATGAAGGGTTCATTGTGTGTATCCAGCAAAGTTGCCGAAAGTGGACGCATATCTAAATCGAGGTTGATACCGATGGTAATGCTGCGAATATCGCGAATTTTTGGCAACAGGTCGGGTAACTCGGATTGCAACTTCTGGAATGTGCCGGTAGAAATTCTTTCCTGTAGATGATTGCGTAATTGCTGTAAGCCTTCTGATTGGATAGTATCCCCTGCGTCGTTCAAAATTTTATGCAATGCAACTACTGTATCCACATAACGCTGTAATTCACTCAAGCGCCATGCAACCTGACGCAAAACATTCTCTTTCCACTGCGGCGTAGTGAGATAGCCTTCCAGTGTGGTGATTTCTCCCAGCAACACATGCAATTGCTCAAGCAGTTGTGGATTATTGAGCAAATCATTTAGTATTTTCTGGCGATAGCGAATAACGCTTACATCGGTAGTGAATGCCAGCAAAATATTTGTGACGTGATTTTCGTACTGTGGATTGAGTGAAATTGAGCGAACCAGTCGCCGCAGATTCAAATCGGCGTAAAGGGTATCACTGTTATTCAATTTTTCGGGGACTGTATTTCCTGGAAATAACAAACTGAAAGCTGCAAAGTCAGACATAATATCACTTTTCTATACCATCAGGATAATAGTACTGACTTTGCCACAAATACGCAATTTTGCCGGATTAGAGGATTTGTTTACTCTATTCTTTTGAACCGCATGTTGGATTGCTCGAAAATGCTTTCCACCAGTGGAACATCATTAAAATCATAAATACATAAACCAACTGTGTTAATTGGATGATCTTCCTTGCCCTCGAAATATCTTCTAAATCCGGTAACAATACTGTTGACAGCATCTGTCATTGTATTACCGCCCTGTCCGGTACCAAATACAGGGACGAGAATGCTACTAATATCTGCTTTATCAGATGCGCTTGCCATCTGAGTGCCATCCTGGTACAAAATCGCTCCATTATGGTCAAAAACTTCCTTTGCCTGATCCATGCAATTTCTTATAATTGTCGGATTTGCGCTTGGATTGAGTGACCGAATTTCGCGATTATTCCGGTTAATTTTGACTGCGGCAACATGGAAAATATAAGTAAAACCCGTTTTACGCAGGAGGCTATTTTCTATGCCTGCAAAAGTTGGTAGTACAAAACCCTCTCCAACAGGCAACTGGTGGACACCCATATTCAATAACTGGTCATTAATTTGTTGCTGAATGGTATCCCGTTTCAACGCATTTCCGGCAGCGAATTCCGCACCTTTCCAGCGTATCGTTGCTGAAAGTGTATTCGTTTCAAAAAAACGAGCCATTTGCATGTAGTCATTTTCAGTGTTGACGAGGATATCATATCCACTGATTTCTGTTGCATCTCCTGTAACAATTACGAATTCACATATCTCAGGATTTTCTTCAAGGCGGTAGACTGCATATCTGGATTTTTGCCTCACGTCAGGCGTAAATTTTCTACGGTCTTTCCATTCCGTAAAACTTCCTCCCTGCTTCTCAATTGTTAATTGACTGAGTGGCTCAATACGAGAACCAATCTCTGCAACAATTTCAAGGATTTGTTGAGCTCGAAGGGCTTTCGGATAATGGATAAATTGTATTTTCTCAAGGTCAAAGCGATTCAGCGAACCTGCAATATCATCAAATTCATCATGAAGCGTGACAGGTAAAATAGAAATATTTCTGGCGCGTGCCATATCAATCTCACGCTGTACCCAGTTAGATTCAACTGTTTCTTTGTCCAGGATAACGATTACTGCATCGCTGGTCAAAAGATCATTAATGATTTCGTTGTTCCAGTTCATCCCACCTTTGAGGTCGAACTTATCAAAGAAAACATCATACTTTAATTCATTTATCAGGTAGTCTCCGATTTCTGCGCCAGCAGCATTACTATCTTCATTGTTCTTATGACTTATGAATACTTTTCTTGCCATGTTCTACTACTCCCCACACTAGATTTAATACGCGGATTCTCAAATTGTGACATAAAACAGCTATAATCGCAAAAGCCATAGTCTCTTTTATTCAAGTTATTTTTATGACTTCTTCACACTTTTTTGTCATATTCTAACACCCTGCTTCTATGCTTAATACTCAGATTTTAGGTTTGTGGCTTAAAATAGCGATAATCGCATAAGTCGTTATAATTCTAGTAAGACTCATAATTAGGTGGAGAAGAGATTGAATGTCCAGAAAAGTAGAAATAGTCAATGAGACACAGGATTATCAAAAGGCAATCTTCAAAGTCATTGAAGCAAAATTACGTCACGAAAAATTCGATGGCAAAATGACGGAAGTCATGACCCGTCTGAATCTTGAACGGGGTGACGCGGTTGCTGCAATTATCCATAATCCGGTGGATGATACGATTCTGCTTGTCGAGCAATTCCGCTATCCCACCTATCATAAAACCAATGATGGCTGGATTTTAGAACTCCCGGCAGGCATTGTCGAAAAAGGCGAAGACCCTGATGTGACAATGCACCGCGAGATTGAAGAAGAAACAGGCTATAGTGCCAGCACTTTACACCATCTCTACACATTTTTCCTGAGTCCCGGCGGGTCATCCGAGCGCATTTTCCTCTATTATGGACGCCTTGCCTCTGAGAAAAAAGTCAGCACAGGTGGCGGACTTCTCAATGAACATGAATATATTCGCACCCTCAAAATTCCGGTTGATGAGGCACTCAAAAACCTCAAAGACAAAATCTATACCGATGCCAAAACAATCCTTGCCCTTCAATGGCTGGAAATGAACCGTGATAATCTGGACAAACTTGTAGAATCAGAGTCAACTGATTAGCCAGAATTGGCAATCATGTTCTGCACAAGGGAAATAGTAAGCGTGCTTTCGACGAGTGCCGCAATGAGTAATCCGGGTATGATGATGCCCAGCCATAATTTAGCCGCTCCACCAAAGGCACTCAACCACGCTTGCCCTACTGTCTGATTCGCTGGTGGTTTCGTGACACTTGCGCCGACATAGAACATGGCAGCCGTTGCAATCAGTACAATGGGAATTTCAATGATGCCATGCGGAATAATCCCTGCCATGAACAATGTCCAATAACCGGCTTCAAACATCTGTATCGCCACATAGCCCATCACGATGAATACAATCGGAACGACGATATAAGCCGCCACACCAAAACTCATAATTGCCAGGAAAAACCCAATTGCGAGAACGCGCATATTGTTGCTGAATATCCACAGGAAAGACACCTGCGGCGATGATGTGTCCAGGTTGGCGGTTGAGATTTGTTCCAGTTGTACAGAATCGCTATCCAGAGGCAACTGAAATTCTGGAATTGTCCCTACCCATAGACCAATTACAAAGTAAATGATAAACACCACTGTTGTGATACCCATTGGTGTGCGAATTTTCCCGAATGTATACGGAATTGATTTCGTATACCATTCAATCAAATTCCGGGCAGGGGTGTTGTCATCATCATAAGCGCGAATATGCAACCAGATTTTAGCGAAAATACTGCGTAAATTGAGATTGTCGATCATTCGCCCGAGTAACTCTTCCCGGTTGAAAATACTATTCCCGACCCGCAACAGCAAAATCATCACCACAACCATCGCAAAAGCAATAACCCACAATGCACTGATGCCATAGGGCGACTTTGCATCCGGCGCGACAAATATGATAATTGCCTCGGCATTAATCACCAGCGTCATCGGGATAACGATGAAACTCGCCAGCAAATTGGCAGAACGGGTCGTTGTTGCCTGACTGGAAACGACAACTGCACCCGTGACCATCACCAGTGCTTGCACGAATGTCAGCAAAAACATCTGCACCACAACCATCACCTGCGGAATAGCTGTTTCCCCGCTTAATGACAGGGTAAAAAGATAGAAACTCATACCCCCGAAACTGGCAATCATCGGCGGAATCATTGCTGCCAGAGTTTTACCAATATAGAGTTCTGTGTTGGTCAACGGTGTGCTGAGTAGGGGTTCGAGACTCAGACGTTCTTTTTCCCCGACAAAGGTCTCCAGTGCGATCACCAGCGAAATCGAAATCGGGAAAAATCCTACAATCATCAATAAGAGTGGGACAAATTGCCCGCCAATGAATTCCGCACCATAACGGGTCAGAAATCCTGAAATCCAGCCAGCCGCACTTTGTGCCAGGAAGGGAAAGAAAAATGTCAGGAGAATGATCGGGGCAATAATACGCCAGTCCCGCATACTATCCCGTACTTCGCGTCGTGTGATGATGAGCGCATTGGATAGTGTTTGCATAATCGTGCGATTTTTGATTTCCGGTGGATTGATTGCACTCATGCCCGTTGCTCCTGTGTTTGACCTTTTTCATCTTCTTCAACCACTTGCAGGTAAATATCTTCAAGTGTTTTTGTGACCTGTGAGAGTGTCACCACTTCAACACCCATTTCGACACACTTCGATAGGATTTGTGGATTTGTCGTATAAGGATCGGCGGCACGATATTGCAACCAGTTAATGCCATAATTTTCAATCGTGACCATGTCGCTCAAATCTTGATGTAAGCCATTGACCTCACCATTGATCCGTAATTCCATAATCGGCTGTCCGACAAACTGTTGCGCCAGTTCGTCAATTGTGCCTTTAGCGATAATGCGTCCATGCCGGATAATAGCAATTCTATTTGCCAGCAATTGTGCTTCGGTGAGATTATGGGTGGTAATTAAAAAGGTACGTTCATCCCGTTGCAACTCCAGAATTGCGTCACGCACCTGTTTAGCACTTTGAGGATCCATTGCAGAGGTGGGTTCATCTAAGAGCAAAACAGGCGGATTATGCAGCATTGCACGCACCAGAGCTAGTTTTTGCTTCATCCCCTTGCTGTATTCTCCCAGACGTTTATTCAAGGCATTGGCTAAACCAAAACGTTCCATCAGTTCAAGCGCCCGTTTTTCGCGCATATTTTTGGGAATATGATAGATTTCAGCGAAAAATTTTAAGTACTCGACGCCGCGCATCCGTTGATACAGACCATGTTGTTCGGTCAGAACACCGACATTGGCGCGAACGAGTTCGGGATTTTTTGTGACATCATGTCCGGCAATTTTCGCCCATCCCGATGTGGGAGGCAGAATACTGGTCATCATACGAACGGTGGTTGTTTTTCCCGCGCCATTGGGACCCAGCATTGCCAGCACTTCGCCGGGTTCGACATTGAGGGTGACTTCATTGACAGCTAAAAAGTCATCAAATGATTTGGTGAGTTGATGTGTTTCAATCATAAATTGGTTCAATCCTCTCATTACAACATCCATTATGACACAAACTGCCCTGACAGAGTTTAATTCCACATGAATGGATATAAATTGTGATGATTGTGCCAGAATTTTATCGACAAAATTTGTGGTTTTCTGTAAAATGTTTTCATCTGAAACAAACCCCACCGCCCGTTTTCTATTTTTCAGAAAGAGGACAAAGAATTGAATAACTTACCCTGTTCATGGCTTTCTTCGAAGCTAGAGAGTCGTGTGTTCCCGGAAAAAGGTGGACATGGTGTTTATGCCCTTGAGCCGATTGCAAAAGGGACTGTCGTGGCAATGTTTGGTGGTACTGTTGTCACATCCGAACAACTGGAAGATGTCTCAGAAGAACTCAAAAGTCTGAGCATTCAAGTTGAAGAAGATTTATTTCTTGTATCAACGGTTATCGGACCCGGCGATCACTTTAACCATTCTTGTAATCCGAATGTTGGTATGGATGGTCAAATCGGTCTGATTGCAATGCGTGACATCGCAACCGGAGAAGAAGTCACCTTCGATTATGCCATGTGCGATTCTGCGCCCTATGACGAATTTGATTGTATGTGCGATGCAGAAGATTGCCGGTTACAGATCACAGGGGATGATTGGAAAAATACTGACCTGTGGGAGAAATATGATGGCTACTTTTCACCCTATATTCAGCGCAAGATTGACATGATGCGTGAGCAGGAATTCGCTGATATGAAGAGCCATAAAGTCTGACTCAACAATGTTTTTAGCACAAATTAAAAGCGACCATGCTAAGCTGGCAGGGTCGCTTTTTGATTGCACTAATTTTAGGCTTCTGCTATAGCTTCCGGTGATGAAACTGATTCTTCATAACTTTCTGCTGTTTTGTTGTTACGACGCATGAAGAACACACCAACGGATAACAGGAACACGACCGCCGCAATTGCCTGGGCACTGTTGATTTCTGTACCGGGGAAGTACGCTTTTTCGATACGAATGAATTCTAAGAAAAAGCGAATGAAGGTGTATTGTGCCAGGTAAAGCAAGAAGAAATCACCTGCCTGGAAGCGGTCACGATAGCGGGTATAGAGATTGTAAAGCACGAAGAAAGCAGCCAGATTCCAGAGTGATTCATAAAGGAATAAAGGGTGGAATTTAGTATCGACACCATATTCTGCCAGAGTGTATTCAGGACCCCGTTTGTCAGCGAGAGGGATTGTGATACCCCAGGGAAGGTCAGTCGGGAGACCATAAAGCTCTTGATTGATGTAATTTGCCCAGCGTCCGATTGATTGTGCCAGTGGAAGAGAAACGGCTGCAATATCCAGCCAGGGACTCATTGCCATACCTTCGGACGGGAATTCACTTTCAAAACGCGGGATTTTGAAAGGAGTTACTTCGCGACCACCGATGCGTTGCAGACCTGCTGTGAATAACCATGCGATACCTTCAAAGACAATCGCAACCGGCAGGAAAATGTAATGGAAGAAACGGGCAACACGGTTATGCAATGGACCGAAGTACAGCCACACACCGAGTAAACCACCGATGACTGCACCGTAAATATGCAGACCACCGCTCCAGACAGCAATACCGCCATCGGTCAGATTAAAGAAATTCTGGAAATAGTAAGCAGCATTCCGGCATTTATCCAATGTACCGAGAAGCTCAGCATCAACACCACAATTGATAGTTTGTGAAATCGGTGGAAATGTGATGTACCACAAACGGGCAAAGACAATGCCCGGGAAAATCGCCCAGGTCAATGCGCCCCAGATATGGTCAGAATCGCGTTTGGTGCGTTCGGCTAAACGGGATGCAATCCACGCAGCAATCAACATCGCGGTAACGATGATGATACCATAGTAACGGATTTGCACCTCTTGATTGCCAAAATTTAGTAGTATATGTTCGGCTTGAAATTCCATTTGTTATTCGCCTCTATTTTGAAAAGTCTGATAGACATACCATAAGCGCTGCATCGCTGTAATATTTGTACCGATTGCGAGCAGCAAAACCCCGACATCCAGTAAAATCGGGAAAAACAGCATTAATAAAATAACTGCTAGACGTTCCATGCGTGTAAACCAGCCCACTTTACAATCCACGCCTAATCCCTCAGCACGGGCGCGTGTGTAACTGACCAGTAAAGACCCCACTAAGGCAGCCTGTGCCAGCAGGAGCATCTCAAAACGTCCATTCACCGCAAAATAATAACTCAAAGCCGCAAAAATAAAACCGTCAGCATAACGGTCTAAGGTAGAATCAAACATCGCACCGAATGGATTGGTACGTTGCATTGCCCGTGCGACCGCGCCATCAAGGGCATCCATTGGCAGAGCAAGTACCAGCCAGATTACCCCGATGAGCATTTGCCCCCGTGCGATGAACACCGACCCCACAATCACCATGATCCAACCAATCAATGTAACTACATCAGGATGAAACCCTGCTTTATGCAGGGCAAGTCCCATACCGGAGAGCATCCCCTCTGCACGCTTTCGTATGAAATCGGTCAATGTTTGCGGGTCTTGTTCTGTAGATGAACTACTCAAGTACTTATCTCCACCATCTTTGCAACTAAGGTCATATTTGTACACGACAATGCGCGAAGTCTCAAGTGACGTATCCTGATTTCGCTGATTCATCCCGTTCTCGCAAAATTCATCCTACCTTCTGGAATTCAGTTTTTGTATAATGTGCGATCTATTCGGGGCGTGGCGCAGCCCGGCTAGCGCGCACCGTTCGGGTCGGTGAGGTCGTGGGTTCAAATCCCGCCGCCCCGACATAGACAAAAATCCTCTGTTAATACAGAGGATTTTTTGATTCTGCTATCATTTGCTGGCGAATTGTTGGATTTCGCACTAAACTTATGCTATTCAGTGAACAGCGTTACACTGCACAGTCTGGAGCAGGTATAATATGGTTGAAACAATTGAAACGATCTGGAATTTACCACGTATTGAGTTACGTGAATTAACAAGTATTAAAGAAACACGTCCCGCCGCCGTTCTCACCGGTAATCGCGCATGGCAGTCTGTTGGCTCTTTGCTCGAATTACCAACTGTCGTCCAGGCAGAACCCTACACTGCGCGTCGTGATGTTCTCGACGATCTTGCAGAGAATCTTCCCGAGCAGGTGCAGGTTGTTTATGGTGTCGGTGGCGGATTGGTCTGCGATGTTGCCAAATACGTCGCATGGAAAAACGGGATTCCATCGGTCATCATTCCCACAGCGCTCAGTGTCGATGGTTTCTTCACCTCGCTGGTTGCCGTTCGTGCAGACAATTCTGTCTATTACGAAACTACAGGACCCGCCGAAAAGGTCATTATTGATATTGAAGTTGTTGCCAATGCGCCCAAGAATATTCGCGGCACGGGTATTGTTGAAATCCTCAGCATGACGACAGGCTTGCTGGATTGGAAATACGCGGCGGATATGAAGAAAAATTCGTATGTAGAACGCTATCAGCCCTGGGCAGCGAAAATTGCGGCAGGTATCGCACAACAGGCATATAAAATTGCCAGAGGTGTCGGTGAAGGGCGTCCTGATGCACTTCGTAACTTGCTGGATTTGATTTGTGTCGAAGTACAATTGACCAATCAACTCGGTCATAACCGTCCGCAGGAAGGTAGCGAACAGTACTTTGCCTATGCAATCGAGCCAAAAGCTGCGCGTGGCACAGGTATCCCCTATGCAGATTTAGTAGGACCCGGCATTTTGATTGCCGCCGCGCTTCATAAACAAAATATTGCTCCTATCCGCGACACTTTATTGGATGCAGGTGTGCGCCTCGGTCAACTCAAACGTGATGACATCATCGAAACACTTCAGATGCTGCCTGATTTTGTCAATGAACATAATTTGCCGTATAGCATCGTTCATGACCTTGATTTGACCAGTCAGGAAGTCCGCGATCTCATTAGCACTACCGGACTTGACCTGAGCGACGAACGCCCGCTTTAAAATCAACAGGCAAAATAGCGAAAGAGATACTCAGTCATCTCTTTCGCCCTCTGTTTCTTCCTGGCTTTTCTCGACCATGCGCTTAATAAAATCGGTTGCAAATTCGAAATGCTCCAGGAACATAGCTTTTCCACGCGGGCTAGTTTTTTTATATTCCTCTATGATACCAATTAACTCCTCCGGTATATCGACATCATAGTCCGCTTTCTTGAACATCTCCAGGACAGGCATATTTAGCACTTCTGCCAGAACTTTTGCATGTTCAGGATTGTTGAATAATGAGACAGGCTTATCGTTTGCCCAGCCTGTAATTGTTGCTCGAACCCGTTTAATGCCTCTTTCTTCAAGTGCCTTTTGTAAATCATGGTGGGTATAATTCAGCTCATTCAACCGTTCCTGGAGCCAATTCATCGCATCCCTCAAAATATATTAGTAAGTTATTTATGAAATAGATAATTATTGTTATTGCATAAAATTAGTACCGATAAGAATTAATAGGCTTATTTTCTATCAGTACAGGTTTTCCTGCAAGCACTTTGGATAAAATTGATAAAATTCTGTGATAATCTCCATCACTCACGGTCAATTGCTATATAATTCAATTCGAGCATGTCAAATTAACTTACATCACAAAGGATTTTGAATGATTAGTTTTGGAACTGATGGGTGGCGGGCAGTCATTGCGGATACCTTCACCTTTGCTAACCTGCGTCTTGTGGCACAGGCTGTTGCTGATTCAATCAATGAACAACACACCGGAACTGAGAAACCCTCGGTTGTTATCGGTTTTGATACCCGTTTTCTATCTGATAGATTTGCCACCGAAACTGCCCGTGTCATGGCAGCAAATGGTATCGTGGCATGGTTGGCACGCGCCGATACACCAACCCCCTCAATTTCCTTCAATGTCAAAGACAAAGGAGCGTCTGCGGGGATTGTTATTACCGCCAGCCATAATCCACCACGCTATAATGGTTTCAAACTCAAAGCATCCTATGGCGGGAGCGCAACACCGGAGCAATCACAGTTAGTTGAACAGCATCTGCGTCGTATGGAGCTTGATGGGCGCGGACCCAATATGATGGATTATCAGGCTGCGGTTGATGCTGACCTGATTCGTCGATTCGATCCGTCCTGGGTGTATTATCAACATCTCAGTGAATTGATTGATTTCGATAAAATCAGTGAAACAGAACTCAAAGTCGTGACCGATGCCATGTACGGCTCGGGTCGCGGTTCTCTGGGGATGGTGTTATCGCGTACCCGTACCCGTGTGACCGAAATTCGCGGCGAGATGAATCCCGGTTTCGGAGGTATTCATCCTGAACCCATTATGCAATACCTGACTGAACTCAATGCTGCGATTCAACGTGAACATGCCGATGTTGGTCTGGCAACCGATGGCGATGCTGATCGTATCGGCGCGATTGATGCACAGGGTAATTTTGTAGACCCGCATCAAATTTTCTCACTCGTGCTACGTCATCTTGTCGAAAATAAGAAAATGACAGGTGATGTTGTCAAAACGATTTCGACCACATTCATGATTGATAATATGGCAGAAGCCTATGGTCTCAAATTGCATGAAACACCTGTTGGATTCAATCACATCGGCGATTTGATGATGACCCATGATGTTCTCATCGGCGGTGAAGAGAGTGGTGGTATTAGTGTTAAAGGACATATTCCCGAGGGTGATGGCGTCCTGATGGGCTTGCTATTATTAGAAGTCATGGCATATGCCAAAGCGCCGTTGCATGAAATTATCGCTGATTTACAACAACAGTTTGGACCTGCGTTCTATGCGCGTAATGATGTGCGTCTGACCAAACAACTTGCGAAGAAAGAAGTTGTCAGAAAATTAGAAGATGCTGCTCCATCTCATCTTGCGGGAGAAAGTGTTGTCCGTATCAATACAATGGATGGCATCAAATTCTATCGTGCCGATAATAGCTGGTTGCTGATTCGCCCGAGTGGTACAGAACCTGTTCTCCGTATTTATGCCGAAGCCCGTTCCGATGAAGCCGTTGCTGCTTTGCTCGAAGAGGGCGGTAAATTAGGCAAAACAGTCATTGGTTAAATTAAATAGGACGGGATATTTAGTCCCGTCCCTGTTTATGCACCTTATCGTATTTGCTTCAAAATATTAAACCAGAAGGGCGCACCCTGCCCGACTGCCAGCGTGGTTGCGAGAATCCCGAAGATTTTTAGACCAAACATCCACACCCAATTCGGATTATTCCCCGGAATTAAATTCCATATGTTATGAGAATCCCTGAGTCTAAGATCATTCGGATTACTGGCTAATACTGCCGATAAATCAGTATAGTCCCAGCCAATCGGGACACGCGAATCCAGGATGAGGTCAAGCGTTCCTGCTGCATCTTCTGAAGTCGAAAAAATCCCCTGCGCTGTGACATCGGCTGTAGATTCTGCCGTTGCTTCGGCTTCATCAAAACTTGCCTGTAGCTCGTTCAGATCAACATTGTTGTATGTCTCGATAACGGCACTGCGTATGACAGGGTCTTCCCATAATTTTAAAGCAATATAAATCGTATCGACATTAATCAGAATAGCAATTAATAAGCCAATCAGATAGGAATACCACTTCATGTGTCGTTTAAATATTTCCGAGGATTTGTAATTGGCATCATCAAACCATTTGGTAATTTTCTCTTCAACTTCTTCCAGTGTTTTGGATGTGGTCAAAATGGTGTTAATAGCATTTTTGAGGTACTGGTCTTTGATATATTCGACACCTGCCATCAGCGACACGTTAATATCGGTTTTTAGACCTTTATCCCCGATTTCCTTGCTAATGTCACGCAGTCTATCAACCAGCGCCTTTTTATGTGCTGATGCCGGTAAGCTGTTAATCGCAGCAACCAGGTCATCAATCCCCTGTCCTGTCTCAACGACTGAATTGATTTTGCGACGAACATCACGCCGTAGCTGTTCGTTATCCATCTGTGCTGCTATGTCATCCAGTACGACAAAGAGTTTTTTATCTTCATGCACACTGATGAGACTCAACAGGACGCTACTGAAATTTTTGGGGTCAAGCCAGTCAACACCGCTTCGACCTGCTTCCACAATTTGTGTGATTTGATCTTTCGTTAGTTCTTGCTTCGGTAAAATGACATCCCACTTTTCGAGACCTTCAACATCCTTAAACTCTACCATCTTGATGAGTGGATGGGTGATGAAACGGGCTGTCAATTCAGGGTCATGGATTAAATTTTTGACTGTATCCATCAAATACCCCGAGCGCAAGCGCAATACCTGCGAGATGATGGCATTAATTTGCGTCACAAGAATACTTAACAAGCTAAATATAAAAAATATGCCGATTAAGACCTCTAAAATAGGGGACATCACGAACTCCATCGAGTTGACTTGAATCGTAGCCTAATTGTAATTCGTGCTTGAGATTGTGCAAGCAACCCATTAAACAAAAAATGGATACAGAGTGACGTATCCATTTTTGTTTGCTCGAAAAGATGCTTATTGCGGTTCGACCACTTTTAAGCCTGCGCCGATTGCCGCTAATTTTTCCGGCAAATGGGCATAGCCACGTTCCATATAGTGTGTATTGCTGAGGATTGTTTCACCATCAGCGACCAGACCTGCTATCAGATAAGCAAATCCTGCCCGTAAATCAGGAATTTCAACTTCTGTGCCGTGTAATGGCGTTTTACCCCGGATAATCGCGCTGTGCAAATGGTCACGATCTTTAAAGCGACATTCTTTACTACCGAGGCAGGCAGAGGTCAAATCAATAGTCGCCCCCATTTTTCGCAGTGCTTCTGTGTAACCGAAACGATTTTCGTAGACTGTCTCATGAATGATGGAAACACCTTCTGCCTGGGTCAACATGACGACGAAAGGTTGTTGCCAATCAGTCATATAACCGGGATGTACATCAGTTTCAATGTGAATCGGAGACAATTCATCTCTTTCGCGGAAGAAAGCAATCCCCTCATCAGTCACTTTGAATCCACCACCGACTTTACGCAACGCATTCAAGAAGGTAATCATGTGTTGCTGCTGTGCATTGCGAATCGTGATATTGCCATCGGTTGCCAGAGCCAGTGCTGCATAAGATGCTGCTTCAATGCGGTCAGCAATCGGACGATGACGCGCACCATGCAATTTTTTGACACCTTCGATGATGATTTTGCGGTCAACATCCACCCGAATTTGAGCGCCCATTTTCTGCAAAAACAAAATCGTGTCGATGATTTCAGGCTCAATTGCCGCATTTTTGATGACGGTTGTGCCTTTTGCCAGTGTCGCTGTCAAAATGACATTTTCCGTTGCGCCAACACTGGGATAAGGCAATTCAATCATCGTCCCTGTGATTTGACCGGAACGGGCGGTATAACTTGCGCTATCATTGACAATCTCAACGCCCATATCCTGCAAAGCAGCCGTATGAAAATTGACCGGACGTGAACCAATATCATCCCCACCAACAACCGGAACAGTGACACTTCCTGCACGATGCACCAGTGGACCCAACATCAGAATCGGAATACGGTTAAAACCCGAATATTCGAGCGGCACAACATCGCCTTCAATGTCAGGAGTTTGTACCAGAAGGGTGCTTTCGTCCATCCATTCGTAAGATGTGCCAAGTTCACCGAGCATCGCCAGCACACCATCTACTTCTGTGATGCGTGGCACATTTTCGAGGATGCAGGGTTCGTTCGTTAAAACAGAGGCGACTAACTGCTTGCTAATCGCATTTTTGGCACTTTGAATGGCAATCGTTCCTTCAAGACGGCGACCACCTTCGACAATATAACGTGTATCCGGCATTTAATGCTCCTGAGTTCCATGTATGTTGTGGGGAATGATACCTACAAAGCAGGTATCGTCAACCCGCCATCAACAACGAAGGTTTCACCCGTTGCAAAAGTGGAAATATCGGAGGCTAACCACAATGCCAGTGAAGCAATATCTTCCGGCTGACCGATACGGCGAATCGGTGTTTTTTCTGTTACCTGACTGAGCAGGGCTTCATTTTCCCAGAGAACCTGAGCGAATTTTGTCTGAATCAAGCCCGGTGCAATCGCATTGACACGGATACCATATTGCCCGAGTTCCATCGCTAGTGTCTGTGTCAGGCTAATGACACCGGCTTTAGTCATGCTATAGACACCCTGCATTGTTCCCGGACGAATCCCGTTGACTGATGCCACGTTAATGATGCTGCCACCACCATTTTCACGCATCATCGGCACAACTGCCTGACACAACCAGACATTCCCCATCAAGTTGACTTCAAAGGTTTTCATCCACATGCTATCTTCAGCGTCGAGAACGGGACCAAAATGAGGATTTGTTGCGGCATTATTGACCAGAATATCGACTTTGCCGTAAGTTTCGACCGTTTTATCGACCATTTCTTTGAGTGTCTCTTTTTTGCCTGTATGCGCCGCAATCCCGATTGCTTCGCCACCTTTTGCTTTAATAGAATCTGCGACTTCATCCAGCGCATCCTGCTTACGACTCGCCAGCACGACTTTTGCCCCGGCTTCTGCGTACCATTCTGCGATACTTTGCCCGATGCCGCGTGATGCCCCTGTAACAATTGCGACTTTACCTGTTAAATCTATTGATTTTGCCATAAATCGTTTTCTCCAAAAGAAATAATTAAATCCAGATTTGATTATAAACAAAAAAGACAGGTTTGCCCTGTCCTTTTGCATAATTGAACGATCTTGCTAATTATTCGTCGTCGGGATTTTCACGCTCTAAGACAACAAACCCCCAGACCATTTCTGCGCCTGTGCCGCCACCTGTGCCTTTGATTTCCCAGCCTTCGTTGACTAGGCGGGTTAATTCTTCTTCACCCTGTTCACGTCCTTCACGGTCATTGATGAAGGTCACAATTTTAACTTCTTTCGCCATAAATCCTGCTCCTTGTCCCCAAAAAAGTAAATGAATATTGTCTTTATTGTACCCGACCCCTGATTTTCTGCTATAAAGCAGTTGCGTTGAGCAATTTTTCTGACTCTCTCTATCTCTGAGTTGAAACCAAAAAGCGGCAGGATTGCTCCCACCGCTTCATTGTAGCTGATATTTACTTTGAACTTATGATTGTGGCACAACGAAGACGGCTGTTGTCCATGCCGGAACATTCAGCGTACCTGTGGCAGCATCAAAATTTGCACCCTGAACCACTGTATCGAAGCTGTTTTGCTGTACAGGATGTAATTCCAGACCTGCACCCACCAGCGCATCGACACTATAGGCAATGTCATCCGGTGTTGCATTGAATACCACAACCACCATATCGTAATTCGGGTCAAGGTCTTCACCGACAGTATCCGATAGGCTCATGATGATGACACCCGGTGTTTGCTCTGCGCCTGTATTATGGAATGCCAGACGTTCCTGTACCTGGTCGGCTGTTTCCAGGCGGAATAGTGGTGAACTGTAGCGAATTTGCAACATTTCCTGGAAAACATTCATATTGAGTGCGATGTCATCCGGTGTTGGAACAAGTGCCTCATTTTCCAGAATCGGGCGAATCAGGTCATATTGTCCGCTGTTAACACCTTCCGGTGGCATACCTACACCGAAGTTATTGCTCTGATATGTCCAGTCGATGCGGTTGAACCAATCACCACTATTGTAGCTATCGCGGTCTAATGATTTACTGCGGAGTAAATCACTACCCGCGTGGAAGAATGGTACACCCTGTGAGTACATGACATAGCTCAAACTCAGATTTTGCAAACGAACGACATCTGATGCAACGAGTTCGGACGGTAAACGATAAACAATGTTATCAAACAGTGTTTCGTTATCGTGTTTGCTGACATAGATGATATTTTCCTGCGGGTCGAGGGTATAGCCAGCAGGTTGCCCGTTGTAATCAACATCCAGACCTGTTGCTTCCGCGCCTGTGCTGTCGATGAAAGTGTAAGTCTGCAAGTTACCTGCCAGACCAATGCGTGTCAGGTCAGCTAATTGCAATGCACGCGGCAAATCTTCATTGATCGGATTGATGCCATTCGGTAAAACATACGCGCCATTACCAACACCCTGTTCATCACGTCCACCGAATGGGCTACCACCGCGAACAGCATCACGTAAACGGTCATTGAATGTACCGATACCTGTTCCAGCAGCATTGAACTGGGTTGCGTTGACACCACGCGCACCATTTTCGACTTCACCGAAGTTCCAGCCTTCGCCGTAGACATAAATTGCAGAGCCATCAACACCGTTTTCTTCGAGTGTCAGTGCATCCAGTGCTTCACGAACAGCAAGCATATCTGCCAGCATGTGATGTCCCATCAAGTCAAAGCGGAAACCATCAACTTTATAGTGAACCGCATTCAAAACGAGTGTGTCAATCATCAAACGACGCATCATGTTATGCTCGGTCGCTGTATTCTGGCAGCAGGTAGATGTGGTTACATTACCGGACGCATCCAGACGATGATAGTAACCCGGAACAATGCGATCTAAGACACTACGTACATTCTGTCCACTGGCATTGGTGTGATTGAAAACAACATCCTGCACCAGACGTAATCCCGCATTATTGACTGCCATCACCATCTGGCGATATTCAACAACCCGTGCCGGACCATCTGCCTGAGTTGCATAACTACCTTCAGGCGCCATGAAATGGAACGGATCATATCCCCAGTTGAAACCATCTAAATCGCGAATCTGATCAATTGCTGCCTGCGGGTCTGCGCTGGTCGGGTCAATATCTGTGAATTCTTCATAATCCGGCGCAAATTGACGTGAACGATTTTCGTTAATCGTCGCAATGTCGAATGTCGGCAACAGATGCAAATGTGTCAAACCAGCATTTGCCAGGTTAATCAGATGTTGCATTCCGTTACTATCTGTCACCGTGAATGCGAGATAGGTTCCGCGCAATTCTTCTGGCACAGTTTCATCAAATGCACTGAAATCCCGAACATGTAACTCGTAAACTGTGATGTCCTCAAAGGCATCGCCGTAATCCGGTTTTTCGAGTGTGTCCCAGCCTTCGGGCATAAATGACGGGTCATCGAGGTCAAGCAGCAGCGTGCGAACACTATTCTGTGAGAGTGCCACGCTATAGGGGTCGGTCACTTCATTTGTGACCAGTGCTAGTTCAGTCGGTGCATAAACATCAACGCTGAATGTGTAGTACTGCAAATACCAGTCTGATTCACCTGTAACTGACCATGTTCCTGTTGCATCGTCGCGGGTCATTTCAAAGACAGTGGCTTCCGTATTAGGCGCAGCATCTGTATACAAATTCAGAGAAACATTCTGTGCAGTTGGTGCCCAGACGGTAATTGTTGGTACACCGTTTTCATCAAAATGAGCACCTAAATCCCCATCATAGGTATAAAGGTCATCCAGCACACCCGGAATCTGTAAGCCAGACAATTGAGCGACACTATCCCCACGATACGCTGCAATCGCAAATTGACCTGTCAAAATTTCGCCAGCGCGTGATAATGCTTCATCGCTCAATGTAAATGCTGTTTGATCTGCTAAATGCGGGAATTTCGCCAGTACATTGCCGGATAAGCCTTCTTCATTCACGCTGAGGTCGAAGGACTCGAATTCACCGTCTAAGCCAAAGACACTGACCACCATACTTGCGTCAGCACTATACAGCAAACGATAGTCATAGTCTTCGTTTACCTCAACGTTCCATGCAATGGTATCTGCTGATACCCAGTGTGCGCTACGTGCGCGTAAATCTGCCCCGGACACGGACGAGCCTCCAACAGTAACAACCAATGTTGTTATATTCGAATCATAAGTGAATGAGACGGTCTCACCATCTTCTGCAACAGTGAATGCGATATTCGCGCCGTCTGCTTCACCGTTTGCACCATAATTTTCATCCCATGAGCGACCAATCGCGACTTTTGTTTCATAATCGCCAGCAGGAATATCACTCGTTTGATAGGTGTAGATGCCATCACCATCAACATCCTGTAACCATGTCAGCATACATTCGGGTGCCCATTCATTGGCACAACCGATTTCATCCTGATAACTACCCGGTGCGGTTACAATGTCATAACGCACATCATCCATAATCCAGTTGTTTTTGTGGTCATAAATGAAGGTAATAGGCGTATCTTCTGCGATAGGCAGCACAATATTGGGTCCACCGGGGTCAGCAAAGCCACCAAAATTCACATCCCATGAGCCATTGAGTGCGACTTTGTACTCATAGCTTCCGGCTGGCAATACATCGAATGTGCGTTCCCAGATGTCATATTCTTCAATGTAAGTGAGCAGTGTCTCTTCACAATCAGGAGCCCATTCACCCGGACAACCAAGTGAAGGCTGAATTGTCCCCGGTACATTGACCATTTCGGGAATTTCAGCGGGAGCATCATCTTCTGCTGGAGCAGCGACAACATCGCCATTCACACTATCGCTGATAATGCCTGTGCTGTGGTCATAGACAAAGGTGACATCGGTATCTTCATCTAAAACCAGTGGAATATCGGGACCATTCGCTTCGCCATTTAAGCCGTAGTTATTATCCCATGTACCATCTAAAGCAACTTTATAAGCATAACTTCCGGCGGGAATTGAGAATGTACCTTCCCAGAGTCCTGTTTCCTCATTGAATGTCAGAGCAGTTACGTCACAGTCTGTCTGCCATTCACCGGAACAACCGGCTTCGTCCTGATAATCACCCGGTACGACAACCATTTCCGGTGTCGGGAAACCATCTGGATTTTCCTGCGCGATGACATTGAAAATTCCCAATGCCCCGGATAATAAAACGAGTACAATTCCTAAAAATCGAGTCGGAGAATTTCGCATGTAAAACCCCTAAAATAACAATCATTATTTAGCGCACAATTTACCTGTGCATGGGAAATTTAACCGATACAATCTCCTTTGAACAGTGACAAACGGATGTAAGCGCTCTCAAGTTTTTTGCTGAATTTATCAGGTAAAATAGATGGAAATTTCAAAGAAGGACTCATTATGATTTATGACATTACCCGCACTGTTTCACCACAAACTCATCCCTGGCCCGGTGACACAGCTTATTCTGTCGAACCTGTTGTGAAAATCGAAAATGGTGCATCGGTCAATTTGATGACAATGACCACGACCTGTCATATCGGAACACATGCTGATGCCTATTATCACTATGAAGATGATGGGGAACATCCCGCACAAATGCCACTTGAAAAATATATCGGACGGGCAAGGGTTGTCACAGTGGAAAAGCGAGAAGGGGCGTTAACGGTAGACGATTTTGCTCATGCGGATTTAACAGGCGGGGAACGCTTACTCATTCATAGTCATGTGAGTGATGTGCCCGATGAACAATGGGCGGAGGAAATACCCTATCTTAGCGTTGAACTCATTGAGCATCTTGCAAAATTAGACTACAAACTCATCGGATTAGATTCGCCATCAGTGGATGATTACAACAGCAAAGATTTACCCTCTCATCATGCACTGAGAAAACATGGGCTGGTTAATCTGGAGCATTTGCAATTGAGTGGCGTGCCGGATGGCGATTATGAATTGATAGCACTACCACTCAAATTGGATTTAGCCTGTGGTTCACCTGTTCGGGCAATTTTACGCCCTTTAAGCTAATCGCCTGAAGTTGCTCGAACTAATTTGTCGGGGTCAACTACACGTGTATAGAAAAAATCCATAATTGCCGGGGATACACGATAAGCAAAATCTATCAGTTGCATCGTTGCACCACCGAGCACTACCCGTGAGCGATTGTATCGCACAGCCGCTACAATATTGCTTGCGACATATTCTGCGCCTTCAACTGAGATCATATCTGCCGGGACACCTTCATTTTTGATTATTTCAAGGCGACCCTCTGTCATGGCAGTTTCAGTAAAACCTGGCATGACAATCGACACATTGATATTGTGCGGGAATACTTCGCGACGAATTGCTTCACTAAAGCCATTCATACCAGATTTACTGGCAACATAAACAGCCTGTCCCGGTGTTGCGTTGAAAGTGATGACGCTACTCACATTGACAATATGCCCGCTACGTTGGGCTTTCATCAGTGGTAAAACTGCCTGTGACATGCGAATTGTGCCGTTGAGATTCACATCAATAATGTCCTGCCAGTTGTTGAAATCTTTTTCTTCGAGATAACCACCTTTGGCAATCCCTGCATTATTGACCAGCACATCAATTCGCCCAAATTCATCGAGAACAGTTCTCACGACATTGTTGACATCAGCTTGCTGTGTAACATCTGCTGCAACAGTCAACACGCGGGTATCAAATTCCTGTAGTAACTCGCTTTGAACGTCTGCAAGAATATTCGCCCGACGTGCTACCAGAACGGTATGTGCGCCTTGCGCCGCAAAAATTCGAGCGCTTGCCCGACCGATGCCAGATGATGCTCCTGTGATAATCACGACTTTGTTACGGAGCGATACACTGTTGCTATAGTCACGCTGACGAAAAAATTGCCAGATACCGAATCCGGCTAATCCTGTCAAAATTAAGTCACGGAGTTTCATAATTTGTCCTCTTTGATGATTGCATCGAATAATTCAATCATACCGGAGACAAACTTAAATGGTTAGGGCTTTTCATCATAAATATTTCAGAAATTCGTAGGGGCAGACCGTCAGTCTGCCCATTTGAAGTCGCTCTACGCCTGCACTTTTTTCAATTCCAGTGACATATTCACGGGTTCAGAAAGTTCGCGGCGTGGTTTCGGTTTGATGAACTTATGCCAGATCACCCGTGCGACAAGATCAGGTCTCAGGAGGGCTGAACCTTCTGTCAGCAAATTCATCATTTTGTAAAACGCCATCGAAAGCTCACGATCATGTGCAGAAGTATCTGCCAGCCAGCCAGAATAATGTTGCATAATCCGAATCATCAGCGTTGGTTCATCGCCTTCTGTCCCGGGATAGCGTAAATCTTCCGAGGTTGCCATCATCCAGGGGGATTGAATCACTTTCGAGATTGCGGTCTGGAAATTCGCGGCAAAGCCTTCCAGATGTTTGACACTATAGCGTTTGAGTTGTTCACGTAATGCAATAGTTTCCAGTGCGCCTGTGGTCATTCCCTGACCATAAATCGGATTGAAGGCACAGAATGCATCGCCCATAACCACCAGATTTTCAGGTCGATTGACTAATTTTTCATAGTGACGAATCCGATTCTGCGTGCGTTGATAGCCATAAATCGGTGAAATCGGTGTTGCCTGTTTGATGAAGTCATAGAAATAGGGCGCTTGCAAGGATTTCGCGAATGCCAGATAGCCTTCATCATCGGTTGGTGGATAATCTTTGTTCGTTCCCTGCAATGTGATAACCGCTTTATTGCCTTCTACAAAGAACATTGCCCCGGCGCGGGTGTTACCTTCCGGCAGATTTGGCGCAATCGCGATAGAGCAAAATTCCGGTTGATAGCCTTCCGGGACTTCGAACCACTGTGTTGCATAGCCGACAAAAGCGTTTACCCGTGTTTCCTGCGGGGCATCATAACCGAGTTCTTGCAACCATTCCGGTGTTTTGCTACCGCGCCCACTGGCATCAACAATCAAATCAGCATAGAGGTTTTCTACTGCTTTTGTACGCCGATTCATAACTTCAATTGCCGTAATCCGCCCACTTTCCTCAATCAGGTGATTGACCTGCGTGCCTGTTACATAGTTAATCTTATCCATTTTCAGCAAGCGTTGACGAATTAGATGCTCCAATGAAATGCGTGATGTCAGGTGTGAACGAATACCGGAGTCGAATTGTTGACTATGTCCACCTGCTGCGACGAACAATCCGTTTAAACCCCATTTCATGATAGGTGCGCCTGTAGCAGATAAATCATCACTCAAGCCAGGGAATAATTCTTCCATCACTTGCTGTCCGCGTGCGAGAAGTAAATGCAAGTGCCGCCCCTGTGGAACACCATTCCGTGCGATAGCTTCGTCGGGAACATTATCGCGCTCAATGATAACGACCTCATCAAAACGCTCACTCAGAACCCGTGCTGCCATCATACCTGTCATACTACCGCCGATTACAATTGCTTTACTTGATTTTGCCATGATGGGATCTCCTATAGATATTTAGTGCTGTGATTGAACAAATTTTGCGATATTCTGAATAGCTTGATTGGCTTCCGGCAAAAATGGCGCGAAGAACTGCCAGACGTGCCACATGCACTCCCATATTTCGATTTCAACCTCTACTCCGGATTTGCGAGCCTTCTCAGCTAAACGTGTCGAGTCACTCAACATGATTTCATCATCCCCGACCTGAATATAGAGTGGCGGTAAACCGGATAAATCAGCGAATAGCGGTGACAACATCGGATGTGCAGGATCACAATCGCCAACATAATGCTGTGTGATGACAATATCTTCTGGCTTATTCATCGGGTCTTGCTTACGACGTGTTTGAACACTTTCACCGGATGCTGTTAAATCGGTAAACGGTGACATCAGGACTGCCGCTGCTGGCAATGGAATACCATCATCCCGCAGACATAGCATCGTAGAGAGTACAAGACCACCTCCGGCAGATTCACCCATCAGGATAATTTGTTGATTGTTGTAACCCTGTTCCAGCAAATACTGATATGCACCGCTTGCATCATGTAGTGCTGCCGGAAAAGGATGTTCGGGTGCTAAACGATAGTCAATGATCAGAGCAGGTGTCCGGCTTGCCTTTGCAATTCTGGCAACCATCGAACGGTGTGTATTGACTGAACCAATAGCATAACCTCCACCATGCAGATACAAAATAACTGAATTGCTCTGTGTGTTTTCCGGGATGAGCCATTCACTGTAGAGACCATTGACTGTATCATCTTTAACCTCAACACCCGATGGCATCGACATCATTTTGCCGACTTTTTCAAATTCCTGACGTTGTTCCTCGATTGACCCGCTGCGGTCGGTATGATTTGCTGTCCACTTTACATATTGTCTGAACAGGTGACTCTGTAACGAAACCATGATGTTTTCCCTAATGAATTGGTTCTAAAACTTGCAGAATGTCTTCAAAATTGATCGGACGGGCGAGGCATTCATCTGCCTCCGGTAGCTCATATTCACAGCCGACAACGACAATTTTGATGGTCGGGTTGATTTCTGAACGAACACTGTGAATGAAGTCTGCTATTTCATCTGCGTGGAATTTGACATCAATTACAATCGCATCAAACTGACTTCCAGCACGCAATAGAATCCATGCTGCTTCCAGTGTGCGAGTATCTTCAATATCGAATCCGTAACCGTGTAAACTGCTCATATAGCTCATACTGCTATTGCGAAAATTGCTGATGACAAGAATGTTTGATGCCATGATGCTTCCCTCCAGATGATTTACGCTTCGATATACTCATTTGCGTAATAGTACGATTCGTAATAACGATACGCCTGTTTTTTTCGCAGGTCAAGCAAATTAGTGCCAATTTTATTGCATTTTTACGATATTTGACCTATACTTTGTTCAGATACGATATATCGAACCTGACATATTCAGAATCGTAATAAGAGGTAAAAATGAGCAGTCGTGACTTGTCTACACTGGAATACATTGTCTTAGGGGCTTGCAGTCTTGAACCACAATCAGGCTATAGTATCACTACATCTTTTGAAGATGGCTCATATAGCTGGAGTGCCAGCCCGGGGTCTGTGTATCCGATGCTCAAACGACTGGAAAAACAGGGGCTAATTTCCGGTGAATTAGAAATGGAATACGAAACCCGCCCGAAGAAAGTCTATTCACTGACTGAAAAAGGCGGGCAAATGCTTGATGAGTGGTTGATGGCAACTCCTGACATGCGCCCTTTCTGGGAACAGCGTGAAATTGCCCAGTTGCGCTTTCAGTTTATGGAAAAACGCCTCTCAACAAAACAAATTCTATCCTGGGTGAAAAATTATCTGGATGCAGTCAATTACGCTAGCCAGGTCGAAGAAGTCTATACAAAGCCGATTCAGCGTGTGATGGAAGAAGATGCCGCAACCTACTCTCTTCACTCACAATTGCTGATGGAAGGTTACATCATGGAAATCAATACGCTTCGCACATGGCTTGAACTGGTACGAACACGCTTACAACTCAACCGTGCTAGAGAAGATTAGGGCGACAAATCATCTGCCGCCCCGATTACTTTATTCCAGTTCCAGAGTTAGTTCGTAATTGCCTTCACCATCAAAGCGCCGTGCCTCAATGACATAAAGCCCGTTTGCTGGCAAATTCAAATCTGTAATCTGTGCGTTCAGACCGAGTGCAGGGTCAAACGCATCGTCATTTTCAGCCAGAATTGTGCCGTTTGGTGTGATGAGCGTCAAATAAGGGTCGAGACTAAAGCCGATTGCTTCCATTGTGATTTCGATAGCCTGTCCACCACGTCCGTCGAAAACCCAGCGTTGAACCGGAATCGCTTCACTGACTGTTCCAACAACGGATACCTGACCGGAACTCACATCCAGTGTTTCGCTGATATTCAAGCCCAGTTGATAACGTCCCTCGCCGAAAACACGCTCCACAATGATGATATATTGCCCGTCACTATTCAGTTCAAGATCATCTATCTGCGGGTCAAGCGGATTCAGCAGGACAAAATTGTCTGGATTATCGACATAGGCGATTTCACGTCCATCCGGTGCGAGTAATCGAATTGCAAGGTCTAAATCCGGTGTGAAAAAGTCAGCCAGCGCGGTAATCGTGATAATATCGTCCCGCGCAGCATCGAATGTCCAGACCTGCCTGGTGATATTTTCACTTAAAATGCCTTCGACCACATTACCTGAACTTAGATTTGTAGAGCCAACCCGTCCGACTTCAACACTCAAACTCATCGCTGTGATATTCCCGAAAGACCCGTCACCATCTACGAAGTAAATCGTATCATCGGATGATACAACCACTCCTGATGGAAATAGTGTTTCGCCAGCTTCCGGGAAATTATCGACAGGTGCGGTAATCTGATTGATGAGATCACCATTTCTATCAAATACTAAGATACCATCGCCTCCGGTTGCAATCACCAGATTATTGCTGAAATCAACAGTAATCGCAGTCGGGAAAATATTACGGGTTAGTTGATATTGCTCTGTAAAAACACCATCGACTATCTTGAAGACAATGCTGTTATCGCCCAGTGCAATGAGTTCACCTGCACGGTCAACTGTCAGGAATGGTTGAGTTGAAACATCTAAATCAAGGCTACCGATTTGAGAACCACCGGAAAAAGATTTTATGATGACCTCGCCGCTTTCAGAAAAATCCGTCACAAAGAGCGTATCATCCGGTGTGATTGCCAGTGAAACAGGGGCTTCTATATCGAATCCTGTTATCGTGTTAATTTCAGTCCCATTTGCAATCACATGAACACAATTACAGGCTAAATCTGAAACGTAAATTGTATTGTCCGATGCAATTGCGATGTCTGTTGGTGTGGTAAATTCTCCTATTGGAACAGTTGATTCCACCTGACCTGTATCCGGGTCAATTTGTAAAATGCCTTCAACGCCATCAACAGCATACAGGAAACCATCCGGTGCGATTGCGATTCCACCAGGATTCAGGTAAGCATCTGTTGCGTCCACAATGTCGCCGGATTGATGCCATAGGACACCGTATTCCGGTTGAGCCGCACCGCCCGACGCACTCAGATTAAGGCTATTGGAAACAGCGTTAAACAGTGTCACGAAACTATCGCGCTGTACAGCCCCTGTACGTCCGTAGATGATGAGGATGCCGCGTCCATCATCCAACTCAATCCCCTGACCGATACCGAACAATGTCCCATCGTTAGAGAGTCCGCGTGTTGCAACACTTTCCTCACCAAACATACTGCCGGGCAAAGCACCAATGGGATTAATTCCGGCAGTTTCCAGATCATTTTCGAGTTCACTATAAATGTCGGTTTCTTCTGTGACTTCACGCAAAAGCGAAATCGTGATGAATGGAATTGCAGGAGGGCGGGTTTCAGGGGAATCAACAAGCGTTTGCGCTAATAATATATTGACCCGTCCGGTTTCTGTTTCAAAACGTTGGACAGGTTCATCCCATGATACAGGATAGCGGAATGAAATATCGGCAAATGTCCAGTTATATTCTGTGAAACTTTCCTGTGCCAGTGACGGAATCGTCAACAATGCCAGCAATACAAACCACAGCCATCGTTTGCTCATAAAATAGTCTCCCTCTGATAATGACGTAATGCTATTTGTGTTTTGGAATAGATGCCAGCACCGCCAGACCCTGTGCTTCGACTTCATCCCGATAGCGTAGTGTACGATCAAAATATTCGACTACGCCAGCTAAAATTAACCCGGCAAAGAGCGCGACCCCGAGTTGTAAAATGGGCTCAAAACGGTCTGTGACAGGCGCAGATGCAACCCGGACACCCGGTCGATTGATAATTGTGACTTCGGCAGGTGAATCACCCAGGTGCGGGAAATAATCTTGATTACGGGTTTGCAACACTGTAATGGCAGCCGATTCTAGCCGTGTGAGAATCAATTCATCAGGATGACTCATCGCGACCAATCCGATACTGCGATTGTTATCGGCGGCAATAGTCAACCCGTTCAGTAAATCAGGGTCGCCAACCAGGTCAGCCAATTCGTCACGGAAAGAGGTACTTCTGACCCAATCTGTGAAAGCATTCACCACAAATTCAGATGCTAACCACACATCCTGATAATCACCATCACGTACATCAAAATTACTGCTTTCCTGTGCGGCACTGTAGCTAAAATCAGTATAATATCCTGCTGTACCTGTTTCTGTGTCTGCGAGAAATTGCGGCACAGCGAAAAAGGCTGCTACAATCACAGGTACTATGATTATCCACCATCGGCGCAATAACACGCGCATCACCAGAATTAATTCCATGTTTATCTATGCTCCTTGTTACGTCGCAAGCATAGCGAAGTCTCCTCATTGTGAATAGGGATGGTTCTCAGTCGTAGCGTTCCCGGAATTCTTCTATCGTCATGCCATAAATCATCCGGTCGTAATATTGACCTTGTGTGTAAATAGCACGACGAATCTGACCCTCCAGAGTAAAGCCCAATTTTTCATGCAGACGCATTGAACCTGCATTCCAACCATGCACATCGACATGGCACTTTTGATAGCGTAATTCATCAAAAAAATAGCGCATAATGAGCAAGATTGCTTCGGTCGCATAACCTTTACGCTGAAATTCCGGGCGAATGGCTATGCCGTACATAAATGTCCCGTTGCGTCTATCAGTATGATGGGCACTAATTACCCCGATGACTTTCTGTATTTCATTGAGTTCAATCTCCATGTGGAAATTATCGCCATCGGGTGCTTTCAGTGCTGCCTCTTCAGCCCATTTTTTAGTGCGGGCTTTGCTGGATGGAAAATATAACTCGCTGAGGTTACGCATCATATCAGCGTCCATATCCCAATGATAATGCACTTCCCAGTCTTCCGGTTCGACTGCTCTAAGACGAATTCGCCCTGTTTCCCAAAAGTTGTTGCTCATCATTTTTCCTTTTGCGGAATGAGATACAGTCGTTCCGATACTTTTTCGAAACCTAATTTTTCAGCCACCCGCATCGAAGCGTAATTATCTTCACCTGTTGACCATGTCGGAATTAGACCCCGTTTTTGCCCTTCGATGATGACCAGAGAGGATGCTGCTGTCGATAAACCTTTTTTGCGCCAATCCTCATGCGTGAAAACACCAACATCTATGTATTTATCGGCAATCCGTGAATTTGCTGTCGCGATAATTTGATTATCAACAATCGCTGCGGCAGTGATGCCCTTTTCCAGCGTGGATTCAATACTGCCGAAACTTTCTGTCTGCAATTCAACTCTCGTAGATTGCATTAACTTAAGGTCATCGGGAGAGAGCAATCGTACCTCAATATCCTCAGCAGGTAGCATATACTCAATAGGGCTAGTCAGATGATAGTAAATATCCCCGTAGCGTCGTATCGGAACAACCATTTCGCGTTGCATAATGGTTTCTAAATCATCCGCCATCTCAGGTTCGAGATTGATAACATTCCAGGTATCCATCTGTGAGAAAATTTCCCATGTTGCTTCTGCATCTGTGCCAAAAACAGTTGGTTCATAGGGGAATTGCGTTAATTGAACGACTGCGGCTTTGAAATTATCTGCCTTACCGACGAGATACACATCGCATAAATTTTGTCTGAGGTGATGAATCGTAATAGATGTTTTAGGGGAATGTCCGATTGCGTCGATAAAAATATTATATTCGGAGGGATTGAGGCGCCTCATTATTCTATTCCGGGTAAATTATCAATAACATCAGGTTTATCGTATTTTATACCCTGTAAATCACTTCTGGAAAACCATTTTGCCTCTTTGTAGCCGTAGACAGGATGATCTTCCCCGCGCAGTTCGCCTCCGGTAATTTCGCCGGAAAATGTAATTGCAATGCCGTGATAATCCCGTGAAGGGTCAATCACATCATGGACGGCGATGACATGATGGGCTTTACCTGTGTAGCCCGTTTCCTCTTCTAATTCCCGTTCGGCTGCCTGACGGGTTGTTTCCCCGAATTCGATTCGACCGCCGGGCATATGCCAATCCACGATACCATCATCCAAAAAATGTGGTGTCAGCAGCACTTTGCCATTTTGAACGATAGCGATACAGGCGCGAATTCGAATCTCTGGCAAATCAGACATGATACAGCCCGACCGGGTCTTGCCAGACAAAATCCCGTTTTTCCTGTTTTGCTTCCCATGCTTGCTGAATAAAGCTATCCATCTGCTGATTAAAATTGTTCGTATCGAATTTCAGTGCATGTTGACGGATAGCAACCGGGTCATATTTTGTATCATCAAAACTTGCCATAACTTCTGCCAGGCTATCGACTGTCTGTTCTTCAAAAAATTCACCTGTCATACCTGCAACGACTGTATCAAGCGCACCACCACCTTTATAAGCAATCACAGGTCGTCCAGCGGCTTCTGCCTGAACAGGCGTAATGCCGAAATCTTCTAATCCAGGAAAAATAAAGGCTTTCGCTTTTGCCATTAATTCCGGTAAATTGTCATCAGGAACATAACCTAAAAATTCAACAGTATCACCTGCCATTGCTTGCAAGCGTTCCATATCCCGTCCCTTGCCTCCGATTTTGAGTGGCAACCCGAGTCGTGTTGCTGCCTGTACTGCAAGGTCAATGCGTTTATAGGGAATCAAGCGTGAGACAATCAGGAAATAATCTTCGACTTCATTAGCAGGGACAGGTTGAAAACGCTCTGTTTCGACAGGCGGGAAGATAATCACACTATCACGGTCATAATAAGTCTGAATACGCTCCTGAATTTCGGTGCTAATCGCGATGAAGTGACTGATTTTTTGTGCTGCGTCATAATCCCACTTTTTCATGGCAGCAATCAAAGGACGTAATCCCATTTCTGCGACTTTGCCCAATCCTTCACGTTTGATATAGGCATCGAGTTGCCAGACATAACGGGTCGGAGCGAGGCAATAACAGATATGCAAGCTATTCTCATAGTCAAACTCTAATCCATGACAGAAACCGCTTTTATTGCTCAAAATGACATCATATTGGCTCAAATCTAAGCCCTGCCATGCCAGAGGATATAATGGCAAATAGGGCTGATGATGATTGTGAATTGCGGGGAGTTTATCCATCCACATCGTGCGAATATCCCATTCACGATAGAAATCCGGCATGATGTCAGGGGCATAGATACTGGTGTAAATTGGACTGTCGGGATATTGCTCGACCAGTGTTGCGAGAACGTCTTCCGCACCACCGATTTGATTTAACCAATCATGGACTAATGCTAACTGCAAAAATTGCTCCTCTATTGTTGTAACCAGTCGGTCACGTATCGCTCATATAAAGTCGGACGTTCCAGAAACGGCAAATGTCCGCTCCCTTTTATCCACTGTAATTCGCTATTCGGTAGATGCTTATACATGTGTCTGGCATGTTGCGGGATAATCACCCTGTCAACATCGCCGTGCAGAATAGTAGTATCTGTTTTTATTTTTGGCAACCAGTCACTTATATCCGTATGAAACATATAGCGAAAATAGGGGTAAAGCTGCATCGGATTTCCCGCTTGCACCGTCTCCCAGTTTGATTTGATAACATCGTCTATCCGGGGATGCCGTGCCATTGCCTTCATATCCGTTCCAACCATGTTATAGACAATGCGGGTTGCCATCATATTGATTGCGCCAAGTTTTATATAGGGCTTGAATATTGTACTGCCAATGCCTTTAATATTGGCGATAATTTGCGCTGTACGAAGTCCTGCTCCCCAGACACCTCTGGCAAAACCATCCAGCAAAATCATACGCTCAACCAGTTCCGGCGCATGATGGGCGATACACAGGGACGCATATCCTCCGGTTGAATAGCCAATCAGTAGAGCAGGTTTCCCATTTGTTAAACGCCGGACAGCCTCTGACATGACGGTAGCCATCATACGGGGTGTGAGATTTTTTGGCTCAAAATTCTCTGGCAAGCAAGCCGGATAATGTCCCGGTAAGCTCAGTGAAAACCAGTGAAAACAGTCATTCACGAAGGGAACTTGAATCGGTTCCCATAGATAAACAGAATTAGCAATCCCGTGAATAAAAATCACAGGAATGCTATCAATGTCATGATTATATTCTAAGGCAACGAGTTGATGCCCTTCAATGTTTAGAGTGTGCTTCTTTCGCATAGACGCCACGCGCAATAAAGATTCCGGTTTCTTTCTCGATGAGAATACCACCCTTATCCGCAATGTGTCGATTGAGGTTGTCTTTGATTCTGGTTTCATTTTGTCTTACGAGTGCTTCGCCATCAAAACTGACCATTGATGCAATATAGTCAATGATGGGCTGTGCTTCCGGAATCCAGAGGTTGTTATTGAAGCGAATCATCCGAATATCTGTAAATTCTTTCATCAGTTGTCCTGTGCCATTTTGTAAGCTGAATGTCCAGGCAACAAAGCTTCTCTCCCCAACCACTTCGTCAATATCTTTTGCAATATCAAAAATCCGTGTCATATGATTTTCGCCATTGGTTGCAGCAAATAGCACTCCGCCCGGTTTGAGTACACGACGAATTTCAGCAATAGCTTTTGCTCTATCCGGGACGTGATACAGCATATAATTGGCGACCACAACATCAAAACTATTATCCTCAAAGGGAATATCAACAGCATTAACCACCTTATAGCGCATACGGTTGGATAAGTCACCCAGATAGGCTTTCTGGTCATCAATCATCCCCGCAGATAAATCAGTTAGAGTCATATTCCAGGCATCAGGAATACGATGCGCGTTTTCTTTCCATAAATCGCCGCGACCTGTCCCGAGTTCTAAGATTTTTGCGTTTTCAGGGACATATTCCAGCATCAAATCGAATGTGCCGGAAATCGGAGATTCATCGCTTGTGCTGTAATCTTGATGGAGTCGAATCCGTGCCGAGAGCTTGCTTGATGTCTTATATTGGTCAGTTTTGAGATGGTCTGGATTATTGAAATTCGCTTTATCTGACATAGTGTTCTCCCTATCTTGATTTAGAGTGGTGACTCTAGTCGATATACACATCTGCTGGAACATATGCGTACATCCGTAGGGAATCCGTCAGTTATCGAAGATGCGTTTTTGTTTGGCTTTTTGCACCGGAGCATAATTCAGACGATGAATCTCACAGGGTCCGTGCATCCGTAACGCTGCTTTGTGGGCAGGGGTAATATAGCCTTTGTGCTTATCAAAACCGTAATCAGGATATTGTTTCGCATATTCAACCATTTTATTGTCGCGGTAAACTTTTGCCAGCACACTTGCCGCCGCAATACTGAGAGATAGACTTTCACCCCGTACCAGTGATTCTTGAATGGTGTCGTTATAACCGGGTAGTGTCAGGTAATCGACTAAGAGGACATCCGGTTCAGTAATCGTGTCATTGAAGGCATTTTTGAGCGCACGGTGCATTGCTCGATAGGTCACGGTGGTCATGTTGCCTATAGCAGGCATTTCTGAGGCAGCGACTTCTCCAATACCCCATGCAAGCGCCGTTTCCTGAATGAGTCCGAAGGCTTTTTCACGCTGTAGACGTGTCATCTTTTTACTGTCTTTGACGCCCTTTAGCGTTTTTCGGAGCGTATCAATATCATCAAGTGGTAAACAGACTGTAGCAGCGACGAGTGGTCCCGCCATCGGACCCCGACCGGCTTCATCCAATCCAAAAATATAACGATGTCCCTGTTCGTAATATTCGCGTTCACGCATAGGACTTGTGGTCTTGTCCCTGCGGCTTGGTTTGTCGCTCATACACGCCCTTACGCCAATTTTGACGAATCTCCCATATTTCAAGGAGGATATGCAGCGAGTCTTGAAACAGACGCATTCTGCTATCGCCATCATAATACCATGTAATTGGCACGTCGATGACTTTATAACCACGACGTAAGGCAATAAAAATTAGTTCAACATCAAATCCGATGCCATTCATCTGTTGAACACTGAACAAATCATCAGCTGCTTCCCGTGAGAACATTTTGAAGCCACATTGTGTATCTTCAAATTCACTGACTGCTGTGACTTTTACAATAAAGTTGAAAATCCGCCCGATGATATGACGGTATTCAGGTTCTCCGACGCGATCTGCGCCATCCCCCTCACGGCTACCGATGAGCACATCAGCGTTTTCACCATTCGGAGGTAAAAATTTGGAGATTTCCTCAATCGGCATGGATAAATCAGCATCACAGATAAAGCGATAATCACCGTTTGCTGCTAACATCCCTGCTTTAACAGCACGCCCTTTCCCGCGTTCAGAGAGTTGAATGAACTTCACATAGTCATGTGTTTGCTGAAACGTTTCTACCACCTCTTTTGTACGATCAGTGCTGCCATTATCGACCACAATCACTTCGTATGAGTATGCCTGTGTACTCAAAAACGCATCAATCTTTTCGAGTGATGGTGGTAAACGATGTTCTTCATTCAGTGCAGGAATGACAATTGATAGATAGGGATTTTCCAAAGGAGAACTCCAACAGCTTTGTGTTAATTCATAGGCGGCGAAAGCATTGATTCCAGATATTCAATCGACACTTTGCGCTTTGCCCGGGTTTCTTTTCGTTTTTTCAGGATACGGGGCAAATCGAGTAATCCGCGTAACATCCCGCGTAATCTTGCACGGGCAGCTTCACCACGCCATGCTTTGAGCGCATCTATGGCTAACCCGAACTGACGCTTTGCGATTTGCCAGCCATATTTTTTCCAGAT